>Ga0105048_10002540_pt1 | contig 29703 bp, 26 predicted proteins | sample MAT05_FD_78382 | JGI IMG/M metagenome (GOLD analysis project Ga0105048, IMG submission 78382) | Freshwater microbial communities from Lake Fryxell liftoff mats and glacier meltwater in Antarctica - MAT-05 | ecosystem: Environmental > Aquatic > Freshwater > Ice > Liftoff microbial mat | place... | reverse complement strand
CTACATACAGTTTACATTCGGTATTATTAAAGCAGTTGCTACCTGCCTGCCCCGTTACAGAAAAATCAAAAGCATTATTCTTTTTGTGTGGTCCATTTCATTTCATGCAAATGATTTGTATCACGCTGCTGAGTGAAGGAGTTCCCCTGGCAAATATTAAGAAAGAAAATTTTAATGCTATGCACGCAAGTACCAAACCTGTTCCGCCAGATGCAGCACAACATACGGTAACGATTCGGGTTGAAAACAGTAATTATCAACTGACATTACAGTATCTCAATTCGGTACTGCCTGCCGCAAAAGCAGCAAATATCCGGATACTCTATAGTTGTGAAGCAGGCAGTTGTATTGCTGCCTGTATTAACGGAAAAATATGGATGGCATATAATGATGTACCGATGGATGAGGAGATAGAGAAAGGGAGGATTTTATTCAGCCAAAGTTACCCTGTAAATGGGGATGCAGAAATTGTTGTTTGAGAAGATGCGGTGCAACACCCTTTTAAGTTGGCTCACCCGGACTGCGCTACATTTTGCAACCAAAGCAAATGATTCGCCACGGCCCTGATTTCGGTAAAACTAAACTGCTCACCCAGCATCGACCTTAACTCGCCATGTTGTTTACCAGGATTTTTATTGATGAGTGCTGAAATGGTTTCCACTTTGCCGGCATCTGCAAATGTCTCAACTGGTAGTTCGCCTGTTTTGATAAATTGAGTGAGGTGACCTTCAATGGTGCCGGCGGCAAGATTTCTTTCTTTGGCAATTTCAGCAATTGTTTTGCCTTGTTTATAATATGCCAGGCTAACCGAGTTGGAAGCGGTTTTTTGTGGCTTGCTTTGTGATACTGGTTTCTGCCTGCTTTTGGGAGCGCCTGCTTTTAATTCTATGTTAGTTTCCAATCCATACTGATTGCAATAGTTTGCCACGATGGAAACAATATCTTCGCCATACTTATCTGCTTTGGCTTTTCCGAAACCGCTCATTAATTGTAAGTGCTGATTTGTTAATGGCAGATAGGTGCAGACTTCTTTTATACTATGATTGCTGGCTACAACAAAAATGGGAAGGTTGCTGCCTTCACAAATTTTATCCCGCCAGTTTTTTATTGTGTAGTACAATTCTGGATTGGGAATGTCTGAAACTGCCATTTGTTTTTTGCCGGCTGCGTAGCTGGTTATGTGCAGGCGTGGTATAGCAAGGTTGAGTTTATGTTTCAAAAATCCGGGCACGGTAAAAGGTTCTTTACAAAATTGAATCAGGTAGATTGCTTTGATAAGGGCCACCATCAGTTCCGACAGGTTTTCATCAATTGCTGCAGCAGCTTCTTTGTGCTCAGTAATGATGGGATGCTGTTGCAAATCATTTTTCATGGTGGAAAGCAGTGGTAAAAAATACCCGGCAGCATCCTGAATCCTTTTTTGTAACACAGCATTGTTCTCAATTACCGGTTCGTCTTTCATCAATCCCTGAACAAGGCCAATAAATTTACCGCCAAATAATTTTTCTTTATTTAGCTGCGCTAAAAATTTTTGCATCCAGCCGATTGTTTCCTGATTTAGTTTTTCATTTTGTTGTTCGATGGTTAGTTGTAAGAAAAGAGCAGCCCTTTCTATTTCATCCATTAAAAATATTTCACTCAATAACTGAAGGGTAAATACCTGCCTTGCCCCTGCAAATCGCTCTGCCAGTGAGCCCCTGGGAGCCAGGGCAGATTGGGCATTCACTACCTGCTCGTTGCTGTAAATAGCAGATGGCGGAATTTTTGACAACAGAACAATTCCACCCAGGCTGGTGCATCGGCTGAGCGCCACATACACCTGCCCGCTGCTGAACGACGAAGCAGCATCAATCATGATTTTATCAAACGTAAGGCCCTGGCTTTTGTGAATAGTGATGGCCCAGGCGAGCCGCAAAGGAAATTGGCGAAAACGCCCCAGCACATGCTGTTCTAATTTTTCGTCGCTCCTGTTTAAAACATAGCGGATGTTTTCCCATTCTACTTCGCCCACTTCTATATCCTGCCCATCACTGTTCACTGTAATTTTATCATTTGAAACCATTGATATCACCCCAATCTTTCCATTAAAATATTTTTTCTCTCCCACATCATTTTTGATGAACATTACCTGTGCACCTTTTTTAAGTACCAGTGCTGCATCTGCCGGATAAATATGCTCCGGGAATTCACCATCGATCGTTGCTTTGAACGTATAAGCAGTCGTACTAAGTTTTTGAAGGTTCAACCAGTTGATATTATCTGCCTGGTTGTTGTGAGAGGTAAGTGTGATATATTTTTCTTCCGCTGATGGCCGAAAGCCTGGCACAAACCTGTTGTTGAGTTGGACATGGTCTTCGCTGCTCATTTGGTTGTTACGGACCTTATTTAGCAACTCCACAAAACTCTCTTCTTTTTGACGGTAAATTTTATTGAGTTCAATTAATAAAGGCGCCTGTTCCTTTACAACTTTGCTATCGAAAAAAAATGGTGAATGATAGTACTCCTGTAAGATTTTCCATTCTTCTTTTTTTGCTACCGGCGGCAGTTGATACAAATCGCCGATGAACAATACCTGTACACCACCAAAGGGTTCAGCATGGTTTCGCCTTACGCTTTTCAGGATGGCATCAATGGCATCTGTTACATCGCAACGCACCATACTGATCTCATCAATTACCAGTAATTCCATTTTGCGCAGGAGACTGGTGCGCTGTTTGTTGTAGCGGAGGCCTTGCAACAATTGCAGCTTGTTTTTTTCTGTCGGTAAAAAGGGATGCATTGGCAACTGGAACAAACTGTGCAACGTTACTCCGCCGGCATTGATCGCAGCAACACCGGTTGGTGCTGCCACGATCATGTTTTTAGCAGAGTTATCACGGAGGAATTTTAGAAAAGTAGTTTTCCCGGTACCGGCTTTACCAGTTAGAAAAATACTTTCCTGTGTTTCGGTTATAAAACGATGGGCCAGGTCAAAAATATCATTGTGCTCAATATGTTGCATAAAACATTCATTACACTTATTAATAATTCACGCTAATTTCCTTAAAAATTAGTACACCAGCCGCTTGTACTCAAGTGATGTTTTACCAAAGTTAATGATCAATGCCAGTTTAATGCCTGATGCTTTCAGATAGTTCCATGTTTGAGCCACCGCTTCAGGAGTGATGCCGTCTTTATTGGCTTTTACTTCCACAAGTATTTCATCATGCAGCGTAAAATCGGCAAAAAATTTATGTTTCAGAAGAGTGCCTTTGTAATGAATATGGAGCTGTTGTTCCCGCTTATGATCAATAAACTTTTGAAGGGATTCAATTTCCATTGCATCTTAATACAGCACTTCCAGAAAGCCATAAGCAAGCATATTGTACACTTCCATGCAGGCACCGATGAGCTGAAAAGCCTCAGACGTAAAGGAAATATGGTACACGAGCTTTTTAAAGTAAGTAAAGGCCACGAATCACACGAATTAACACGAATTCGTGAAAATTAGCATAACTCGTGGCACTGAGTTTAAGCCTTGGTTTTTTCTCCTATCATCAAAAGTTCATTCACCTGTACTTCTGTGATATATTTCTTACTGCCCTCTTTATCATTATAACTGCGGCTGACTAATTTGCCTTCGATAACCACTTCCTTTCCTTTGGTTAAATATTTTTCGGCAATGTCAGCCACTTTACCCCAGGCAACCAGGTTGTGCCATTGGGTTTCCGTAACTTTTTCGCCTTTGGCATTGCGGTAGCTTTCATTGGTGGCGATACTGAACCGGGCCATTTTTTTACCACCGTCCAGTGTTTTAATTTCAGGAGTGGCTCCCAGGTTACCAATCAGTTGAACTTTGTTTCTTAATGCATACATGATTGCAGAATTTTGTTGTTTACAATTTTGTTATCTCAATCAAATGGTATTTTCAATGACAGCGATTAAAATGTTTTCCAGCTTTTACTGTTACTTTTGAACAATGAACCGTTGGTTGTTCAAATGTATTACCAGGCAACGAACTGATCAAAGGGAGAAACCCCATTTTTACAGGGATTTTTCTTTCTTTTTTCTATCCCGGATTTCTATTTGTATGGTGCCAATCCATGGCCCGGGTTAGGATCTGTTATGGCAGACCTCCCCGGGTTACCAGTAAAACTTTTAATGACATCGTTTTTGATCCGGTTGGTAAAGACCAAGAAATACATTGCCATACCCGAATTCGTGAAGAACCACCTAATTGATGGCTCTGGATTTAAGCTCTTTCTTTTTCACCGATCAAAAGGATTTCATTCACCTGTACTTCGGTGATGCTTTGCTTGTTGCCATCTTTATCATTATAGGTGCGGTTCACCAATTTTCCTTCAATAACTACTTCCTTTCCTTTTACGAGGTATTTTTCCGCTATCTCTGCCACTTTGCCCCATGCAATAATATTATGCCAGGTGGTTTCCGTTTCTTTTCTGCCGGTTCGGTCAAGGTAGGTTTCGTTGGTGGCTACACTAAACCGCGCCATCTTTTTGCCCCCGTCCAGTGTTTTTATTGCTGGAGCGTTGCCCAGGTTTCCAATGAGTTGAACTTTGTTCGTTAATGCGTACATGACTTTAGAATTTTGTTGTTTTTAAATTTGTTATCTCAGTCAGCCGGCGACGTCTTTCCGATTGACAACACAAAGATGCGATGGGCAAAGGCCCTACCCGGTTTTTACCCGTTTACTCCCGAAGCTAAACATGTAAAAACGTTTGTACACGGATAAAATTTTTGTATATTGGCTCCAAAACCACGATATGACTGCATCTGCTGCTATTGAAACAAAAACCTGCCATGCTTGTGGAAAAACGCTGAAAGGAAGAGTAGACAAAAAATTTTGCGATGATTACTGCCGGAATAATTACAACAACCAGCAAAAAGCCAGGGGTAGTCACAGCAGTTATGTGCGCAATATCAACAACAGGTTAATTAAGAACAGGAAAATTTTAGAAAGTATTTTACCTGGTACCGAAGAAACTGCCAAAGCCAGTAAAGACAAACTGCAGCGGTTTGGTTTTCATTTTAACTACATCACCCATTTGTACACCACCCGTACCGGGAAGACCTATTTTTTCTGTTATGATTTTGGTTATCTTCCGCTGGAGAATGACTGGTATTTAATTGTAAAAAAGAAAGCGGAGTAAAATGGAACAACCGGAACAACCCAACAGTGAAATTTTAATGACACTGGTAAATATGAAAATGCCCGTTGGGAAATACAAAGAGACTCTGTTATGCAATCTGCCTGTTGCTTACCTGGAATGGTTTGCGAGAAAAGGCTTTCCGAAAGGGAAGCTGGGAATGCTGCTGCAAACCATTTATGAAATTAAAATGAATGGGTTGGAATATTTGCTCGAGCCATTGAAGAAATAAAAAGATCAACTCACTAACTGCCGGCTCAAAAATTTATTCCAGTCTTCCAGCATCTTGCCCTTCAGTACACGTGGAAATTTATTCTGTCCACCTATCTTACCTTTCGATTTCATGAAATCCAAAAAAGCCGCTTCAGATAATACGGTTACGATCACATCTTTTAAGGCGTGCTTTCTTTCTACTTCATAATCATCGTTCAGTTCTTTCAGCTTTGCATCTATTTTCTGGCTAAGCTCTTTTTCATTTACAGCATCGTTGGTGGCTACATACCAATGGTGGGCAAAAAAGTTACCATGCGGCACCCCGGCTACGGTAAATTCAGGTATAGAAATATTGAGTTCTTCACTTACCATTTCAATGGATTTATTCATATTGTCTACACTCAGGTGTTCCCCTACCAGGTTCAAAAAATGTTTGGTTCGCCCGGTGATGATGATCTCACTTCTTTCTTTATTCACCAACTTTATCGTATCTCCAATGGCATATCGCCAGGTGCCGGCGTTGGTACTGATGAGTATCGCGTAGTCCTTGTTTTCTTCAATTTCATGTATCATCAATGCCTCGGGGCTTTCTACCATATTGCCTTCGGCATCAAAATTATTATCATCAAAAGGCACAAACTCAAAAAAGATGTTACTGTTCAATGCCAGGTGCATTCCTATCGCATCCTGCCGGTTTTGATAAGCCAGGAATCCTTCACTTGCCAAATAGGTTTCTATATAGGTAATTGGCTTGCCTAACAATTTTTCAAATCCTTTTTTGTAAGGCTCCATCGCCACACCGCCATGCACATAAAAGGCCAGGTTGGGCCAGATATCGTGGATGTTGCTAACCTGGTAGCGTTCAATAATTTTTTCCATGCAGAGCTGCAACCATGCGGGTACGCCCAGGATAAAACCGATATCCCAATTGGGGGCATTGTCAACGATTTCTTCTAATTTTTTTGACCAGTCCTTTTCCCTGGCAATTTTTTTTCCTGGTTTATACAGCCCCAGCCCCTGGAACCAGAAGGGCATATTTTTTTGCTGGATGCCGCTGAGGTCGCCTGCATAATAAGTAGGCCCTTTTTGTAATTGTGTACTGCCTCCCAGCATCAACCAACCTTTGCCAACAGACTTCCTGGGTACATCCTCATATTTTGTAAGGCTCAGCAATTGACGGAAACTGGTGATGGTATTGCTCCTGATAAGATCTTTTGTAATAGGTATAAATTTACTGGTGGCATCGCTGGTGCCGCTGCTGAGGGCGAAATATTTTATTACACCGGGCCAGCAAACATCCGGCACACCGTCTTTGGCTTTGTGCCACCATTCATTGTATATTTTATTGTAATTGCAGGCGGGTACCAATTGCTGGAATTTTTTGCCGGGATGCCTGCTCATTAAAACTTCGTCGAACTTGTAGGTTTGCCCAAATTCGGTAAACCTTGCTTTACGGAGTAACTTCTTCAATACTCTTAACTGCATACGCCTGGGATCACTTATCGTAAGGCGAAGCGCCATTGCAATACTTTTGGGAAGTTTTAAATCAATGATGGACATGCAATTTTTCAATTATCAGCAACACAAAAGTACAGTATAGCTGAGTTTTTGCTGCCGAAACGTTTACGATCCGGTTAATTGTCATTCAATGCCGTTTATTTGAGCATATTGTTTTTTGTACCGCACCTAAACCGGCCCCAAAACCCGCCTGGCCGGACGGGCAGGGAAAGCACTTCGTTAAACGGCATGATTGTCATTTCCCTAAAACCTGAGTGGAACAAATATAAACCACACCTGACTATGAATGCAGAAAAATGTTGAGTGGTAAACTGCAGATGCACCAACGGAAGGCTGCGATTGCAAGTTTGATGGCAGGAAAATGTTGACAGTTGTTGCTATTGCTGACGGGCAGGCGGATAGCAGGGGACGGCCCGGTGAAGATTTGAGCATGACATCTGTGCCGGACCCGAAACGCATAGCCGCATCAAAAGCTCATAGACAGGTAAAGATGAGTGCCCCAATGGCTTTTATTAAGATTGATAAAATATATAGCTGGTATTGGCAAATCATCAATTTACTGTACGTTTGCTGCCTAAATAAAAAGAGATATGAAGAAAATTTTTGTTTCGGTTGTACTTTCAATCAGCTTATTGAAAGCCAGTGCCGATGAAGGTATGTGGCTGCCAATGCTCCTCGGCCAGCAGGTGTATAATGATATGGTGAAGAAGGGGCTTAAACTCACCAAAGAACAATTGTATTCCATTAACAAATCTTCGCTGAAAGATGCCATCCTGATTTTTGGCGGAGGATGCACCGGTGAGATTGTAAGCGACCAGGGCTTGATATTTACCAACCACCACTGCGGTTACGATGCCATTGCCAGCTCCAGCACAGTAGCACACAACTATTTGAAAGATGGTTTTTATGCTTACAGTAAAGACCAGGAATTACAAAGTAAACTGACTGTACAATTTTTAGACAGGATCGTGGACGTTACCAAAGAAGTAGAAGAGGCCCTGAAGGGATTGGCCTGGGCAGAGAGGGTGAAAAATACACCCGACGTATTTAAAACCATTACGGATAAAGTGCTGGATAAAGACAACGGACTGAGCGGAAGGATATACAGCATGTTCAAGGGTAACCAGTACATTATGTATGTTTATAAAACCTACCGCGACATCCGGCTGGTGGGTGCACCGCCAGAAAGCGTGGGTAAGTTTGGTGGTGATACCGACAACTGGGAATGGCCACGCCACACCGGTGATTTTTCTGTGTTCAGGGTGTATGCTGCAAAGGATGGTAAACCTGCAGACTACAGTACAGACAACACGCCGTTAAAACCAAAACACTTTTTACCGGTAAGTATCAAAGGCATTAAGGATGGCGATTACGCAATGATCTATGGATATCCGGGTGGTACCAACCGGTACGAGACCAGCTACGGCATCAAACTGAAAAACGATGTTGAAAATCCTTCGTTGGTTAACCTGAGAGATATTCGTTTGAAACTGATGCATGAGCAAATGATAAAAGATCCTGCGGTGAAACTGAAACTGGCCAGCAACTATGCCGGTATTGCCAACTACTGGAAATTTTTTGATGGCGAAACAAAGCAGTTGAAAAAATTTCATACCTATGAAGAGAAGCAGGCGTATGAAGAAAAATTTTTAGCCTGGGCAAAAGGAAAACCGGAGTACGAAAATTTGTTTGCTGAATATGCAAAGAATTATGAAACGTGGACTCCTTACAGCAAACTCCGCCAGTATGTTAATGAAGGTATATTAGGTTCTCCCTTAACAGCTTTTGCTGGTTCTCTCATAAAACTGGAAGCAGATATGGTAAAGACCGGAACGTCATCGGCTGACATAAAGAAAACTTTGGATGGCGCAGTCGCTGCAAGAAAAACTTATTTAGAAGCTGCCGACAGGCCAAGTGATGAAAAAATAATGGCGGCTGTTTGCCAGCTATTTTACAACGACATTGATAAAAACCAGCACCCAATTGGTTTTTATGAAGGCACTAAATCTGTTTATGGTGATCTGAAAGATGATGCTACTTATAAAAAATGGGCAAAGGATCTGTTTGATAAAACAATGATTTTAGACAATGCCAAATGGGATGCTTTTGTTGCTAACCCTGATGCTACTGTATTACAAAACGATCCGGCTTTTGCTTATGCTGCTGCCTTTGTAAAAAATTACAATACCAAGTATGCCCCGCTGTACACTGCTTTTACTATTAAAAACGCCGAGCTGGGCAGGAGTTATTTAAAAGGGGTTATGGAGAAAGATACGGCGGCTGCTAAAAAAATGTATCCTGATGCCAACTTCAGCATGAGGGTGAGTTATGGTAATGTAAAAAGTTACAAACCAAGAGATGCTGTGAGCTATGACTATGTATGCACCGGTAAAGGCATCTTAGAAAAATATGTTGCCGGTGATTATGAATTCGATCTTCCAGCCAAACAAATTGAACTGATGAAGAAAAAAGATTACGGTCAGTACATTGACAAGGGCAGGAACGACCTGGTGGTTAATTTCATTACTACAAATGATATTACCGGCGGCAACAGCGGCAGCCCCGTTATTGATGGTAGTGGTAATTTAATTGGGCTGGCTTTCGACGGTAACTACGAAGCACTAAGCCATAAAATTGCTTTTGATAAAGACCTGAACCGTACCATTTGTGTGGATGTGCGCTACGTGTTGTGGTGCATTGATAAATTGGGCGGCGCCAGTAATTTGATTAAGGAGTTGAAATTGGTGAGGCAGTAAAAATAATGTGCTGATTAGCTGATGTGCTAATTTGCTAATGAAAAACCGCAGCTTTTGGAGTTGCGGTTTTTTTTGCTTTGTATAATAAAACACCAAAAAAATAAATTGTACTTTTATATAAGTAGAATATTACACGACGAAAGTATTGCTAGACATTCCCGATAACAAAGCTTCTTCTTTTATGGATGTATTGAAAAGTTCTTATATAAAAGCTACACCGCTTACTGAAGCAAAAGCCCAGTTGATGAAAGAGATCAAAGAATCAGTTGAAGAAATGAAACTGATCAGGACAGGAAAAAAGAAAGCCCGTAACGCTGAAGATTTTTTGAATGAGCTATAAAGTAAAAACAATAGATGTATTTGAACGCCAGGCAAAGAAACTTGTAAAGAAATACGCTTCATTGGCAGAAGAGTTACTAAATCTCGTGAAGTCTTAAGGTAAATCCTGACGAGGGGAAAGCATTGGGAAAAAGTTGCTGCAAACTTAGTATTGCTATTGCTTCTAACGGAAAAGGGAAAAGCGGTGGAGCCAGAATTATTACTAATTTTATGGTTACAGAAAGTACAGTTTACCTGCTTGCTATCTATGATAAACCTGAAAAAGAAACCATTACTGACAAAGAGCTTACAGAGTTACTGAAATATATTCCTGCATAAATTTATTTCATGTCTATCCTCAATATCGAATTCAAAGCAAGAGCAAAAGACCTGATTACTGCAGAAAAAATTTTACTGCAACACAATCCACAATTTATTGGTGAGGACCATCAAATTGACACTTACTTTAATACACATAATGGGAGGTTAAAACTGAGAGAAGGAAATATTGAAAATGCTTTGATCCATTACGAAAGAGAAAATACGGCGGGAAGTAAATCATCGCAGGTACTGCTGTACCAGCATCAACCGGATACCAATTTAAAAGCAGTGCTTACAAAAGCGCTGGGAGTAAAAGCAGTGGTGGACAAATGGAGAAGAATTTATTTTATTGACAATGTAAAATTTCATTTTGATACCGTACAAAACCTGGGTACTTTTATAGAAGTGGAAGCCATTGATGCCAACGGCAGCATTGGGAAAGACAAACTGCAGCAACAATGTGATTTTTATGCTGCGCTGTTCAATATCTCTCTCAACGATTTTATGGCTGTTTCTTACAGCGACATGATCATGGCGCAGAAAAAATAATCATCATTCAAACAAGCTGGCCGGAAAACTGTTACTGCAATTATTATCAAAAAAATAAATTTTATGAAAAGGTTATTCTTATCATTATTGCTCATTTCAATGTATGGTTTTATGAATGCACAATCCCGTAAAACTGCTGTGGTAGGGGAAGAAATAACTTATAAATCTGCCGATGGTACCAGCCTGAAAGGTTATGTTGCTTTTGATGAAGCCAAAAAAGGTAAACGCCCTGCAATTGTGGTAATACACGAATGGTGGGGCTGCAATGATTATGTGCGCCAACGGGCAGATATGCTGGCTGCATTGGGTTATATTGCTATTGCTGCCGATATGTATGGAAACGGGAAGCAGGGCAACGATCCAAAAGAAGCGGGTGCATTGGCCGGTCCTTTTTACGGTAACCCACAATTAGCTAAAGAAAGAATAGAAGCGGCTGTAAATAAAATAAAGGAATATGAACAAACAGATGCAGCAAACATGGCTTGTATAGGCTATTGTTTCGGCGGCTCAATGAGTTTAAATGCCGCTAAGCTGGGAATGGATTTTAACGGCGTGGTGAGTTTTCATGGTGGGCTTGCAGGCGTACCTGCAGAAGCAGGAAAGACAAAGGCTAAAATTTTGGTATGCCACGGAGGTGCTGATAAATTCATCAGTGAAGAGGAATTGACAAATTTCCGGAACAACCTGGATTCAGTAAAAGCGGATTACACATTTATTTCTTATCCCGGTGCTGTGCATGCATTCAGCAACCCGGAAGCCACCGCCAACGGGAAAAAATTCGGAATCCCCATTGAGTACAATGCTGCGGCGGATAAAAAAAGCTGGGAGGATATGAAGGCGTTCTTAAAAACTATATTTAAGTAAGGATTTTTTTATTACACTAATTAGAACTGACTACAATAATTCAAATTACGGCCATAAAATACGTGTAATTCGTATAAATCCGTGTTATAAAAAATGGCAGAAGATTTATCCATCATACAGGGTACCAAAGAAGAGCAATACCAAACGCTGCTTCCCCAAATAAAAGCATTGATTGAAGGCGAACCGGACCTGGTAGCCAACCTTGCCAATATTTGTGCAGCACTGAAAGAACAGTTTGGCTGGCTGTGGGTGGGCTTTTATTTGGTAAAACCATTCGAATATACCCAGGGAGACATGGAATTGGTGCTGGGGCCTTTCCAGGGACCCGTTGCCTGTACCCGTATCCGCAGGGGACGCGGCGTATGCGGTACTGCCTGGGAGCAAGCGATCACCATTATTGTTCCGGATGTAGAAAAATTTCCCGGACACATTGCCTGCAGCAGTTTATCCAAATCGGAGATAGTGGTGCCGCTAATAAATAACGGCGTATTTGGCGTATTGGATGTGGACAGTGTATTGCTGGATGATTTTGATGAAACAGATAAAAAGTATTTGGAAGAAATAGTGGGTTGGATAGAACACGGATAACGCTGATTGGGCAGAGTAAAGACGAATAAAAATCAGTGAAAACCAGTTCAAACCCTGTTATCCGTGTTCTGCCACTATCAGCTTAAACCCGATACTGTGTAGTGTTTCAATCTTCACAGAATCATCTGCGGAAAATATTTTCCTCAGCCTCGAAATAAAAACGTCTAAACTCCTGCCAAAAAAATAGTCGTCCTGCCCCCAAATAGCAGTCAGTATTTGCTCCCTTTTGAGTACCCTGTTTTTATTATCTATAAAATACTGCAGCAGTGCAGCTTCTTTTTGAGTTAGTTCAATTTGTTTGCCGTGGTGAAGTAATATGAAATTAGCCGGGTCAAACTGAAAACGGCCTATGGCATATATTTTTCTTTCAGATGTTGTGCTTTTTTTTGACCGGGCAATAAATATCTCGATCTTCAATACCAGTTCTTCCATGCTGAACGGCTTTACCAGGTAATCATCAGCGCCAATACGCAACCCCTTTAGCTTGTCTTCCCTCAGCGTTTTGGCAGATAAAAAAATGATCGGTATTTCATGGTTTGTTCTCCGGATCGCTTCTGCCACGGCAAATCCATCCAGGCCAGGCATCATTACATCCAGTATGCAAACGTCATAAGCAGCTTTGCCAAAAGCCTGCAGGCATTGCTCCCCGTTAGTAAAATGATCTACTTCATACTGGTGCTGTTCTAAATTGTCTTTTGTCAGGAAAGCCAGTGTTTTATCATCCTCTGCGTATAATATTCTGTACTTTTTCATTTTTTGGTCCTGCTGGCTTTTGGCGCCAGCCAGGTTTTATTTCATCGTTAAAGTTATAACAGTTCCTTTACCCGGCTCACTGGCTGCCTTTAGTTTCCAGCGGTGCAGTTCGCAGATCTTTTTTACATAATACAAGCCAAGCCCAAAACCGTTTACGGCAAGCTCTTTACTTTCAGGTGCCCGGTAAAATTTTTCAAAAATATGTTTCAGGTGTTTGGGCTCAATGCCGGTGCCGTTGTCTGTTACCTGCATCACCACCGATTCATTCTTTTGTTGGAGATCAATTGTTATGCCCGGTTTTTTGTCGCAGTATTTAACAGAATTATCCAAAAAATTATACATAATGTTAGCAAAATGAAAAGCATCTGCCTGTATGGTGGTTTGCTGCAGGTTATTATTCACTTTAATTTCCACCTCCGGATATTTTAACTGAATAATGCCTATACTGGTATTGATAACGGCCATGATATCCACCGGTTCCTTATTCAGCAACATCGGGTTGTTATCATTTTTTGCCACATTTAGAATTTTCTCCAAATGACTGTCTAGCTTTTTTCCCTGGTCAATAATGATCTGGCTGTATTGCTTCAGTTTATCGTCGCTGCTGATGGCATCCTGCTTCGATAAAAATGTGGAAGCGATCAATATGGAAGCCAGCGGCGTTTTAAATTCATGCGTCATATTATTAATAAAATCCCTTTGCAGGTTGGCAAATTTTTGTTGCTGTAAAATGATATAAATAGCGTAGAGATAAATAAATAACGTCACCAGCATCACAAGGCACAGGATGATCCAAATGGAGAGGGAGGCATAAATAAAACTATTCTTGTCGGGGAACCTTACCGCAAAGTAATACACCAGGGTGCTGGCTTTGGGAAAGTAAGTGTTTTTCACCTGCGGTATCGCCAGTTTATTGAGGTTTACAAAACTGCCGTACATCATTGCATCCGTTTCACAGTCGTAAATGGCATACTCAAAATTGGTATTGATCCCTTTGGCCTTAAACTTATTGATGAGTAGCAGTTCCAGCACTTTAGCCTCAAAATCGTTTCGGATGTTTACAATATAATAGTCTTTTGAAACTTTTTCAACCGGGTTTGCATGGGGCGTTACATAGCTATAATAGGCATTGATCTCGTTGGCCACTTCCAGAAGCGATACCTGTATATTCTGGCTGAATTTTTTTTCCTCATAATCAAAAGCCTGCCGCAACAAATAGATCTGTATGGCGATAATGCCAACAAATGCCACAGTGCCGGCAGTTACGATCACGTTAATTTTGCTCATCTTCACTCCACAATGATACTGCAAATCCAAATTTGTCAATGTTGTTTACAAATTATTTACAATTGTTTTTAAACTGGTTAACAGCCTTTCTGTTAGTGACCAGCTACTTTTACCATCTCCTTCACCCCGGTAGGGAGTCATCATTTTACCATTAAAAAAAACAATTATGAAACAAATTAAGACCATCGCTATTGCTGCCATCGCCATTACATCTGTTGCCCTGATGTCGTTTACGGCATCGAATGTATCGGAAACATTGGCAACCGCTTACAACTACGTTAAAGTTACCTGGGCGAAAGACATCCATGATTTTGGAGAAATACCACAGGGAAAACCGGTTTCAGTAGAATTTACTTTTAAAAATGAAGGCGATGAGCCTTTATTGGTGGCAGATGTAGTTACCAGTTGCGGCTGTACGGCTTCTGATTACACCAAAGAACCAATTGCACCAGGTAAATCTTCCAGGATAAAGGCCACTTTTAATGCAGCTACTGCAGGGGCGTTTACAAAAGCAATCACCGTAAATTTCAGTGATGCAGCTTCTAAAAAAATATTGACAATAAAAGGAACAGTAAAGTAAGGGCGGCCTCATCCAACTGCTCCTCCTCCCGGGCAGAAGGAGCGGTGCGGCAGACTGTATACTAACATTTTATCGTCCAAATTTCCAGTTGTTCTTTACCCGGCAATAAACTCCTAAACCCAGCTAATCAGCAAACACGGTTATTTTTGAGATCTTGCCTCAAGCCCCTTTAGGGGTTTGGGCATGATCCTTCCAGCCCCACAAATACCTGCAGGCATAAGTTCTGTAAGGGCTCCATTTAGCAGAAAGGTCAATCATTTTTTCTCTCAGGAGTTTTTTATTGGCAGTATCTAAGTTGTACAATTTCGCCATGCTTTGCTGTATGCCCAAATCATCCAGGGCAAATATATCTTCTCTGCCCAGTGTAAACATCAATATCATTTCCACTGTCCACTGTCCCACCCCTTTTATCTGGCTGAGGTAATTAATGAGTGCTTCATTGCTCATCCTATCGAGCTTGCCATCCGTAATTTTTTCTGCTATAAAAAATACACAAACATTCTTTACGTAGCTGGTCTTTGCATTACTGAGCCCAATACTGCGAAGGGTGTCAAACGGTGTTTCGATAATCAGATGCAGGGTGGGTTTGCGATTTGGATAAAGATTTAAAAACCTGTTGTAGATTACATCTGCCACTTTGGTATTTAGCTGCTGGCTCATGATGGAGGCACACAAATGCAGCCATACGGGCTTTCTTTTTTTCAGCATATACGGCTCCTGCAGATCAATTATCTTTTTTAGTTTTTTGTCTTTGCAGAGGTGAAGAAGGTGTTGCATAATGATAACAATATCCAAAATAAAATGCAACCGCAAAAATAAAATAAACGAACCCGTCAGGCATCTGCCCACGCTTTAAAATCACTCACCCTTTCCCGGCTGATAATGATGTCTTCGTCTGCTTTAATCCCTTTAAGTATTAGTTTAAACCTGTTGTTGAAATAGGGTTTTATTTGTTCGATGGCTTTGGAGTGGATGATCATTTTCCGGTTGATGCGGAAAAAATCAAGCGGGTCTAGCAACGGCTCTAGTTTTTCCAGCGTAAAATTGATGATAAAACGGTTCCCTTCTTTATCCACAAGATAGACAATCTTATTATCGGCAAAAAAATAGGCAACTTCATTGGCCTGTAGAAAAAAAGAACGCTGGCCCACTTTTGCAAGGAACCGGTTTTTATACCGGGTACTGAAATTTTCCCTGATCTGGTCGGATAAGAGCGAATAATTATTTACACCCAGGCTGGATGCCATGCTCTTATATTTGTTAAAAGCTGCTGCCAGCGCTTCGGCTGTAATTGGTTTTAAAATATAATCAATGCTGAAAAGCCGGAAGGCATCCAGTGCATAATTATCAAAAGCAGTTGTAAAGATGACGGGCTTTTGCAGGTTTATTTTTTTGAATATCTCAAAGCTGTGGCCGTCACTTAAATGTATGTCCACAAAAAGCAGGTCGGGGTGTGGTTTTGTCTGTAACCAATGCACTGCTTCTTCAATACTTTCCAGTGTGGCAAGTATATTGATGGAGGGGTCATAGTTTTTTATCAGTGTTTGCAGCCTTTCTGCTGCCAGCATTTCATCTTCAATAATTACAATATCCATTCAGTACTAATTGATATTTAACAAAGGCAGGGTTACCACAAACTGGGTGTCATTTTTATCAATATTCACTTCTTTATTGCTGACGAGGCGGTAGCGCTTGATGATGTTTTGCAGACCAATACCGGTTGAGTTTTCAATGGTTTGTTTTGCCTGCAGGTTGTTGCTTACCACAATCGTATTGTTGCCATTGGTATGCACATCTATTATCAGCGGCCTGTTCCTGCTCACTACATTGTGCTTGATGGCATTTTCAATAAGCATCTGCAGGCTGGCCGGGATAATGTACTGGTCTTTGTAGTTTTCTGCAATATTCACTTTTATCACCAGCCCCTCTGCAAATCTTTTCTCCAGCAAAAAAATATAGGGCTTTATAAAATCAAGTTCCGTTTTTAGTTCCACTACTTCTTTGTGATGGTTACTCAGGATATAGCGGTACACTTTTGAAAACTCTTCTATAAACCTATTTGCCTCTGCATTGTCTTTCATGATAAGGGCGCTCAGCACATTGAGGTTGTTGAAAAGGAAATGTGGGTTTATCTGGCTTTTTATCAATTGCAGCTCTGCCTGTGCAGTAATGTTTTTCAGTTGCTCTGCCTCCAGGCTGGTGGTTTTGTATTCTTTAAAATAAAAAATAATGGCATTGATAAGGTGGTACAAAAGGTTCACCAGCCAGCAGTACGTAATGTTAAGTTTTAGCGGAATAAAATTTTCCTTCAACGAAAATGGATGAATAATCATGCCCACTATCAATACGATGGCAATGGTAAGCGTGGTGGCCGACATACTCCCCACCACAAAAAAAGCAACCTTGTACCTTATTTTGTTTTTAGCAACCGGCCATATTTTTCTTACTAAAGGGTCGGTGTGCCTGTTTATCTCCAGCACCAAAAAAGTAATGGCCAGTATGGTGGCAAAAGCATAATACCATTCAATGCGGATATTAAAATAATAATATACCCTGCAAAACTCCGTGTTGAGGTATGTGTACAGAGAAAGTAAAAATGCAAACCAGTACCTGTAGCGGTGAGTAAACATAGCAGGCAATTTTATAAAATGCATCAACGGCAAATAAAGAAAATTGTTTGCCGTTGATGTATAAAAATGAAAAGAGGGTAAACAGGAATTTAATTACAATAGTACCCTTTCAATTACATGTATTACCCCATTGGTAGCTACTATATCAGTGGCAGTAACCACTGAAGCAGGGTTTGCACTTCCGGTTACTTTTACTGTTACTGGAGACAATGTTACAGTCAATGTCTTTAAAGGGTTTACCATTGCCCCGGTAACACCTGCCGTTAAGTCGCTGGCAAAGATATTAGTAGCAAAAGCATGCTGGCCTATTATTCCAGCTGCATCAGTGGGCGATATGCCGGCAAGTGAAGTAATACCCGAAGTAACAAAAGCAGCATTGGTAGGCGCAAATACTGTAAACTTGCCTGGTCCGTTAAGTGTGCCATCTAATCCAGCTAAAATTACAGCCGCTTCTAAAGTAGAAAAATCATCACTTTCTACAACAATTTGTGTTATTGTTTTGGTGGGAGGAATCAGTACGCCATTTATTTTATGAACAGTGCCATTAGATGCGGTTAAGTCGGCGGCGGTTACTTTTTTGCCATTTACAAAAACTCCATTTGTATTTTTTGAAGCATAAATATTTTTGCCATTAAAAGTTTTAACTGTGTCACTGGCTGGCACTCCTGTTGATGCCACTCTGCTAAGCAGCACATGATATTTTAAAACATCTGTAAAGCCTGCTGCAGCCTGTGCATCCGTAAGCCCGTTAATTACCCCATCCGTGTAGCCTGCCGCCCTGAAAGCTGCATTCGTAGGGGCAAATACCGTTATGTTGTTGGTGCTGCTTAAAGTAGTTGCGAGGCCTGCTTTAGTTACCAATGCTACCAGCAGGCTCAAGGTGGTGTCGCTTTGAGCAAGTTCTACTACATTAGGTGTTGTTGGGGCCGGGTCATCTTTTTTGCAAGAAGTAGATACTGACGTAATACATATTCCTATTGCCGCAGCAAAGAAAATGGTTTTGAAATTTGTTTTCATGTTAGTGAAATTTTTTGTTGTGAAATGATTTATATAATTTTATAACAACTTGTAAGGGCACAGCGACAGCTAACATAGCGTGAGTTGTATAAAAAAGGGTGCAGGTTGTTTATATTACCGGCTTAATTGCTTTAACGCCGGTTTTAAAGTAGAATGGTACAACAACGAAACTAAATCTAACGAGGGTATCAAATGGAATGCAGGTAGGTATCAGGGATTATTTTTGGGTTGCAGGGACAGTGTACTATTTGGAAATGAAAAAACGCCCTGATATATTTAGCTATGCAGCAATTGGAAGCTGCAATAGATTATAAATTTCAAAAGCTGGTTTTACTAATGATGTAGGGTTGATTTAATAAATAAACCTTTGTAATTTTTTTGTCTTTGCTGTGGTGACGGAACTGTTTCATTTAAGGAACAATACCTGCAATAAAACGAAACTGCAGAAATTTTTTTAATGTGCATGCTGCAGATTACCACCAGTTTTTACAGTAAAGTTAGCACCAGGCTTTACCCACAAAGTTCTGCATTGCCCCTCCGTGTTTATTTCAACCATATTGCCGGTTTTAAGTATAACATCTGTGTTGATATCGGGCAATTCACCACACTCCCAGTTGGCGGGGTTTTCCCAGGCAGTACCCGCAAGCCCTTTCCAGTTGCTCTTAAATTTGATGCTGGTAATATTGCTGTTATTGCCATCTACTACACAACGGTATTGATAGCCGTACCAGCCAGAAGGGATGTCTTTTAACAGGAGTGTATTGGTGTTGGTACCGTTGTAATTGTCATTGTCTGTAATATTGGTAAAGCCACTACTGTCATTCAACTGCCATTGAAAATTTGTGCCCGCCAAACCTGTTGTAATAACAATGCCCTGTGAAGCAGGTGGGCAGATATTCACTGCTCCATCATTTACCGGAACCACTGTACAGGCAGGTGCAGCAGCATTGATATTTACATTAAAAACAGCCCCGTTTACATACCAATCCTGCCAGGTGCCGCCAGCGCCGGTCTTCCAGTGGTTTAACTGAAAGCTGTTGCTGCCCGTTTGTGTGCCGGCTACCTTATATACTTTCAATGCCTGGTTATTTCTTAGCCAGGTAAGCGGCTGGCCTGCTGCACAGTTTTCAGGAACAGCAGGCAACGCACAATTGGTTTGCACAAAATAAGCATAATCATCCCTGTTGGGATAATTACCATATATCGTTGCGGTGCCATTGGTATCAATGCACACAGCGGTATATTCTTCGCAGGCAATGGCATAAGCTGGTACATGATAATCTTTGTACACCCTTGCACAAAAGGCAGCCAGCCTTCCCCGCCTGTCGGGATTATCAAAATGCGTATCTGTTACTACATTGTTCAGCCAGCGGTTAAAAATAAAATCATCTTTTAATAAGGTAACGCTGGTGTTGTAAGGGTTACTTAAAGCGGTGGAAGAAGTGACGCTTCCATTTTGGGCAGTAAAAACAATATTCCCCTGAATGGCCATGCCGGCAGAGGTACCGCCAACGGGTACATGCTTTACGTTGATAAGATAATTGATGGCAGTATCAAGCGGGGTATTATTCCAGTAGGAAACATATTTCCATTGGTCGCCACCGGCAAACCAGACAGCTTCTGCGTTTCTTACCTGCCGCAGCACATAGGGATCATAAGATGCTGCAGCGTTGTTGCAGAGAATGGTCTCTACTGAATTAACAGATACACCCAACCCTGAGTACAGGTAATCATTGTATCCATTGCCGCCACTTGCCCTCAGTACCACAATATCGCCGCCTCCGGAATGTTGCAAAAACCAGCGCATGGCATTGTCATTTTCGGTAGCACCACCCATCAGTACAGTTACAGGCTGTGTGGTAGTTGATACATCTGTAATATCGCCAGTAAAGTAACTGGAGTAAGACTGGCTGTAGGAAAGTTGAAGCAATAACAGGAATGAAATGAATAAGAGGGTACGTTTTATTGAACAACTCATAAGTAAAGTGTTTTGTATTGATTATAACTAATCACTATTTTCCGGCTAAAAATCAACCCAATCGTTCAATTGCTTACTGGTTAAGAGTTCTGACCCCTCTCCCTGTCCGTCCGGCCAGGCGGGCTTTGGAGTTCCTGTGCAGAGCAAATGGAACGAGCAACGCTAATTGGGATGAGGTCATGCAGGCTTGACAAGGGTTTCAGACATTTAGCCGGACAACAATGATAGCATACCACGAATTTACCACACCATATCGCCGTATAATCATCAACTCAAATCCCAGCTCACACTCCCATCCTTTTCATCCTTTACTGCGATGCCCAAAGCGGTCAACTGGTGGCGGATTTTATCCGAAGTGGCATAGTTTTTTTTTAATTTAGATTCTTTACGGATGTCTATCAGCAATTCCATCACGCCCTGTAAGATATTGTTATTGCATGTTGCCATTGTTTTTAATCCAAATATATCTTCCAGGTAAACAGTAAACTGTTGTTGCATCAATGCCACTGTACTGCCGGCAAGTGCTGTGGCAGCAACATGCCGGTCTTTGATGGAGTTGATAACAGAAGTGAGTTCAAACATATTGGCCAGGACTTTGGCGGTGCTGAAATCATCGTCCATAAATTCGTCCAGCTCATTTACCATTTTCAGCACTTTTGTATCCAGGTCAATATCTTTTGGCGGGTGAGTGTTTTCGATAGTCAACTTTTTCAACACGTCGTATGCCTCCCACAAACGCTTCAATGCTTTTTCACTGGCCACCAGGGCATCGTTGCCAAAATCAAGCGGGCTTCGGTAGTGGCTTTGCAGGATAAAAAAACGTATCACCATTGGGTGAAATGCCTGGGTCAGTAATGGGTGGTTGCCACTGAACAACTCTGTTAGCTTGATTACATTATTGTAACTCTTCCCCATCTTTTTACCATTGATGGTTATCATGTTATTGTGCATCCAGTATTTTACCGGGGCATGATGGTTGCAGATGGTGCTTTGTGCTATCTCGCTTTCATGGTGTGGAAACTGCAAGTCCATTCCTCCGCCATGGATGTCAAATTCGGAACCTAAATATTTGGTTGCCATGGCAGAACATTCGATGTGCCAGCCGGGAAAGCCTTCGCCCCAGGGGCTTGTCCACCGCATGATATGCTCTGGTGCTGCCGATTTCCACAAGGCGAAATCTGCCCGGTTTCTTTTTTCTTCCTGGCCATCCAGCTCCCGGGTGGTTTCCAGTAAGTCATCGATCACCCTTCCGCTCAGTTTTCCATAATCATGCGAAGCAGCATATTTTTTTACATCAAAGTACACCGAGCCATTTACTTCATAGGCATACCCTGCCCCGATAATTTTTTGAATCATGTTTATCTGTTCTACAATATGGCCGGTAGCGGTTGGCTCAATGGTTGGTTCCACACAGTTAAACTGCAGCATGGCCCAATGAAAAAGATTGGTATATTTCTGTACCAGTTCCATCGGCTCCAGCTTTTCAAGTAATGCTTTTTTGCTCACTTTATCTTCTGCTTCCCTGCCCTCTTCTTCAAAATGACCGGCATCGGTGATATTGCGTACATAGCGCACTTTATTGCCCTTATGGGTTAAGTAACGGTACACAATGTCAAAAGTGATGTATGGCCTTGCGTGGCCCAAATGGCTTTCGCCACTCACAGTAGGTCCGCATACATACATGCCCACATGGCCGGGAGTAATAGACTGAAAAACTTCTTTCTGGCGGGTGTAGGAGTTATAAACTTTTAAAGACATGTATTGATCGTTGTTTGGGTTTGTATTAATTATTTTTTTACGGGCAATTTATCTTTTATCAACATCATGAAGTTTACCCTGAGCATAACTGAATTGTCACTCCCGTCCGAACGGTATTGAGCAGTGCGGGCACTTGTACTGATTCAGCTTTGAGGGACTTGTTTGTGCAGTCATTTTTTTTTGGGGCAAATGCAGACCAGTATGTTAAGCGCTGCAACAGCCGCAACGGAAACATAGCAATTGATATGAAATGATCCTGATGTACCTATTCAGGTGCAAATATAACCGTTTCCTTTTATCATTTTTCTTTGCCAATATCAGCTATTACAGGAAAGTGGTCACTCAACTTCTTGTCGATCGTTACAAACTGGTTTACGCTAAACGTTTTACTCACAAAAATATTATCTATCCTGAGTGTGGGTGCAATGCTGCTGAAGGTTCTGCCAAACCCTGCTCCTTTTTGCACAAAAGCATTCTGCAGATCATCCCCAATTTTTTCATAAGCGTATGAATTGGGTACATCATTAAAGTCGCCGCAAACAATAACGGGATAAGGGCTCTTGTCAATTTCGGCCTTTATCCTGTCTGCCTGCAACTGTCTTTTTAAATACCCCGTTTTAAACTTATTTAACAGGCTTTTCGAACGCTGTATATCCTGCTTTGTGTCTAAAGAAGGATTGTCAATATAAGCAAGGTTGCCCTGGGTAAATTTTAAAGATTGTAAATGACAATTAAACACCCTGAATGTATCAGCATCCTTTACAATATCAATGTACTGAAAATTAGAATTATAGTCATGCGGAGCAATGCTGAGTGTTTGTTTATTAATAATAGGATACCTTGAAAAGATAATCAGGCCAAAATGCTGGCGGTTTAAAAAATCATCTTTAAAGTTGTAGCTGAAAAAATACTCCGGGAAATTAAGTTTGGCAGCATATTCAAATACAGAAAAAAAACTGTACTTTTTATAGTATGGTGTATTCAGGTTTATCAGGGTGTCTGCAGCAACCATCTCCTGAAAGCAGGCAATGTCTGGCTTGTATTGATTTACCACCGCAATCATATCATCTCTTATGTCTGGCCGTTGCTTATTGTATAAAATATCAAACTGTGCTACGTTCCAGCTCATTATTCTTAAGTCGTGTGCCCTGCCTTGCAATGCAAACGCTGGTGAGGAGAACCTGAAGGGAAGGATATTGTTTACCGGCTTGTAAGCGGATAAAATGGCCACAATGGAAATCAGGGTCCACCCGGGCTTTGCGAAAAGCCAGAATACGATAAATAAAACCAGTATAACCAGTAAATAAAAAGCAGAAAGGGATAACAGCCCCACCGGCCACCAGCTTGAAGAAAAAAAGAATTTACTATAACAGCCCATTAAAAAAAGTACCGCCGTGATGAGGTTGGTGATAATAAAAAACTTTTTTGATAACCGTCGGAAAAGGCTTTTAGGCATGGCATAAAGATAAGGCTTGCACGGTAAAATGTTAAAAACAGCCTGTTAATTGAGGTCTTCCTCTGCAGCCCTTTTTAGAATACTTTTTTCTTCATCGGTAAGAAAATGATAACCTTTCTGGTTGATTTTATCCAGAATTTCGTCTACCCGTTGTTGTGTAATATTCGACGTTTTTTTGTAAGGTTTACGTCCATCGGAATTGTAGAACACTTTTTCCCGGATGCTTCCGCTGCTGATTTTCCGGTTGGGATTAAATAAATTCATAAACCAGTGGTACAACTTGTTCATCCACACACTACCATCATACCCTTTACGCATGAAGTAAATAAACAGGAAGCCGGCAGCACCACCAGCAAGGTGCGATAAACTGAATGCGGCACTTTGAGAGGCAACACCGGCAAAATCTATCAGCACATACACCAGTGTAAGCACCCATATAGGAATGCCACCGTTAAGGTTGCGGAAAAAACGATAGTCAGGGGCAAGAAAAGTGGTGGCTGTTGCGAGCGCCATTGTGGCGGCGTTGGCACCTAGCAGTGAAGCATTGTTTATATAGGGCTTCAAAGGCGCAATGGAATAATTGGCTATAATAAAAACCAGTGCCCCGGCAAGCCCGCCATACAGGTAAATAGGGATCAGCTTTTTATTACCCGTAAGTTCCTGCAAAATGTAACCAAATGCCCATAACCACAACATATTGCTGAGCATATGGATCACCCCGGTATGAGTAAACATATGGGTAAAAACAGACCAGGGCCGTTCACTCAATTTCACGAGTTGGGCAGGCATCTCAAAATACTGCACCACCTGTTGGGTAAACGCACCGGGTTCTGCCTGGAAAAAAAAATACACCACCTGTATCACCATCAGCAATAAAAAGAAGACAATGTTGATGGTAACCAGCCCTACCAGCGCATTGTTATCATCTCCCAGGGTAAACCTCCGCCGTGGCAGGCGGTAGTCCGAATATCTGTCTGATTCTCCCATAATAAATGTTGTTACACAAATTTACAATACCATTCTTAAATAACAGTTAAGGTCAGTAAAAGGTTTTTCGGTTTGTTTTGTTCCAGTAAAGTACCAGTAAAAAGCCAACCAGGGCCCCACCAAGATGAGCAAAGTGGCCAATATTGTCGCCGGCAGATGGATTGATACCGCCAAATAGGTCAATTAACATAAATCCGGGAACCACATATTTTGCCTTTATGGGGATAGGGATAAACATGATGAACATTTCTGTGTTGGGAAACAAATAAGCAAAGGCTGCCATGACGCCCATAATGGCACCCGAAGCGCCAATCATGGAATATTGGGCTTTGTAGGCTTCCACTATTTGTGATATATCTGCGTTGTTTAACGCGGCAGCATGTACACCGGCTGCGCTTTTTGCAAACTGGTCGGCACTGTAGGGTATGGTAAGTTGTGTCAAAATACCTGCGCCCAGTCCGCAAATAAGGTAAAACAGCAAAAATTTTTTTGAGCTGATATGGTTTTCAAGAACAGTACCAAACATCCAGAGTGCAAACATATTGAATAGCAGGTGGCCAATTCCTCCATGCAAAAACATGTGAGTGATCAATTGGTGTGGCTTGAAGGTGGGGGAACTGAAATAATGTAATGACCCCCATTCGGTAATATCAAAGGGCGAAATTTGCTGGCCAAAAAAGACCAACACATTAATGATGATCAGGTTTAAAACAATGGGTGTAGTTCTTTGCATTTACAGAAATAATTTACGATGCAATTTCGGGATTGTTATTGGATATTCAGCACGGGGAGAAACAGGAGATTGTTAAATAAAACATACAAAGAATAATTACAACCCGTATGCTGCGGCCAGTTGGCCCAACAGTTTGCTTTTTAAATCTTCCGGGATAAATGCGGCTTTCAAGGCATTTACATTACAGTCATAAAAGTCCTGCTTTGTCCAGCCGAAATTGTCCGTAAGCTGTTGGTATTCCAGGTTTAAAGTAATATCAACAATTGTTCGGCAATCGGTATTGATGTTCAATGAAACGCCCGCTTTCTTTAATTGATCAACGGGATGGTCCTTGTATTGGTCATACATAGAAGTTTGAACATTGCAGCTTGGACAAATTTCCAGGTGAATTTTTTTATCGCGTAGATGGCTTACTAAATTTTTATCCTCGATACTTCTTGCACCATGGCCAATACGTGACGGTGCAAATTCTTTTAATGTTTCCCACACACTTTCAGGTCCGCTTGCTTCTCCTGCATGTGCAGTAATGTCGATTCCTTTTTCCCTTGCATAGTTGAAAGCCGCTATATGGTTGGTTACAGGGCAGCCAGCTTCATCCCCGGCAATATCAAACGCTGCCACATAAGTTCCTTTAAATTGCTCCACCAATTTAACGGTTGCCATGCTTTGCGCTTCCGTATAATGGCGCAGGGTGCAGAGTATCAGCCTTGCTTCTACACCTGTTTGCTGTACTGCTTCTGCCGTGGCAGCCTCAATGGTTTCCACCACTTCATAAGGAGTTAAGCCTTTTTCCAGGTGCAAAAAAGGGGCAAACCTTATTTCTGCATATAAAGTATTGTCTGCTTTTAATTGGTTAAATACATCCTCCACCACCCACTGCAGTTGCTCCCTTGTTTGCATGAGTGAAAATCCTTTTACTGCCCTTTTTAAAAAATCAACCAGGTCTAAACATTTGGCAGGCGCAATAAAATCATCACGGTATATTTCTTCTGTTACCGAGGGATCAATTTTTTTTACCACATCATAACTCAGGCTGCAATCCAGGTGCAGGTGCAGTTCTACTTTTGGCAGGGCTGCCTCACCCCCGTTCCTTCTCTCAAAGAGAGAGAGGCCGTGCTTTACATCTTTACTATTCATTTGTAATGTAGCATTTCTTCTTTTGTTCATTAATCAACACCAACACGCAAACTCCGGCTATTATAACGGGCTTTAAGTTTTTGAACTTTTCTTAAGCCCCTCCTTGGGAGGGCCTGTCCCGGTTTGTCGGGAGTGGGGAGGCCAGGAATTGTAACACTTCATTTAAATGTATCACGTTCCGGAAGTTCGGATGCTCCACGTTATGCTCGATCGTTTCATGTGCCCAGGTGGTGTGATAAGGGATATGTACTGCATGGCCGCCGATAGCCAGTACCGGCAGTACATCCGACTTAAGTGAATTGCCCAGCATAAGAAATTCACCAGGGGAAATGTCCAGGTGCTTAATCAATTTTTTATAGTCCGATTCCTGCTTATCGCTCATTATTTCTATGTGGTGAAAGTAATGTTCCAGGCCTGACTTTTTTAACTTTCGTTCCTGGTCAAGCAAGTCGCCTTTGGTAGCTACTACCAGCCGGTATTTATTTTTCAATGCTTTTAAAACATCCTCCACACCCTCCAGTAATTCAATCGGTTTTGCCAGTAATTCTTTACCAAGCTGCAATGCTTTTTCTATCACTTCCACATTAAGTGTATTATTGCTTACCCGTAAAGATGTTTCAATCATCGATAACATGAAACCTTTTACACCATAGCCATACAAAGCGAGGTTATCTATTTCTGTTTTAAATAATTCTTTCACCAGTGAATGGCGGGGCAGATAATCTTCCAGGAGGTCACAAAACTTTTCCTCTATCTCTTTAAAGTAAGGTTCATTTACCCAAAGCGTATCGTCGGCATCAAATGCAATTACTTTAATATCCATTGTTCAAAAATTATTACCTGCGTCAAAGCACAAATGTAAATGAAGCTGCGGTAAAATTAATTAGTGTTTGTTTTTGCCTAATAAAAAGCTGCAGCAATATCAAATCTTTTTTGCCAGTTGGCTTCGCTTTGATCTTCCCCGGCAGGCTGTTCCAAAAAACTGTTTCGTCATTTAATTTTCTTTAATACCACAGATGAAAAAGGCGCCAGGTTGATCTTTTTGATACCTGTATATTTTTTTGCAGTCAGCAGATCAATATAATTACCGGGAACATCTATTTTAAAGGGCTGTTTGGTAGCTTCCAGGTTGAAGTACACAATTATCCTGTCTGTGTCATTGTACCTGGCATAACCGAATTTTTTTCCTTCCGCTTTTACAATATCCATTTCGCCTGTTGACAGCACCGGGTTGGCTTTCCTGATGTGGATTAGTTTTTTAAACCAACTAAACTGCTGCGGGTTAAAAGCCACTTTATCATATTTTTTTTCTCCCGGCTGGTAATTGTTAGTTTTTTCATTGTCAAATGTAAATTCCTTCCACATCAGCGGCTTGCGGCAGTGGGGATCATCTGCACCCCACATACCGAGCTCTTCCCCGTTCCAGATCTGCGGCGCACCAACAGTGGTAAACAGGTGCACTAAATACAATTGTAACCTGGCGTATGTTTCAGCATCGGGCTTACCGGTTTTGTAAGCAGGATCATCATTGGGGGTAGCTTTATATTTATATTGATTGGGATTGTAAAAATCCGAAAGTAACCGCGGTGCGTCATGGCTGGACGATACATTCATCATGGCTTGCAGGTTATCAATATTAAGGCGCTTCCATTGATATTCCAGGCTATCCTGCAATTGTTTAGCCGGGTAATCAAAATTTGTTTTCGCAAAAAAATAACGGGCAGGCCGGTATGCCTGGTAAAACATCACCGCATCAAATGCATCACCCTGTGTATAGGGTGCCGGATCCATCAGTTTATCCGGCCATTCCTGCCACCATATTTCGCCGATCAAATAAGCATCCGGTTTTATACTTCTTACGTGCTTCCTGAAATTCCTCCAGAATCCAAGTCCTATTTGATCCGCCACGTCCATCCGGAAACCATCGATACCTTTGTTGACATCTCCACTGGGTGCCAGCCATCTCTTTGTCACTGCAAACTGGTGCTGTTTGGCTGCTTCGTTGATATTGCCTTCGTATGGGTTGCCAACAATTCTTTCAGTAGTGATGTCAACTTTTTTTATTTCAGGCAAGCTGTTGTTGCCCAGCCAGCCTTTGTAAGCAAACTCATTTTGTGTAGTGGAAGGGTCATCAAAGGAAGTGATATCATACCAATCTTTATAGGCGGACAACTGTTGATTTTTTACGATGTCCTGCCATGCCCAAAATAGTATACCAGTATGGTTCCAGGAAAAATCCATGATGATCCGTATCTTTCTTTTGTGAGCTTCATCAATCAATTTTAAAAAGAGTTTATCCGCCGCAGTCCATTTCCAGGTAGCCGGATCAGCGGGATTTTCTGATGCAATCATTTTATTGTCACCTGCAGGGTTAGGCCCAAAATTTACATCTATATGATGATAATTTCTTGCATCGTATTTATGTAAAGAAGGAGCATCATTGATGGGATTAATGAAAAGCGCATTGATACCGAGTTGCTGCAAATAATCTAATTTATTCAATACGCCCTGCAGGTCACCACCATAGCGGCGAAATTGTATGGTTTCATTAAATGGTTTTTTGAGTTTTTGTTCCCATGCCTGCTGGCCGTACCAGTTTTGCGCCCAGGGCGTAATGCTCCAGCCTGGCGGAGGCTCCATTTGTGCTGGCACAGTAATATTGGCTAAGGTGGGATCATTCTTTTTATCGCCGTTGTAAAACCGCTCAACAAATATTTGATACCAAATAGCAGTTTTGCTCCATTCTGGTGGTTTATTATATTGCGTAGAGTTTGTTTGGGAGAAAATCGCCTGTGAGAAAATTACAGACAGAAAAAAGAAAATATTTTTCATTGCAATCGATATGTATGCAAAACAAATTACAATGAAAGATTGGACTGTCCATATTAATGTGTAAAAAAAAGACCCTTTTGGTAAAGAATCAGTGCCGATCCTCACGCAGAAGAGCAGCGAGCGCTGAGTAGAATTATGATGGTGGTGTTCATCAACTGTTTTCTCTTTGATCTCCGCGCCACAGCGTCCATATCTCACGCAGAGGAGCAGCGAGCGCTGAGTAGAATTATGATGTTGGTGTTCATCAACTGTTTTCTCTTTGATCACGGCGCCATAGCGTG
>Ga0105048_10002538_pt1 | contig 29719 bp, 28 predicted proteins | sample MAT05_FD_78382 | JGI IMG/M metagenome (GOLD analysis project Ga0105048, IMG submission 78382) | Freshwater microbial communities from Lake Fryxell liftoff mats and glacier meltwater in Antarctica - MAT-05 | ecosystem: Environmental > Aquatic > Freshwater > Ice > Liftoff microbial mat | place... | reverse complement strand
CCTTTTAATTTGGCCGCCACTTGCAAAATCCCTGAAAACAATTTCCATGTTCAATAAATCGCTTAAACTATTGCGCTGCATCTGCTCATTGCGAATTTGAATTTTGTATTCATCTTCCCCATCTTTTATTTTAGAAGCTTCTTTACCAAACAAAGCGGTACGTAGTTGTAGTCCTATTTGTGCACTGCTTACACCTGCAATTAATGCCCTTTGCCTATCCACTGTTAGGGTAATTTCCGGATTTTTTAAATCTACATCCATTTTTAATTCTTCTACACCGGGTGTATTGATGGAGTCTAAATAATTTTTAAGGTTTACCGCAGTTTTAGTAAGGTTATCAAACTCTTCACTTGCCACTTCTATGTTAATGGGCGGGTCTGTTGGCGGACCGCCTTTTTCCTGATCTACAGATATTTCGCTGCCGGGTATATTTTTTAGCACATTCCGTATTGAATCTAAATAAGGTTTGGTAGATGCGCCATGCCTGTATTCATACTCTACAAAAGAAATTTGAATACGCCCTAATTCACTTCTTGTACTTCTATCTCCCCCCTGCGGATCACCGGCACCGATGGCCACATTGGTAATAATACTTTCTACCAGTGGATTCTTTTTGTCACCCGTTACACCCAGCACTTTATTAACCCTTGTTTCTAATAAATGAGTAACCGAATCTGTATAATCAACAGAAGTACCAACAGGCAATTTTAAATAAACATAAATAAAGTTAGGATCGCCCTGCGGAAAGAAAACAACAGGTACTTTTCTTGCTACAAAAAATGCTAAGGCAACAAAGAATAATACTATAGTGCCTAATAACAAATGTACCGGACGCCATCCCTTTAATGACCAACGCAACAGGTTTTCGTAATGGCTCATTATCCATGGTAAGGCCTTGTTTTGAAAGTTGTGTATGGCACTGTCCAACATATACCGATTCAACAATACCAGCAAAGAAAAGAATAGTAAAAGGTTACCAAAAAAATGATAGGCACTACCTGGATTTACGATATCATCACCTTTTACAATACCTGAAACGGCTGCATTTTGCATCATGCCAATTACATTTAATAAAATACCAACTGCAATAATTACCCAAAAAATTGGCTTCTTAAAAATTGCAGCTTTAGGTTCTTTGTTACCCTCGCTGTGGTTCATAAAATCAACTGCAAAAACGGGGTTCATTATAAATGCAACAATCAAAGAGGCAGACAATGTAAAGATGAGCATAGTAGGCAGGTACACCATAAACTTACCAATAATACCCGGCCAAAAAAGCAATGGAATAAAAGGGGCTAATGTAGTAAGCGTACCAGCTAAAACCGGCACCCACACTTCGCCTGCAGCCATCATGGCACTTTTTTCAGCCGATACTTTTCCTTTACCATCTATAAAAATCCGGTGTGTATTTTCTATTACCACAATGGCATCATCCACAATAATACCAAGGCCAAAGAGGAGGGCAAATAACACGATAAAATTTAGGGTTACGTGGGTACCTACAATTAAATCTGCCGCCGGCAAAAACATAAAGGCTACAAACATACTGAGCGGTACACTCAAGGCTACAAAAAAAGCATTGGTAACACCCATAAAAAACATCAGAATAATCAGTACCAATATAAATCCAATAACGATGGAGTTTACCAGGTCATTAAAAGAGGTACGTGTTTTTTTGCTTTGGTCGCCGGTAATTACCACACCTAAATCTTTAGGAAACTGTGAGGCTTGCATCTCTTTTACAATGGCTTTAATACCATCGCTTGTTTCAATCAGGTTTTCACCTGCCCTTTTAATAATATTGAGGGTAATTACATTTTTACCATCAAGGCGGGCATAGCTTTCTCTTGTTTTGATAGTATCTATAATTACAGCTATGTCTTTTAAATAAATGGGTGCTCCGCTAGTGTTGCGTACCAATACTTTTTCAATATCAAAAGCTGTTTTAAACTGTCCTTTTAATTGAAGGTTGCGGCGCATATTTCCAATATCGAGCAGCCCGCTACTGATATCCACATTTTCTCTTGCTACCGCATTGGCAATATCATCAAAAGTTACATTGGCAGCCTGCATGCGGTAATTATCTACATTTATTTGAAATTCCCTTTCGGGTGCGCCAACTAAATCTACCCGGTTAATCTGCGAAAGTTCTTCCAATTTATCTTTTAAATCGTCAGCATATTTTTTTAAACGAACCAAATCGTACCCGCCGCTTACATTAACATACATAATAGGTTGCTCACTAAAACTTACTTCTAAAGCTATGGGCTCTTGTGTAAGGTCGGTTGGCAAATCTTTCTTTGCTTTGTCTATAGCATCCTTTACTTTTTGCAGTGCAATATCTGTTTTTACATTTGTTTCAAACTCTACAGTAATAGTAGAATAATCTTGCTGTGAGCTACTGGTAGTCTTTTTAATTTTAGCCCCGGTAATACTTTTTATTTGTTTTTCTATTGGCTTTGTTACCAGGTTTTCTATATCCTTAGGAGAGTTACCAACATAAATTGATTGTACATAAATGGTAGGTATCACAATATCCGGAAACTGCTCTTTGGGCAACGTAACAAATTGCAATACGCCCCATGCTGTTACAAAAAGCATCAACAGGTAAATGGATGTTTTATTTTTGATAGACCAGGAAGTAGGTTTAAACTCTTTAAACTTTTCCTTGAAATTTTCTAATGCACTCATATAAGTAGTTTTATGGCTCGTAATTTTTTAGATAAATCTGTGCTAAAAATTGGAAGCCTGAAGCTAAAAATTATTAATTTTCTCCTAAAAATTATATGCAATTCGTTTGCAGAATAAGCAGGTATTTAAAGAGCTATTTAAACCGCATTGCATTGCTTATTAATTTACTGTGTAGATATAAGCTGTCCGTCGTATAAGCTTTGAAAACCCTCTGTAATTAATACATCATTAGCCTTTAAGCCAACTTTAATTTCCAGCATTTCGCCATTTAAAAAACCAATCGTTACAGATCGTTTACGTGCCAGCAGTTTACCATTTTCTGTAACTGCCACCATTACAAACTTACCTTTTTCATCATTTTGTAAAGTACCAACCGGTATAGATATTGCACTTGCAGAAGCATAATCTTTTACTTTTAATAAAGCAATCTGGTTGGGTTTTAATTTGGCATCAACCGGCAGTTTAGCTTCTACAGTAAAACCCCTTGTGAGTGGATCAATTGAAGATCCAACAAAAGTAATATTGCTGTTAAACAACTTATTAATATCCGGCACCTGCACTATTACCGGCACACCCATTGTTACGTTGTTTAAATAATTTTCAGGTATGTTGCCACTCACTTTAAGCGTGGCATTATTTACTATTTTAATTTGTGCTCCCTGTGCTGTTACACCAGAAAAAGTTTCACCTACTCTTATGTTTACCTCATCTGCAATACCATTTACATCGCTGTACACATTGGTGGTATTTACCAGTTCCTGTACGGATTTTACATTTTCACCTGCAGATTTTAACTGAGCTTCCAACGTTTCCACATTATTTTTTGCACTTATTAATTGTACTTCTGTACCAATATTTTGATTCCATAAATTCTGCTGACGCTGTGCTATGTTTTTCGCAAAACTTAGCTGTGTTTTTATGGTTTCTAGTCCCTGCTTTGCAGCGGCCATATTTTGTTTTACAATAGCATCATCAAGCCTTAATAGTAATTGGCCTTTGCGTACGGCTTGTCCTTTTTTAACCAATACCTCTTTTACTTGTGCAGGCCCTGTTCTTGGGCTGATGTAACTAATATTTTCAGATTCTACCTTACCCTGAAGCTCTATAAAATGATCAAAGTCTGCGGTGGCAAGTGTTTGCACTGCTACCAATTTAGCTTTTTGAGCAGTAGCATTTGAAGGATCGAGTTTGTTAATTTCTGCTTCGAGCAAGGCCATTTCTTTGTCGAGTTTGGTTTTATCACCTTTTAATTTTTCGAGTGCTGCTTTTTTATCATTCAGTATAGCATTATTTTCTTTATTACTGCTACCGCAAGAAGTTAACAGGCTGATACCTGTAAAAGCAATTAAAAAATACTTTTTCATTATTTATTGTTTGTGTTATGTTGAATGATTGTTAGTTTGTAGCTAATAGTATTGCAATAAAGATTGTGTGAGTTTTATATGCTTATAATTTTCCTGTTGCTTTTAAATAATCAATTTTAGCAGTAATAGCATCGTATAATGCACTGTAATAATTGTTTTGAGCTACTTTTAGTTCTGTTTGTGCATTGTAAATTTCCTGGTTGCTGCCAAGGCCTTGATCATATTTTAGTTTGGTAGTATTAAATACATCTTCGGCCAGTTTAATATTTTGCTTTTGATTATCTACTGTTAGTAAAGCAGCCTTCAATTTTGTTCTGGAAATGATCACTTCATAATCCATAGATTCTTTAGCTTGTTGCAATGAATTGGTTGTTTTTGCATAAGATAGTCTGGCACTTTCTATTTTTGATCTCCGGGCAAATCCATCAAAAATAGGCACCGAAATTTTTATGCCAACCAAAGAAGTAGTAAACCAATCACCTCTATTAAAAAAATCAAATTTAGTACGCTGTGCATTTTTAGAGTAGGATGCAAAGGCAGCAATAGTAGGTATCCTGCTCAATTCATAGCGCTTAATATTATATCGGTTTAATTTGTTGGCTACCGTTAATAACTGAATTTCTTTGCGGTCATCATAGTTGTAAGCCTGTTCCAAAATATTGGTTTTTAATTCATCTTCGCTTAATGTATCTGTAAGTACAAGGTTATCTTTTTGGGGCATATTAATTAAAAACTTTAAACCAGCATTGCCTTGAGATAACTGGCTTATTACTTTTTGCTTTTCGGTAATTAAATTATTGAGTTGCACGGATACTTTATCTACATCAAGCTTTTCTGCAAAGCCATTTTTGTATATTTCTTTTGTATCGCTCAGCAATTTATTAAAGCGTTCAATATTAGCTTCAATGCTGTTTAATTGTTTTTGACCAACTACTAACTGGTAATAAATTTTATTGATAGTAGCTTTAATTTGCTCGGCTGTAACATCTGCGGTACGGGTAGCTAATTGCATGGCGGCATCTCTTGCCTGCAAGCCTACAAAAACTTGTCCATCAAATAAAAGCTGGGAAAGGTCTAGCCCTCCGCTTGCCGTCCAGGGTACACCAAACTGTGCTGCAATATTTCCAAAACCACCGGCCGGGGTTTTTACGGCATTACCATTGCGGTCTTTTACACCCTCATCTATTAATACCTGGTAGGTAGAGGGGCTAATAAAGTTAGGAAGTGTAGTTACAGGAATATTAAAAAAATGCGATGAGGTGACATTACCGTTTAATTGAGGAAAAGCGGATGCTGTAATCTCCCTGTTTGTTTGATACTGTATTTTAATATCGAGCAACGCATTTTTTACCTGAACAGCATTTTTTAAACCAAAATCTACTGTTTGCTTAAGCGAAAAGTTATTTGTAGTTTGGGCAGCAATTGTTTGCACCAGTAAAAAAATTGAAGCAAACAGCACCATAAATTTAGGCGAATAATTGATTTTTTTTTGTTTCATTATTATTTATTTTTAAACCTTTCTTGTTGATATTTTAAAATTAATTTATAACCCTTTGGTGATGCTAATCCAAAAAGAAAATGCTCTGTAAGCTGTATTTCTACAACTACAAGACTAAATTTATTTTTTGGAAAAAGTTGTTGATTAAATGCCAGCATCATATTTTCGAGCCTCGCCTTTATGATAATATCTATATCAATTTCTGCACGATAAAGCCCTTCTTTAATACCTCTTTCTACATTGTCTTTTAATACTTTGTATAAAAACTGATGTTTATGTTGAGAAAAATGAAAAAATGACCTGGGATGAAATTTTTCCATATCATAAATAACCGAAGGGTTCATGTGCTGAAACAATTCCTGCATCATCTCCATTGCTAAAAACATTTCATGAATTGCATTTCTGGCAGTTTCTTTATCCCTTTCACAACAAACCTGGCTTTCTTTAATCTTATCTTTAATAACTGCTTCAATCAACTCATCTTTATCAGCAAAATGGTGATAAATAGTTTTTTTACTCATTCCGAGAGCACTGGCAATATCATCCATACTCACACTACGTATGCCATATTGCATCACTAAATCGTGTGCCTTCTGCTTTATTCTTATTGCTACCTCTACTTCTGCCATAGTGGATGCAAAACTAAGGAAACTTTTATTGTTGCCAAAGTTTCTGTAAAACTATTTTACCATTCGTAACAATTTATTAATACAACGCTCGTTTTTTAAAATTTTCTACTTTGAAATCTCTTTTAGAGTAGCTACACCAAAGGAATGAAGATTATACCGTTTTCAATTTTATATTGATTTAATCAGCATTTAATAAAGTAGCTTTTCAATTAAATCCAAATGCGGAGCTTCTTTTAATCAATCAGTATCTTTACAGCCTAATAATTTTGTTATGAATAAACCAGCCACTTATAAAAGGCTATTTCAATATTTTTTACAAGGCTTGCTGGTATTGGGGCCTATTGCAATTACAGTGTGGGCTATTATGGCTGCCTTCAATTTTATTGATGGTATTTTACCCAATATTATCCATAGCATATTGCCGGGTATGATGGAAGATAAAAATGGTAACCTGCGGCGTATGCCCGGCCTGGGTTTTTTAGTAGTAATATTATTGGTTATAATTGTTGGCTACATATCATCTTCTTTTATATTTAGTAAAATAGAGCAGGCTTTTGATAAATTGCTGCACAAAACACCCGTAATAAAATTTATTTACACTACTCTTAAAGATTTTTTTGAAGCCTTTGCAGGAGATAAAAAGAAATTTACCAAAAATGTACTAGCCAATATTGAAGGCAATGATGTGTGGCGCATTGGCTTTATTACGCAGGATGATATGGAAGAATTTGGGCTCAAGGATTATGTTGCGGTGTACATACCAATGTCTTATTCTGTGGCGGGCAATGTTTATATTATTGCTAAAAGCAGGATAAAAACCATAAACAATATCAGCTCGTCGGAAAGTATGAAATTTGCTGTTAGTGGCGGCGTTACTAGTATAGACGAGTAAAATAAATTCTTACAACAGGTAAAACAAAACTGAACAGGCAATACTACCAAATCCGAAAATAAGTTTGGGCTTACTTACCAAAACGCTTCTTTAAAATTTTGTATGTAAACCCAAATTTTTCAGTTTAAAAAAATTTTCGCTTTCAACTGCTGCACAACTAAAATTTATAAACCTCCTTAATTTTCCGTTGCAAAATCCGGGTTCAAAAAAAGCGAAGCAGCAATTGGCTATAGAATTTTTATAATTTACATTACTAACCAAGTACTTGCCTTATGGCCGTAGCTTTAAGCAAGCACTCCTCATACTCCTGCTGTGGATTACTGTAAAATGTAATAGCACTGCCTGTTTGAAAAGATAAATATTGAGCGGTAGCATTGTATAAAATACTCCTTATCACCACATTAAAATCGAAATTGCCGTTTGGATGCACATAACCAATAGCCCCGGAATACAGTCCCCGTTTTGTTTGCTCGTATTGCTCAATCAGTTCCATTACCTTTTTTTTGGGTGCCCCTGTCATAGATCCCATGGGGAAAGTAGCCTTTATAGCATCTACCCAATCATGCTTCTCCAATAAAGTACCACTTACGCTACTTATCATTTGGTGAACCTGTTGAAAACTATATAAACCAAAAAGTTCATCTACTTGTACACTACCTTCTTCACAAATTTTACTTAAATCGTTTCTAACCAAATCTACCACCATCACATTTTCACTTTTCTCCTTTTCACTGTTCAGTAGTTGGTGCTTGCTTAACTCGTCTAATTGCTGATTTTGCAAATCCCTTATGGCAGTGCCTTTAATGGGCTGCGATAAAAGTGTATTGCCTGTTTTTTTAAGGTACCTTTCCGGGCTTGCACAAATACAGTATTTATCATGCAATTTGTACAGGGCTGCAAAAGGGTTGGGAGAAATATTTGTCAACTGCTGATAAACCTGCAATGGTTCAATAACGGTGTCGGTTGCAAAAAACTCCTGACAAAAATTTACCACATAGCAATCGCCCTGCTGTATATGTGCCTGCAATAGGTTTATACTTTTTATATAATCTGCCTTTGGTATTTTATGCTGTATGGTAAGGGGGCTTGCAGAGGGCAATGGCGCCATTACACTATTGGTAGTGAGTATTGCTGTAAATATTTCCGTTTCATCTGTATCAGCGTATATAAGCAGCTTAGTTTCTGTTAACTCCAATACAATTTCGGGTACAAAAAAATATACATCATCAAAACCTATTCCATCCCAATTGCCGGACTGAAGATTTTCTACTTCATTTTTAAGATCGTAGGCAAGGTGTCCAAATAACCAACCTGTATGTTGCTTAGAAAAATTTTTTAACTGCTCAAAGGCTCCATTACCAGCGCTGGCAGACAGTTTCGCCCTGCAACCTGCTGCAAGCAGGCATTCGAAATTTGGTTTTTGAATTTGATACTGTTGATTATCGAGTAAACAAAAAATGTTGAACCGGTTTGCCCAGTTCAACATTTTATTTTTAAATTCTAAAAAATTATTTATCGGAAAAGAAACTGCTTTTTTCACTAAGTTGTTTTACGCTAACAGCAGCTAAGCAGCTATTTTTTTAAAAATCATCATCATCATCAAATCCTCCGCTACCACCACCACCGCCGCCAAGGTCATCAAAACCAAGATCTTTAAAATCATCATCTATCTTAAATTCATCTTCGTCATCTTTTGCTGATTTTTTCCCTGCCGGTTTTTTCGATTTTGATTTTGGTACATCAAACTCAGCAAAATCAGGATCCCAATCGTCATCTGCTTCTTCTCCTTTTTCCCATTCATCTTCTACTTCTACGTCGTCATCCTCGTCATCATCATCGTCACTCGCTTTTTTTGAAGATGCTTTCCCTTTTTTAACGGGCTTAATATCTTCATCCAGCTCATCATCATCATCATCTTCCTCGTCTTTTTTTGGTTTGGAAACAGCCTTTGCAGGTGCCTTTTTTGCTTCACCAGCAACTTTAGGTGTTGTAGTTTTTTCCTTGGTAGATTTCTTCGCCATAAAATAAATTGTATTGTAAAATTTATCAGAGATTTTTAATTAGCCAAATAAAATGGCATATTTTTTTATTTTTTTTTATTGTGCTACAATTAATTGGTCTCTCTCCGGGCCGTTACTGATGTATTTTACCGGAACCTTTAAAAATTCATTTAAATAAGTTACGTAGGTTTTCATCTTTTCTGGCAATGCCTCGTAGCTTTTTATGGCAGTAATGTCGGTTTGCCATCCTTCAAAAGTTTTGTGCACTGGTTCAATAGCAACCTTATTCATTTGAAAAGGTACATAGTTTTTTTGTTCTCCGTTTATATTATATCCATTGCAGACTTTTAGTTCTGGCAAAGCATCTAAAATATCTGCTTTGGTCATAATAATTTGTGTAACGCCATTGATCATGCAGGCAAATTGTAAGGCTACTAAATCTATCCAGCCACAGCGGCGTGGCCTTCCGGTGGTACTGCCAAATTCATTCCCCACTTTTCTTATCAACTCACCTGTTTCATCATGCAACTCAGTAGGAAAAGGACCGCTACCTACCCTTGTACAATATGCTTTTGATACGCCAAAAACGTCTTTTATTTTTTGTGGGGCAATACCCAAACCGCTGCAAACGCCGGCAGTAATGGTATTACTGCTGGTTACAAAGGGAAAAGTTCCAAAATCTACATCAAGCATACTGCCTTGTGCGCCCTCTGCCAAAACCCTTTTACCCTCGCTCATTTTTTCGTTAATAAAATATTCGCCATTTACAATTTTAAAACTTCTCAATAATTCTATTGCTTCAAAAAACTCATCTTCCCAGGTACTGATATCTTCTTGAAAATTATAATTATCCAGCAGCCGCTGGTGTTTAAGCCGCAGTTTTATATACTGAGAGGTAAAACTTTTATCTAGCAAATCTCCTACTCTAAGGCCGTTGCGGCCTGTTTTATCCATGTATGCTGGCCCTATGCCTTTTAAGGTAGATCCAATTTTGTCGTTTCCTTTTGCAAGTTCACTTGCTTTATCGAGGGCACGATGGGTAGGTAGTATAAGGTGCGTACGCTCACTAATGTAAAGGCTTTTCTTGTAATCTACTCCCAAAGAAGCAACGGTTTCGCACTCTTTTTGTAAGGTTACGGCATCTAATACTACACCATTGCCTATCAGGTTTATTTTATTTTCGTGAAAAATACCACTTGGTATTTGGTGAAGCACAACTTTTTTGCCATCTACATACAAAGTATGACCAGCATTTGGGCCACCTTGAAACCTTGCAACAACATCATAATGGGGTGCAAAATAATCTACAATTTTACCTTTTCCTTCATCGCCCCACTGCAAGCCAAGTATTACGTCTACCATAATTTAATTGATAATTGATAATTGATAATTGTTTTATCGCTATTGCGTTTACAACAACAGCATTATTTTTTAACCGGCGGTAAAAATAAAATGAAATAAGCCAACTACCTAAAATGAAACTGTGTAATTTATAAAGTGGGGAGAAAGATTTAATCCTTTATCTGTAAACTGTCTTTACATTGCAATTAAACTTGCTATTTGCAAATAAAACGATTGGATAAAAAATTTATTCTCAAATGTATGCTGGTTATGGCCTTAAATAAAAAGTGCTGGAAATTTTCCATATCAGCCGCTAAAAAATCAAGTCCGACCGGCCTGAGCCAGTCGGCCGGGCTTGATTTTTTTTGTTACTTTTTTTTATCGACCTGTTCCGAAAAAATCGGGAGAAAAAAGTAAACAGGCGCTAATTAAAAAAGGGTAAAGGCTTTGCGAACAAAGCACTTAATTCTATAAAACGATGGGTTGAACCCGAAATTTACAGTTGATAGTAGAGCGATGGTTTAAAAAAGAGAAAGATTTGGACTTTAAGTTAATTTTTGATTGAAGGTAACTAAACCATTATTTGCCTGGTAAAGTGTCTGTTGTTCATTTGTAGCTTCGCTTTATTGAATTATTTATAATTTAAGTATAAAGCTTTGTGAAATTTTAAAAAAGCTGCTGGCTACCGCATATTTTTACAAGTAATACAAGTAAAAAATATGCAATAAAGCAGCGCTGCTCATTTTAGAAAGCTCTCAATAGCAGCAGCTATTGGTTTTTATTTGCTTAACCCGGGTTAAAATAAGTCCATTGCACGGCAAACATTTTTACATTTATTTATTTTAAAATCAAGATGAAATTATCTACGGTATTTTTATTGTTTAAAATAAGCTTAGTAACTATAATAGCATTTTTACCAGAAAGGGTAAACAGTCAAATTTGTACTGGCAGCCTGGGCGATGCGGTAGTAAATGTAACATTTGGCTCAGGCGCTAACCCCGGAAACCGTTTACCAGGTGCAACCACCAATTATAATTTCACAAGTGGCGATTGCCCAAATGATGGCAGTTATACCGTAATAAACGGCACCAATAGATGTTTTGGCAACAGTTGGCATACTTTAACGGAAGATCATACCCCCAACGATGTTAACGGTTATATGATGCTGGTAAACGCCTCTTTTACCCCAAGCGATTTTTACGTTGATACCGTTAGAAACCTTTGCGCCAGTACTACCTATGAATTTGGGGCATGGATTACAAATGTAATATTACCCACAGCTTGCATACCAAACTTAATACACCCAAGGTTGGTTTTTAATATAGAAACTTTAACCGGACAATTATTAGGCACTTACTCCACGGGAGAAATTTTGGCTACCAGCAGTGCACAATGGAAACAATATGGGCTGTTTTTTACTACTCCAACAAACACAAGCGATGTAGTAATACGCCTTACCAACAATGCGCCGGGTGGCTGTGGCAATGATTTGGCATTAGATGATATTACCTTTAGGCCATGCGGCCCCATTATTAGTGCAGGATCTGCCAGTACAAGTCAAAAAAATATTGAATTGTGTATTGATGCTGTTATACCTGCTAATTTATCTGCCACCCTTGGCAGTGGCTTTATTTCACCTTCGCTACAATGGCAGCAGAGTATTGATAATGGAGTAAACTGGACGGATATTTCTGGCGCAACAACCACTAGCTATTTGTTTAACAAAACCACTGTTGGTACTTACCAATACAGGCTTAGTGCTGCAGAAGGCCCCAATATTTTCATCACAAATTGCAGGGTAGCATCTAACCCTGTTACCATTACCATACATGATTTACCTGTAGTAACGGCTGGCAATAATGGCCCTTTGTGCGAAAATGGCAACCTGCAACTGGCAGCAAGTGGAGGTATCAGTTATAGCTGGACGGGGCCGGGTGGATTTACTTCTCTGCTACCTAACCCATCATTTACAGCACAAAACAACGCAACCGGCACTTACAATGTATTAGTAAAAGATTCATTCGGCTGCAGCAATACTGCAGCTACCACTGCTATCATTAACCCCAACCCTACTGCAATTGTAAGTGCCAGTCAAAATTTTTGCGAAGGTGATACTATTGTATTAAGTGCACTTGGTGGAGTAAGTTATTTATGGTCTCCGGTTACAGGTTTGTCTGCGGCTGGTATTGCCAATCCGTTGGCTTACCCAATACAAACAACTTTGTACAAAGTAATGGTTACAGATGCAAATGGTTGTTCAGATAGCGATTCGGTTACAATTACAATATACAAAAAACCTACTGCTGCAGCAGGGGCAGATAAAATAATCATTAAAGGTGCAACTGTACTTTTAGAAGGAGTAGCAAGTGGTGATGACATTGATTTTTTATGGACACCTGCCGATTTTATAACAGATGCTACTTTATTAAATACCAGCAGTAAACCACAACAAAGCATTGAATACACCCTTCAGGTAATTTCTAACAAAGGCTGTGGTACTGCAACAGATGCTATGTTTATAAAAGTATATAACGATTTGTATATACCAACAGCCTTTTCGCCTAACAACGATGGCACAAATGACACGTGGAGAATGGAAGCATTAACGGCTTATCCAAATGCAATAGTATCAATATATAACAGGTTGGGCCAAAACGTTTACACCGGCAAAGGAGCAGCCGCTGTTTGGAATGGAATTTTTAAAGGAAACCCTTTGCCAGCAGGCAGTTATGTATATGTTATTGATTTAAAAAATGGGCGGGCATTACTGAAAGGAACGGTAATATTGCTGAGGTAATTTGAGCAGGTAAAACTGCTTCTGTTAAGCAAAAAACGGTGCAACTTAAATGGCTGCACCGTTTTTTAATAAAAAAATAGCTATTTAAATTAAGCCACCTTTAGCATACTCATTTTACTGGTACCAAATTTTCGTTGGGCATACTCCAATGTTACTTCAAAGGTTTTTACTTTTTGAGAGGGCAGTTCATACATAGCATCGGTTAAAATACTTTCGCAAATGCTTCGCAGGCCCCTTGCACCAAGTTTGTATTCAAGAGCTCTTTCTACCATAAAATCAAAAACAGCAGACTCGAAAGTTAAAGCAATTCCTTCAATTTCAAAAAGACGCTTAAACTGCTTTATGAGTGCGTTTTTAGGCTCAGTTAAAATATTACGAAGAGTTGCTGCATCTAATGGATTGAGGTAGGTAATTACTGGCAAACGGCCAAGTAATTCCGGTATCAATCCAAAGGTTTTTAAATCTACTGCATTTACAAACTGTAGCAGGTTTTTTTGCTGAAACTCCTGCAACTCCTTATTTACATTAAAGCCAATAGCATGTGTATTTACACGACGGGCAATAATTCTATCCACACCATCAAAAGCACCCCCACATATAAACAATATATTTTGTGTATTTACTTTTACCAATTTTTGTTCAGGATGTTTACGGCCACCTTGTGGCGGCACCAATACCTCGGTACCTTCCAGCAATTTTAGTAAGCCTTGTTGCACCCCTTCACCGCTTACATCACGGGTAATGGAAGGATTATCACTTTTGCGGGCAACTTTATCTATTTCATCTATAAATACTATGCCTTTTTCGGCGGCGGCTACATCGTAATTGCAAGCTTGCAACAGTCTGCTTAACATACTTTCTACATCTTCTCCTACATAGCTGGCTTCGGTAAATACAGTTGCATCCACAATAGCAAAAGGTACATTTAACATACGGGCAATACTCTTTGCCAGCAAGGTTTTACCTGTACCTGTTTCGCCAACCATAATGATATTACTTTTCTCAATCTCTACATCATTTTCTACCTTTTGATTGAGGCGTTTGTAATGATTATATACCGCAACGGCCAGTATTTTTTTAGCATCATCCTGCCCTATAACATATTCATCCAAAAATTTCTTTATTTCAACAGGCTTTTTTACAGTAAGTTTAAAGTTGTTTGTAGCTGTTTTAGCCTCGGGGTAAATCATCAACTCCTGCCCTATAATATCCTGTGCATGCTCCACACAATTTTCGCAAATATGCCCCTCTTGCCCAGCTATTAAAATCTTAACTTCATCTCTGCTGCGGCCACAGAAAGAGCAATGTAGGTGTTGTTGTTTTGCCATTTTGCAAAGATAACCCGTTTAGTACAAAGCTTACTATTTTTAAGAAGAAAAACAGGGTAAACAATGGACAAAACAGCACGTACTAGCCTTGCAAAGCTAGTATTTAAACGTTTTTATTACCATAGAACAGCTTTTACCCATGGTTGTTTCCGCCGCTGTTTTACCATTAAAATTGAATGTAAAATTGGTACCCAAGCTTTGAGCTACCGGCAATTTTACGTACAACAAATTAGTTATACAATGATTCCATTTGGCAACTGTATAATTAATGAAATTTGATATTTTTAAAAAAATAAATACTGATACACATCATAATTAGTTTTGATGATTGTCAGTAAAAATGGCCATTAATTAAGGCAACTTTGTACCTTACATTTACGAACATGGCTACTCGTTTAATTTTAGATGAAGCAAAGTACAGGCTGTTTATGGAGGAGAACAGTAATTGGAAAGAAACTATTAAAGCACATGCTACAGAAATACCTTTATGGGAGAAAATGCTGGCCGCTGCAATGGATAAAAAAGAGAAAAAAAATCTGCTTCACAAACAAAAACATAACAGCACGCTACCAGATGTTTCTCCAGGCGCTTTTTCTGGTCATCTATTACAACAACACAAAGAAATGATTGATTTACATGCTGCCATTGTAGCACATGAAAACCGTTTAATGCTGCATTGCGAAACTAAACAAGAGCAAGTTCTTGAATCTTTAAACACTCAAGACATGCTGAGAAACCGTATAAAAGACATTGAAGCTGCGTACATTGAGTTGAAGCGTAATTTTATAAAATACTTTCCTACTGATTTATAAGCGACACCCATTTAATAGTATCCTGCAAAAATAAATGAGTTACATATATTTAATTTGTACCTATAGCAGGTTTAGTGAATTCCCATTAAAAAGCAGTTTACCCATTTTTGCAAACATTGTTCGCTTTAAAATTATGAGTCATGAGTTATGAGTAATTAGTTATTAGTTATGATCCATTTTTGCAAAAATTGTTCGCTTTTAACCCCTCCTGGCAAATTCAACTAAAAAATACAGGTTTAATACAAGCGTTATTCTTTGTGTACCTACAATAATAACTGACAGACATCATACGTAAAATTGATTCCTGTAAGTTTTTTATATTTTTAAAGAAGCTAGTTTGCATGCCTAAATATGGATACAACTACAGCAATTAAAACAACCTGTTATCACTGTGGTGAAATATGCGAAGTTGCTATTAAAATTAATGAAAAAAGTTTTTGCTGCCAGGGGTGTAAGCAAGTATATCTGCTATTGAATGAAAACAATTTATGCAGCTATTACGATTTTGATAAAACCCCCGGCCTAAAGGCAAAAGGCAAATTTATATCGGCCCGGTTTGCTTATTTGGATGATGCAAATACTGTTGAAAAAATAATACAATTTAGCAGCGATACACAAACCAATGTAACTTTTCAGTTACCCCAAATGCATTGCTCATCCTGCATATATTTACTGGAAAATTTGCACCGCATTAATGAGGGCATTATTACATCTCAAACAAATTTTCAGCGTAAAGAGGTATTTATTGTATTTAATCCGCAACAAATTTCATTAAGAAAAGTAGTTGAACTATTGGCTTTTATTGGCTACGAACCTGCCATAAGTTTAAAAGACAGTACAAAAAAAGCTGTACATACTTTTGACAGAAAACAAATTTACAAAATTGGGGTAGCAGGGTTTTGTTTTAGCAATAGTATGATGCTAAGTTTTCCTGAGTATTTTTCTGCAGGCAATATTGAACAAGCAGGCTTAAAACAAACATTTACCTGGTTGATATTTGGGTTATCGCTACCGGTACTTTTTTATAGCGGGTCAGATTTTTTTTCATCTGCATGGAAGGGATTGCGGCAGCGATTTGTAAACATTGATGCGCCCATAGCCATTGCCATTGTAGTAGCGTATGGCAGAAGTTACTACGAAATTATCAGTGGAACGGGTGCCGGCTTTTTAGACTCTGCCACTGGCATAGTATTCTTTATGCTTATTGGACGGTGGTTTCAAAATAAAACCTACGATTCGCTTTCCTTTGAAAGAGATTATAAATCATACTTTCCTTTAGGGGTAACGATTATAAAAGATAAAATAGAAAAAAATATTCCTGTTACACAATTGGTAAAAGGCGATAGGGTAATTATACGCAATGAAGAGATGATACCAGCAGATGCGGTATTAATTAGTGGTAACGCAAAGGTGGATTATAGTTTTGTAAGTGGTGAAAATACGCCGGTACAAAAAGTTATAGGCGAAACCATATTTGCCGGAGGCAAACAAATGGGCAGTGCTATACAATTAGAAATAGTGAAAGATATGTCTCAAAGCTATATTACACAGCTTTGGAACAACGATGTATTTAATGCCCCAAAAAATAAGAACGAATCATTTATTCACCCATGGAGCAGGTATTTTACAATGGCTTTGTTTTCAATAGCAGCAGGTACAGTTATATATTGGTGGGTGGTTAATACTGCAAATATTTTTCCGGCACTTACGGCTGTATTATTGGTAGCCTGCCCATGCTCACTGCTGCTTTCAGCTACATTTACTTATGGCAATATGCTCCGTATATTTGGTAAAAATAAATTGTACCTCAAAAATGCAAATGTAATAGAGGCACTCGCAAAGGTACAAACCATTGTTTTTGACAAAACCGGCACTATAACCCAAGGGCATTCCTCCAAAGTATTGTATTCAGGCACACCGCTTAATGAAAGAGAGCAGTTGATAATAAAAAATATTGCAGCACAATCATCGCACCCATTAAGTAAAATTATTGCAGCTCATCTAAGCACAACAACCGGGCAACCTATTACAATTGAGCATTTTAAAGAATTTACAGGCAAAGGCGTAGAAGCTGTTGTAAATAAAATTGCAGTAAAAATGGGATCGGCTGCTTTTATTGGCGAAACAAACCCCGGCCTGATTAGCTATGATACAGGCACGCATGTTCACTTGCTTATTAACAACACTCACATGGGTAGTTTTAGTGTAAGCAATGATTACAGAAAGGGACTGGAAAATACGATTCAACAATTAAAAAAAGATAAATACCAGTTACACTTGCTTTCTGGCGACAATAATGCAGAAAAAAATAATCTGCAGCGCATATTTGGTAACGATGCGATTTTGTATTTTCAGCAGTCGCCCCAGCAAAAACTTACTTACATACAATCTTTACAGGCTCAAAACAAAAATGTATTGATGTTGGGTGATGGATTGAATGATGCAGGTGCCTTAATGCAGAGTAATGTTGGCATTGCAGTAAGTGACAACACTGCTCAGTTTACACCTGCCTGCGATGCCATACTGGATGGAAGTAATATAAATAAACTAGGCAGTTTTTTACAGTTTGCTAAAGCTGGTAAAACCATTGTAGCAGCTAGTTTTATACTTTCAATTGTGTACAATTGTGTTGGGCTAAGTTTTGCCGTAAGTGCACATCTTTCGCCAATGGTGGCGGCTATTTTAATGCCAGCGAGTAGTATAAGTATTGTACTACTGGTAACGTTATTAAGCAATTTTGTAGCTAATAGAAAAGGCCTTTAAAACTCATATGAAGTTTAACCTATGTTTTACAGTTGAAAAACTTACTACTATTTCAACTGCAAAATCTACGCTCAAAACAGGTATTGCTTTTTATTAAACTAATTAAAAATATCCTTAATGAATTTAATAAATAATCTGTAACCGTTAAACAATAAATAGCATCATAATTTACCATGTATCAAATTGTTTAATTTTTTTAATATTTTATCAATAATTGATAAAACAGACTGATACTTCTCATATCTCAGTTTGACATTCATCACTATTTTAGAAATCAACTATAAATATTTTTGAATCTCATAAAAAATTAATCCATTGAGTGCATTATTTATATTAATTGGTATTAGCATAATAGTAGCAGGTTCTTTTTTAACTGCATTTTTATGGAGCGTAAAAGATGGTCAGTATGATGATGACTATACTCCTTCAATAAGAATACTTTTTGATGATGATAAAACAAAAAAACCAGCAACCACCACTTCTGAAACAAAAATCCAAAACAAATAAAACAACATGCAGGTAGAAAAATTCTATTACGACAACAAGACAGTAAAAAACTTTGCTTACGCCACCGTAATCTGGGGCGTAGTGGGAATGCTTGTAGGCCTATGGGTATCATTATTAGTGGTATTCCCTTCGCTCAACTTTACTCAATATGGCTCTTTTGGCAGGCTGCGACCTTTGCATACCAATGCAGTAATTTTTGCATTTGTGGGCAACGGTATTTTTATGGGAGTGTACTACTCATTACAACGTCTTTGTAAAGCAAGGATGTTTAGCGACAAACTGAGTGCTATACATTTTTGGGGCTGGCAATTAATTATTGTAGCAGCAGCAATTACATTACCAATGGGTATTACTTCCAGCAAAGAATATGCAGAACTGGAATGGCCTATTGATATTGCCATCACTATCATTTGGGTAATTTTTGGCTGGAACATGTTTGGCACAATTATTAAAAGACGTGAAAAACATTTGTATGTAGCTATTTGGTTTTACATAGCCACTTTTGTTACAGTAGCCGTATTGCACCTTGTAAATTCTTTTGCACTGCCAGTTACCTTATTTAAAAGTTACAGTTGGTATGCCGGTGTGCAAGATGCCCTGGTGCAATGGTGGTATGGCCACAATGCGGTTGCATTCTTTTTAACTACGCCTTACCTTGGTTTAATGTATTACTTTATGCCAAAAGCTGCTAACAGGCCGGTTTATTCTTACCGTCTTTCAATCATTCACTTTTGGTCATTAATTTTCTTATACATCTGGGCAGGGCCTCACCATCTTTTATACACAGCCTTACCTAACTGGGCACAATCACTTGGTGTTGTTTTCTCTCTTATGCTAATTTTCCCTAGCTGGGGCGGTATGATTAATGGTTTGCTTACCCTACGTGGCGCATGGGATAGAGTAAGAGATGATGTTATTCTTAAATTTATGGTGGTAGCGGTTACAGCTTACGGTATGTCAACTTTTGAAGGTCCCATGCTATCATTAAAAAGCGTTAATGCTGTTGCTCACTTTACAGACTGGATTATAGCCCACGTACACGTAGGAGCCTTAGGCTGGAATGGTATGCTAACATTTGGTATTCTTTACTGGCTAATTCCAAGAATTTTCAACACTCCTTTGTATTCAAAAAAAATGGCCAATAACCACTTTTGGCTTGGCACACTCGGTATTATTTTTTATGCTGTGCCATTGTATTGGGCTGGGTTTACACAAAGTAGCATGTGGAAACAATTTACAGAGGCTGGTCAGTTAAAATATACTTTTCTTGAAACAGTTACGTACCTCAAACCATTTTATGCCATGCGCTCTTTAGGTGGCACTTTGTACCTTATTGGTAGTTTGCTTATGGTTTATAATTTGTACAAAACTGTACGATCGGGTGTTTTGGTTGCAGATGAAGCTGCCGAAGCTGCTCCATTAGAAAAAGAAACAATTGTACATGCCGGCGAACATTGGCACAGAAAGATAGAAAGAAAACCAGTACAGTTCATGGTTATCAGTTTGATAGTGATATTGATTGGTGGCGCTATTGAAATGGTTCCTACTTTTTTAATTAAATCGAATGTACCTACTATTAGTAGCGTAAAACCCTATACTCCGCTTGAGTTGCAGGGTAGAGATATTTATGTAAGAGAAGGTTGCTATACTTGTCACTCACAAATGGTAAGGCCTTTCCGCAGCGAAACAGAACGCTATGGCGAATACTCTAAAGCTGGTGAGTTTGTTTATGACCACCCATTTCAATGGGGTAGCAAACGTACCGGACCAGATTTGGCAAGAGAAGGATCTGGTAATTTAAAGAAATCAAACGGATGGCATTTCCGCCACTTTAGAGAGCCATCTTCCCTTAGTGAAGGTTCTATTATGCCTGCTTATGCTTTTATGCTTGAGCAAAATTTAGATACCAGTACTACCGCAGCAAAAATTAATGCCATGATAACCTTGGGCGTACCTTACCAAAAAGGGTATGATAAAATTGCTAACCAGGAATTAATGCTACAGGCAACAGGTATTTCTGATAATTTAAAAACAGATAGTATAAAAATATCACCCAATAAAGAAGTGATAGCACTTATAGCATATATGCAAAGGCTTGGAACTGATATTTCTAAAACCACCACCACTCAAAAATAAAAGCCATGTTTAAATTTATAAAACAATATGCTGAAAAAATTGATAACGCAGAGATATACCCAATGATCTCCCTCATCATCTTTTTCTTATTTTTTGTAGTACTAATGGTATTGGTAACAAAAATGAAAAAGGAAAGGATAAAAGAACTATCAAATATTCCACTCGACAAGGAAGAATTACCTAACTCAAACTTATAATCAAATTTTATGTATTTCATTCAATTTATAAAGAAAAAGTTGCTGCTGGCAACCTCATTTACAGTAGCTGCATATAGTAGTATGGCCCAGGCAACCGATGCTGCAGCCGATGCACCAGTAGCACAAAGCAGTAATTTACTCTCAACCTTACTGGTAGTTTGCACTATTGTACTTGCGTTTGTAATATGGGGTATGGGGCAGGCATTAGTAGCAATAAGCAAACAAGTAATGGACAAAAACAGACAATCAGGCAATTTGGTAAGCATTACACTGCTAATTGGTTTTGTTCTTTTATCACAATCAGGCTTTGCACAAACAGCAACTACGGCTGCTACAGATGCAGTAGCAACAGCTCCTAATTATGGCGGACTATCTGCTAATAATTTTTATGCGTTTGCAGGTGTATTGTTGATAGAGATAGCTGCCATTATTTTTCTTGCATTCTCCATCAGGCGGGTATATATGGAGCTACTACCAGAAAAAGTTGTGGTTAAATTACCTTCTGCAAAATTTAGTGATTGGTGGACTGTAGTTGATTCTAAATTTTTTACAAAAGCAGTTGCTGTAGAGAGAGAAGCAGATATCTTGTTAGATCATGATTATGATGGCATTAGAGAATTAGACAACTCGTTACCACCCTGGTGGAAGTATGGTTTTATCATTACCATCATATTTGCATTTGTATACATTGGCATTTTTCATGTGTTTGGTACCGGAAAAAACCCAACAGAAGAGTATGCCACAGAAATGGAAATGGCCAAAGTAGAAATTGCCGCTTTTGAAGCAACCAATAAAGATAAAATTGATGAAAACAATGTACCAATGGCAGATGCAGCCGGTATAAGCAGTGCTAAAATATTATATGAAGCAAACTGTGTCGCCTGTCATCTTTCTGATGGAGGGGGTAATGTAGGCCCTAATTTAACAGATGATTACTGGCTGCATAAAGGCTCATTAAATGCTATTTACAACACACTTAAAATAGGCTATCCAGCAAAAGGAATGCAATCCTGGAGTACAAAATTTTCTCCAAAAGAAATGAGCCAGTTAGCCAGTTATGTAAAATCACTCAGGGGTACAAAAACTTCCGCTCCAAAGGCTCCAGAGGGAGATTTGTATGTGGAAGCTACAACAGATTCTATACCCTCAACAGCCACTAAACCAGATACTGTAAACGTAGTAAAAACAACGAATTGAGTGTACTCAAATTTTAATAATGGAAAAATTAAGCGGAACAGCAATAGAGGATGTTAAAGGAACTTATAGAGATTCTGTTGCTACCATAAGTAAAGAAGGTACAAGAAATTATATAAATCCAAAAAAACCAAAAGGCAAACTTTACAGTTTACGTACTAAATTTAGTATTTTTTATTTATTGGTATTTTTCACTTTGCCATTTATAAAAGTTAACGGTGATCCGTTGTTGATGTTAAATATTCTGGAAAGGAAATTTATCATATTTGGACTAATTTTTTGGCCGCAGGATTTCTTCATTTTTGGAATTGCCATGCTCACATTTATTGTGTTCATTATTTTATTTACCGTAGTATTTGGCCGGGTATTTTGTGGATGGGCTTGCCCTCAAACCATTTTTATGGAAATGGTTTTTAGAAAAATTGAGTACTGGATTGATGGAGATTCTGCAAAGCAAAGACAACTAAACGCTATGCCATGGAATGGAGAAAAAATAAGAAAACGAGCTTTAAAATTTATTGTCTTTTTTTCACTATCCTTTGTAATAGCAAATTTTTTTCTGGCCTACCTCATTAGTATGGATGAGCTAATTGGGTATATTGAAAACCCTGCTGCACATGTTGGCACTTTAATATCGTTGCTTGTATTTACTACTATATTCTTTTTTGTGTATTGGTGGTTTAGAGAGCAAGTATGTATTGTAGTTTGCCCGTATGGCAGGCTACAAGGTGTTTTGCTGGATAAAAACTCTATAATGGTGGCGTACGATTACAACCGTGGCGAACCAAGAGGGAAACTTACAAAAGCTGCAATAAATAATAGTAGCGATACGGCTTCAAATATAACTGCAATAGCTCCCGTACAGGGCGATTGTATTGATTGCCATGCCTGTGTTAGGGTTTGCCCAACCGGTATAGACATACGGAATGGAACCCAGCTAGAATGTATAAACTGTACTGCCTGCATAGATGCTTGTGATGATATAATGGTGGGCATAAACAAGCCAAAGGGTTTGGTGAGATATGCCTCAGAAAATAGTATCAAAAATAATGTACAGCTTACATTTACGCCCCGTATAAAAGCATACAGCGTAGTACTAGTATTACTTTTAACGCTGCTAACCTTTTTAATTGTAAGCAGAACAGACCTCGACGCAAGGATAATGCGCATTTCTGGAATGACATACTCATCGCTACCTGATGGAAGAATTGCAAACCTCTACACATTAAACCTGGCTAATAAAACACATTTCGATATTCCTTTTACACTACAATTGGAAGATATAAAAGGAGATATACAGATTGTAGGTAATAGTAGCCTTGTGATAAAGAAAAAAGATTACGCTCAACTACAATTTTTTATAAAATTAAACAGGGGTGATGTTATAGGATGGAAAAAAACCATTCATATAGGACTGTATGAAAATGGTAAAAAGTTAAAAACATTGGAGGCTAACTTTATTGGGCCCGAAGTATATGAATAATAGGAAGAACTTTTGGTAGCAATAATATGTTATTTAACTGTTCGTCTGTATGTTATCATCACATAATAAAAAGTACGTTTTCCGTAGTATAAAATTATAATTAACCGCATTAATACATTAAAATCAAACATTAAAAACATGAATTGGGGATATAAAATACTGTTTGTTTATCTAATTTTTATTGTAGGTATGCTTTATTTAGTTATAAAATCATCCTCCCAAAAAATGGATTTGGTTACAAGTGATTATTATGCTAAAGAATTAAAGTACCAGGATAAAATAGATGAAATAAGCCGAACCAATGCACTATCAGAACCAGTAAAGTATGAAATAGGCTTTAACAAATTATTGGTATTTTTTCCTAAAGATTTCGCAGGCAAAAAAATAAGTGGTACGGCAGAAATATACTTTCCGGCAGATGAAAAAAAGGATAGCAGGCTCAATTTCAATATGCAGGATTCTATACTATCAATCAGCATACCCACTATTAACAGGGGTTTGCATGAGTTACACCTAAGCTGGAAGGTAGAGGGCATTAATTATTATTACGAGAAAAAAATAATACTATGAGTCATCACAAAAAAGAACCACATAACATAAGGCCATTTAAGTTACTAGCTCAAAGTTTTGGAATGTTTGTATGCGGTTTTCTGGTATTGTTTTTATTAAGTGAAGGTTTTTCTGATACCAGAAAGGAAATAAATTACAATGTATTTACACTATTGACTTTTATTTTATTACCCCTTGCTGGCTATATATTAACCTGGTTTAATGAAAAATCAGGTGCAGGTATTATGGTTATTGGTGGCATACTGTTATTTGGATATTTTATGAAAGAGCTGGATATTAAAATGGCACTCATTTTTGGAATTCCGTTAATAATAGCAGGTAGTTTATTCTTTTTACATATCATTAAGCGCACAGCTTTACAACATACAAAGCTATGATACAACTAATAATAGCCGCATTTACTATTGGCCTATTGGGTAGTTTTCATTGTGTAGGCATGTGTGGCCCTTTGGCATTGTCACTACCATTGAATCAGGATAGTTTTTGGTCGAAATTTTCAGGTGCTTTGTTATACAATGCAGGCCGTATTGTTACGTACTCCACTTTTGGTTTGGTGTTTGGCACCATCGGTAAAAGTGTATCTTTTTTTGGATACCAGCAATGGTTATCAATAGTATTGGGAGTATGCATTATTTTTTTTGTAGTACTGCCAAAGCAATTTTCTTTGTTCAGTAATAATAACGCAGTAATAAAAATGCTTAGTAATCTGCGGTCAGCAGTAGGGAGGCTACTAGCAAAAGACAATCATTTTTCATTGTTTTCTATTGGCCTTTTAAATGGCTTACTTCCCTGTGGCTTGGTATATATGGCAGCAGCAGGGGCAATTGCAACAGGAGATATTGTAAAAAGTGTAGTATTTATGGCATTTTTTGGATTGGGCACCTTACCCATTATGTGGAGTGTTGCATTTTTTGGAAATTATATTGGTATAAACATCAGGCAAAAAATAAGAACTGCCTATCCATATCTGATGACGGTAATGGCATGCCTGCTAATATTGAGAGGCCTTGGTTTAGGCATTCCCTATGTTAGTCCGTTGGTAGAAAAAGAGAAACAAGTGGTGCAGGGATGCTGTGTTAAACCATGATATACTTTATAATTGAAACTGATATATTATTTAAAAAACGGCTTATAAAAAATAAATTGCATTTAAGTAAAATAAAAAATTGGGAATAATAGCCTCAAAGTAGTGGGTATGTAAATATGGAAAAAGAAGTATCAATAGCGGTGAGCAAAACAAAGCAGTTTTATTATGAAAACCTGACATGGGAGCGCTTGCTTGAATTTTTTAAACAGGAGAATGCTTTTTTAAAAACACGTTTATCCGAAGTAGTAGATCAACTTACAGATAAAGATTTTCTTGAACTTGCTGAGCACTTTCAAAATAAATTTATTATAAAAGATGAATTTATTGATGAACTAAGGCATGATATAAACGACCATGATGTGCTACTAAAAGCTTTGATGGACGCTGTTGATAAAAGAGTAGATAAAAAGGTAATAAAAAGACAAGAAAAGCTTAGAGATGAAATGGAAACATTAGAAAGAGATTTTACAAAAGATAAAAATCAATTCAATAAATACCTTGCCTCTGTACTGTAAAATTAATTAAGCATTGCTGCAAGTTTCTTTTCGTTTAAAATAATAATATTACCATCCCTGATTTCTATCAGTTTTTCATTTTTAAAATCTCCCAGCGTTCTTATCAACGATTCGGTGGCTGTACCTGCAATATTGGCAAGATCTTCTCTGGAAATATGTATAGAAAATAAAGTATCTGCCTCCTTTTGAAATTTAGTTTGCAAAGTAATAAGCGCATCTGCAACCCGCTTGCGCAGCGAATTGTAGGCAAGTCCAATTAACTGGCTTTCTTTTTCGGTAACGTTTTTAGCTAATAGCCTTATAAATTTTCTTGCTACCTCCGGATTGGTATTGATAAGAAGATCAAATTCTTCTTTGGGAATAATCGATAGTTCGGCATCTTCTATTGCTTCGGCAGTTTCTTTGTAAACAGCCTGCTCAAGTAATGCAGTATATCCTAAAAAATCACCCTCACAAAATAAACCTATCGTCAGTTCCTTGCCATCCTCATTGGTTTTAAATGTTTTTACCTTACCGCTTTCTATAAAAAATAACCGGCTGGGATTATTACCCTCAGAGTAAACAACCTGCTTCTTTTTATATTTATTAATGTTTCGGTTTTCGCTTAATTGTTTTAATGCTTTTTTCTCACTAAAGTCAGTTATTAAATGTTGCATGCCCTGTGCTGTAGCCGCATACTCTGTTTTTAAAAGATCAGATTTTTTTAGCCTGCTTTCCACCGCTGTTAGTAATTCTGTGTCGTTAAATGGTTTACTTATATAATCATCTGCACCCAATTCCATCCCTTTTCTAAAATCGCCTCTTTCCGCTTTTGCTGATAAAAAAATAAATGGTATTCCATTTAAATCCACGTTTTTATTAATTAGATGGAGCACACCATAACCATCAAGTATGGGCATCATAATATCGCAAATAATAAGATCCGGCCGGGATTGAAGTGCCATTTCTACCCCTATTTTTCCATTTTCAGCAGTACTAACTTTGTAGCCGGCAAGCTCTAAAATCTCACCTGTATTTTCTCTAATTTCGTTATTATCTTCAATTAGCAATAAGTGCTTCATACTATTTAGATTGGTAATATTATTGGTTAAATTTAATAATAAATGTAGTACCTTCTTCCAACTTGCTTTTAAAATCAATTTGGCCATCCATCAATTCAATGTATTTTGCAACTATGTGCAAACCAAGTCCTGTACCCTGAATATTAGTTGCATTTGCTCCTCTAAAAAATCTTTCAAATAAATGTTGCTGATCTTCATCAGAAATACCAATGCCTTCATCTTTTATTGTGATGATTATTTCCTCCCGGGTTACATTACTATGTATATATATTATTCTATTTTCCGGCGAAAATTTAATAGCATTCGAAAGTAGGTTGATCAATACATTTCTAAGTAAGGATACATCTAGCTGTACAGTTTGATTGCCCGTATGTGAATACGCTATTTGCTGCCCATTTTTAGAAATTCCCTGTAATTCAGAACATATCGTAGTTAAAAATTCTGTTAAGCTAAAATTGGTATTGTTGGTAGTTATTTTGCCGTCTTCCATTTTACCAATAGATAAAAAATCATTCAAAATATCAGTTAAATTATTTACTGCCGACTTTATTCGTTTTATATGTTTATCCCTTTTATCTTGCTCATCTGTTTCTAAATATTTAGCTATTAATGATGCTGATGAAAGGATAGTGCTTAATGGAGTTCTAAACTCATGCGATGCCATAGATACAAACCTGCTTTTCATATCGCTTAGTTCCTTTTCTTTTCCCAATGCCTTCGTTAATTCATCTTTTGAAACCTCTAATTGCTGCATGGCTTGTTGCAATTGTGTGGTTCTAAATTCTACTTTTTGCTCTAAATCGTTATTGAGATCTTCAATTTTTTGATTGATGGATGCCAATTGCTCCTTTTGCTCTAAAACGGCTTTTTCTATTTCTTTTCTCTTAGATATATCGCTTAAAAATGCAATGGCGAAACTGTCCTCATTTGTTTTATAATGACTTAAACTTATTTCTACAGGAAATTCTGTTCCGTCTTTTCTAATAGCATATAAATCAAGCCCCTGCCCCATTGACCTGCGCTCCGGTTTATCAAAATAACCATCTCTTAAAGAAGCATGTTTTGGGCAATATCTGCCGGGAATTAATTTTTCAATTTTTTCCCCTTCCAACTCCTCCGGGTGTGTGTACCCAAACTGAGTTAATAAAAAATGATTGGCTAATATTATTACACCATCGCTGTTGGCAACGAGTATTCCCATAGAAGCATACTGAAAAAGCGCTTCAAACCTATCGTTTTCAGTAATGTAATTTTCCGTCACTAGCATTTAGATTTATAATTATTTATTATTATAAAATTACAACAACAAAAACATTAAGCAGAGAATTCTGTTAAAAATTTATCGGCACACAACAGATAGATAATGTTCCAAGATGCTTAGCTATACCGCAATTACAAGCCGCTATAGATTTAGAATTGCAAAACTACATTTCAATAAACAAGTAATTGATAAAGATCACCTGGTGTTAATGCGGTAGTCTTTCTCTAAAAAAACCATACACCCAAGTACCTGCTATGGCGCTGAATAAAGTAACTACTATCACTGTAGCACCGGCACCTATTTGTGCATACAATGGGCCCGGGCACGCTCCTGTAATTGCCCATCCCAAACCAAAAATTAACCCACCATATACCTGCCCCTTACTAAAGGTGCCTGGGTGAAATGTTATTGAATCACCATAAATGGTTTTTATAGTAAGCTTTTTAATAAGCCAAACAGACAACATTCCAACTGCAATAGCACTGCCAATTACCCCATACATGTGAAAAGATTGAAGACGAAACATTTCCTGAATACGGAACCAACTGATAATTTCGGCCTTTATAAAAACAATCCCAAAAGCCATCCCTACTAATAAATATTTGATATTGTGGTACCATTTATGTGTAAGCTTACTTTCATTTACACATATAGCCACAAGTGAGCGAACTTCAAAATCGGTATTGGTATCTACAACAGGTTGCATAGTTACTATTTAAAGTGAAAGAATAAATGGTAAAATTAAATTTGACATAATAAAGCCACCAATCATAAAGCAGCAGGTAGCAACAAGGGATGGCCACTGAAGCGTAGATAAACCCATGATGGAATGCCCGCTTGTGCAGCCGCCTGCATACCTTGTACCAAAACCTACCATAAAGCCTCCAACTACCATCATAATAAAGCCCTTAACTGAAAGTAAAGCAGGCCAGTTAAACAATTGATTGGGTACCAATCCTGAAAAATCGGTAATGCCATAGCCAGCCAAATTACTGGCTAATGCCGGGTTAATCTGCACTGCTAATGGATTAGCTAAAAAATTTACTGCAACAATACCACCTAAAAAAATGCCTGCAACAAAAAATAAATTCCAAATTTCTTTGCGCCAGTTGTAGGTAAAAAAAGGCACATTTGCAGGAAGACATGCAGCACAAATATGCCTCAGGGAAGAGCTGATGCCAAAGGATTTGTTTCCTATAATCAATAAGGCTGGCACCGTAAGCCCTATTAAAGGGCCAGCTACATACCAAGGCCATGGTTGCTTAATCCATTCTATAAAGTTCATTTAAATTAAATTACATTTTACTAATAATAAAGGTTGAAAAGCATTTAATATTGGTAAAAATATACAATAAAAGAACTGATCAATTAGTAAAATAAAAAAGTGGCTGTATCTACACAGCCACCTATTAAAATTTAAAACTTCAATACTCCCTATCAGGCCTTCCCTTCCACACCCACTGCATCCAATATTTTCTCCAGCGGACAAAACTTTGTAAAGGAGGATTGTAACAGGTTTACACCTACAAACACGCCTAGCCAAAGCCAGCTCATACCAAAAAAATAAGTAAGCAAAATACTGGCCAGCACCAT
>Ga0105048_10002535_pt1 | contig 29728 bp, 28 predicted proteins | sample MAT05_FD_78382 | JGI IMG/M metagenome (GOLD analysis project Ga0105048, IMG submission 78382) | Freshwater microbial communities from Lake Fryxell liftoff mats and glacier meltwater in Antarctica - MAT-05 | ecosystem: Environmental > Aquatic > Freshwater > Ice > Liftoff microbial mat | place... | reverse complement strand
GGAATGAGTTGTTGGGCCACGAACTGCCGAATATCACCGGGCTGCAACTCGGCGATCACAACCGGCCGGTTGGCAAACTTGTGCAGCAACAAGCGCTGCACTGTGCGCAGTTGTCCACGTCGTGTGCCTGCGCTCAGTCCGCGCAAGAACCACACCAAGTTCGCGCAGCACATCCAGCAGATGGCCGAGTGCGGCTCGCAGATCGCCAAGAACGCGCAACACCGGATGGGGGTAATCACAGCGCGGAAGGTGCTCGCTCAGGAACTGCTCGACGGTGTGTTCATCCAGACGGTGAATCGGCAGGTCATGTTGTGTCATCCAGCGTGCGAAGTGAGCAATGCCGGTGATGTAGCCCCTGGTCGTGCCGGTGGCATATCGACCACGCCGCCCGCCTGAGGCATCAAAGTTATAAGCTTACTTGGCCTCTGACCCATACTAGGTAAGGGTTAGAAGCTATTGTTTTAGAACTTTCCAACCAATTGGAACACCAACTGCACAGCAAGTTGACGAAGGATCAGGCTAGGCTCAGACGCGGCGCAACTGGCCGAGTCGCGTGTAGCCAAGCGCGGCGCAACACGGCGGGCGATCGGGTTTCCTCTGGAATCAGCAGGTAGTTTTGCGCCCGCATTGAGGTTCCCAAACCGACGCGGCTGGTCACGACGGCCATGGGGATGGCCAGCAACAGCGGCAGGCCGACGGGCAGCAGCCAGACCAGGGCACGTGGATCGATCATGGCGACGCCAGCGGCAAGCAGGACGACCATCAGGCACATGGGGGCAAGTTGTGCCAGCGCATGGCGCCATGGCACCGCTGCCGCCTCTCGCGGGGGCGATTTCCAGTCGAGCTTCAAGCCAGTCAGTGCCACCACCACAAACAGCGAATGCGCCAGCATGCGAATGGGGGCTTGCAACAGGGCAATGACGGTCTCCAGCAAGGCGCTGCGCAGCAGGCTGGCGGTGCCACCAAAGGCGTGTTGCTGGTGCTTGAGCAAGACCGCGACGATACCCAGAATGCGTGGCAAAAACAGCATACACAGCGTCCAGGCCCACAGCCACATCAGTTCACTCGGCAGCACCATCCAATTGGCCATCATGTGCGAACCCGAGAGCCACAAAGCAGTGCCCAGGGTCATAAAACTCAGCCACAAAGGCGCTGACAAATACGCCATGGCACCGGTGGCGAACATGGAGCGGTGTACTGGATGCAGGCCCGGTTCGGCGATCAAACGCGAGTTTTGCAGGTTGCCCTGGCACCAACGGCGGTCGCGCTGCAGTTCGGCCAGCAAATCCGGTGGTTGCTGCTCGTAGCTACCCATCAGGTCGGCCACCAGCCAGACGTGGTAGCCGGCGCGGCGCATCAGCGCCGCCTCAACAAAATCATGCGACATGATGCTGCCCGACATGCCGCCACTGCCAGAAATACGCGCCAACGCACAATGTTCCATGAAGGGCGCGATGCGGATGATGGCGTTGTGACCCCAGTAATGCGACTCGCCCATTTGCCAGAACTGCATGCCCAGCGTGAACAGGCGACCAGTGACGCGCGAGGCAAATTGCTGGGCCCGGGCGTGCAAGGTGACGTGGCCGATGGCCTGGGTGGCGGTCTGGATGATGCCGGCAGTGGGGTGGGCTTCCATCAGCTTGACCATGGAGACTAGACAGTCACCGCTCATCACGCTGTCGGCGTCAAGCACCACCATGTAGCGGTAATCCTTACCCCAGCGGCGACAAAAATCGGCCACATTGCCGGCCTTGCGGTCACTGCGGCGTTTGCGCAGGCGGTAATAGACCTCGACGTGTGGCTGATCGGATTGGCTAACAAGCTGGGTGCGCAAGTCTTCCCAAGCCGCGCGTTCAGCCTTCTGGATACCCGGGTCGTTGCTGTCCGACAGCACAAACACGTCAAACGCTCGCACATGCGCCGACAGCGCAACCGATTCGCACGTTGCCCGCAGGCCTGCAAATACCGTTCGCACATCTTCATTACAGATCGGCATGATGATGGCAGTGCGTGTGGACGCAGCCAGCGTATGGTGTTGAACTTCCTTGGCCGACAGGCTATGGCGGTCACCACGCACCATCACGTAAAAACCCATCATCGCGGTCATGAAGCCGGTCACCACCCAAGCCGACAACAGGGCAAACAGGGTGGCCTGACCATACTGCATGAAGGCATTGTCGTAGTCAGGTTGCATGTCCTTAAAAAGGCTCGTGGCCAGCACAGTACTGATCACGGACAGCAGCACGAACACAATGCGCCGGCGTTTGGCAACCTGTTGCCACGGCTGCCGATTTTTAGTCGTTAATGGCGCTCGCATGGCCTGGGCCGGAGCCTGCCCCGCCAGCTTGAGGGCGGGCAGCAGGGCGGCACTGGCGATGCTGTTCCAGAAACCTCGCCAGGGGCGCGGTGCCATGCTGCCGCGATTGATCGGTGGTGCCGTGAATGCATTGGGATGACGCAGTTCGCGCATGACGCTACGTGTGCTAGCGGCACTCAGGGTGTGATCAGGTTGGTCCATGTTTCGCTCAGTGTTTGGTTGTTGTGTTGGAGGAAGGCGCGCAGCTCGACCGGCAGGGCCGGATCCAGTCGCTGCACGCGCAAAGTCATGCGCCAAGCGCCCGTGGCGGGGTTCTTGTAGGCCAGGGTTTCGGTCACGCGGCCATTGGCATTGGCGGTGGCAATGGCCTGCACCGGCGCACCGTCGGGCAAAGCGTCCAACGCCGGGCCAGCAAAATCAACCACGAACTGAATTTGCTGCGCCACAGCTTCCGGCTGGGGCTTCATGTAGCCTGTGCCGCGGCGTGACTGGATCACCCAACCGTTGGGCGGCAGCTGCTGGTTTTTGCCCTGCCAGTGAATCGTGTAGGCGAAATCCATCGACTGACCGGGCTGCGGCATGTTGGCTGGCACCCAGTAGGCCGCCACGTTGTCGTGGGTTTCGTCCGGAGTGGCAAATTGCAGCAACTCAACGCGACCGGCGCCCCAGTCGCCCAGCGGCGTGACCCAAGCGCTGGGCCGGAGTTCATATCGGGCTTCGGTGTCCTCATAGCTGTTGAAGGCGCGGTCGCGTTGCATCAGGCCAAAGCCCTTCAGGCTTTTCATGCTGAACGAAGTGGTGATCGCGGAGGCTGGGTTTTGCAGCGGGCGCCACAGCCATTCGCCGTCGCCGGTGGCGATCATCAAGCCATCGGAGTCGTGCACTTCCGGGCGAAAGTCGCCCACGCGGGGGGAGTTCTCGCCAAAGAAAAACATGCTGGTGAGCGGCGCCAGGCCCAAGGTTGCGACGGGGTTGTCGGTCGGTCGCATGAAGATGCGGGCGTGTACTTCGGTGACGGTCTGCTCACCTGGTGTGATGTCGAAACGATAGGCGCCCGTCATGCGTGGTGAATCCATGAGTGCATAGATGGTGAGTTGCTTCGCGTCGGTGGTCGGCTTCTCAAGCCAGAATTCAGTAAATCGCGGAAACTCTTCTTGGCTGCTGCCCGCCGTGTCAACCGCCAGCCCGCGCGCGGACAGGCCGTAACGTTGGCCGGCACCCAGCGCCCGGAAGTAGCTGGCCCCAGAAAAAACGACAAGTTCATCCTTGTGGTCGGCGGCGTTCAGGTTGCTGAAGGTGCGCAGGCCGCCAAAACTGAGATCGCCCCAGGTCTGCGGCGACACCTTGTTCTTGCCGAAGTTGAAGTCATCTGGGTTGTAGGGGATCGGCTTGATACCCTGCGGCGTGATTTCGTTGATGCGAACGGCATCGCTGAGACTTCCAATGTGGAAAAAATTGGCCTCATAAGGCAGCTTGTCGGCCCGCCACAGGGTGCTGTCTGCGTTGAAGCGGATGTCACGGTAGCCGTCGTAATCCAGATTCGCCAGTTCCGCCGGAATGGCATGCGTTGCCGGTTTGAAGGGGGCTTGGGCTTGCTCGCGGGCGAGTCCCGCGACATCATCAAGACGCCAGGCCTGTGCCGGGCCAGTGACCAAGGCCAACACGCTGGCGACGATCAGGGCCACCAAGTGGCCTGAAAAGCTTGGTTTGCGAAGGTGAAAAGAAGGGAGGAAAAAAGCGGGCATGCAAGCACTAGTGCAAACCCTATGCCAGCCTATAAAAATCCTTTTGGATCAATGACTTAGATGGCTTCTGAAATTGCCAACCGGAAAATCAGCGGAAAACCCAGCGCAAACCAGCATTTTTGTCGCCAGAGAGCGACAACATCCCAGCCGAAAAGCAGAAAACCGTTGTAAATCAACCTTTCCAGGCTGTCGCCTAATAGCGACGCCGTCTGACGCGGGGGCGGGGGACTACGTGATGTTGTCGGCTTTGAACAGGCCGGGTGTCAAGCCGTGTTTTTGCATCAGGCGGTAAAACTCGGTCCGGTTGCGGTCGGCCAGTTGGGCGGCGTCGGCCACGTTGCCGTCCGTCAGCTTGAGCAGACCAACCAGGTAGTCACGCTCAAAACGTTGCTTGGCTTCGGCAAACGTGAGCACTTCCACGCTGGGCGAGCGCAGGGCACGCTGCACCAAGGCCAGCGGCACCAGCGGTGTGGTGGATAGGGCACAGACCTGCTCCACCACGTTGTAAAGTTGGCGTACGTTGCCCGGCCAGGTGGCTGTGGTCAGGGCAATCAGGGCCTCGGGGGCAAACCCGCTCAGGCGCTTTTTGTACTTGCTGGCCAGCTTCACCAGAAAATGGTTGCCCAGCAGCGCGATGTCCTCGCGCCGTTCAGAAAGTGGCGGCAAGGTCAGGGTCACCACATTGAGGCGGTAATACAGGTCGGCACGGAACTGGCCCTGCGCCATCGCCAGGTCCAGGTCGCGGTGGGTGGCCGAGATGATGCGCACATCGATCGGGACGGACTGGCTGGAACCCAGCGGTCGCACTGTGCGCTCCTGAAGCACGCGCAGCAGCTTGACCTGCAGCGCAGGCGGCATGTCGCCGATCTCATCGAGCAGCAGGGTGCCACCCTCTGCCGTCTGAAACAGGCCGATGTGATTGGCCACGGCGCCAGTGAAGGCCCCTTTGACGTGGCCAAACAGTTCCGATTCCAGCAGGGCTTCCGGAATGGCGCCGCAGTTCACCGCAATAAAGGGCTTGTTGGCGCGAGCACCTGCCTGGTGGATCGCCTGGGCCAGCAGCTCCTTGCCGGTGCCGCTTTCGCCGCGCAGCAGCACGCCGGCGTCCGATTGCGCCACCATGCGTGCTTCTGCCAGTAATTCCGCCATGCGGCTGGAGCGACTGATGATCTGGTTTTGCCAGGGTTGCGGGCTGCCAGGTTTGGTCGAATTGGCCGGGGCGCTCAGTGATAGCGCCTGCGCAATTTTGTCGAGCAGACTTTTGCCGTCAAAAGGCTTGGTCAGATAAGAGAAAACGCCGCGTTCTGTGGCCTGAACAGCGTCGGGAATCGTGCCGTGCGCGGTCAGCAAAATCACCGGCAGTGAGGGATGCTGTGTGCGAATGTCGTCAAACAGGGCCAAGCCGTCCCGGCCCGGTAGTCGCACGTCGCTGAGGACCAACTGGGGCCGCTCGATATGCAACTGGGTCATGGCCTCCTCGGCTGACCGGGCTGCGGTGACACGGTAACCCGCTGCGGTGAGCCGAATCGTCAGCAGGCGCAGCATGTCTGCGTCATCATCAACCACCAGCAGATGAGGCGCGGGCGCGGGTGGCGTTGCCAGGGTTTTGGGCGCGCTCATGGTGATGGGACGCGGCTGGCACGGCTGTTGGACGCTGGCGCCGGTGGTGGTCGGCTCGTGAGGCTGCGTTCGATGGCCTTGAGGGCTTCCAGGCGCTCATTGGTCTGGTCCAGCCTGCGCTGCACGTCACGCGTTTGTTGCGCTTGCTTTTCCAGTTGATCTTCCAGGCGGCGTTGCTCGCCAAGGCGCGCGGCAAGCAGGCCAGCCAGCGGATGCAGCGCCTGCGCCTGTGCGCCGTCATTGGTCAGCACGCGGCTCAGCAATTCCTGGGCGCGTGTGAGTTCGGGCAGCTGATGAAACTGGTTCAGCAACAGGGCCAGTTGCACTTGTTCGGTCGGGCCAGCTACGTCGCTCAGCCGGATCACTTCCTGGCTCAATTCTGCCGGTTGCATGCGGCGCGCCCGGTCCGCATAAGCAAGTATGCGGATGACTGCGTCGGTCGCCACGGGCGCGGTCGGACCCACCGGTGAGACCGGCAGGCAGGACAAGGGGCTGGCGGCGAGCGTCGGCATCGCGGGTTCGTTCGCCGCATCGCTACCACGCTGATTGAGACGGCTGGCGCAGCCAGCCGTTAGCAGCGCGACCGCAATGGATACCAGTAGACCGGCACGGACCAGGCGACGAGAGGGCCTCTGTAGAAAATCAGGACTTGAAAACATGGGGAAGCTCGATTCTGAAGTGGGCACCGACGGGGTCTGCAAGCAGCTCGATGCGTCCGCCGTGCGCAGCAATATATTCATGCACGATGGACAGACCAATACCGCTGCCCCGCACCGCGTCGGTTGGTTGGCGCTCGCCGCGGTAAAACGGTTCGAAAATCCGCTCCCGATCAGCCTGCGCCACACCCACGCCCTGGTCGTGAATGTCGATGCGCACCAGACGCGCCAGCGTGGTGAGTTCTAGGCGGATCACGCCTTTTAACGGTGAGTAGCGGATGGCATTGGACAACAGGTTGGCCAGCACCGTACCGATTTTTTCGGGGTCCAGCTCGACCGGGGTCGACTTGCCGACAACTTTGACCGTCAGGTCACGGGCGCGACATTGCAAACGCTGAGCATCAACCTGCGCTTCAACCAGCTCCAGCAGATCAATCGTTTGTCGGTGCAACTGGCGGGCCTCAAACGCGGCCGTATTAAAGCGCAACAGGTCTTCAATCTGGCCCTGCAAGACATTGGTGTTTTGCCGCAGGATTTGTGCGATTTCGCGCTGCTCAGGGTTGAGCTCGCCGGCCACGCTGTCCTCGAGTAACGACACGCCTTCCCGCATGGACGCCAGCGGCGTCTTGAGCTCATGCGAAATATGGCGTAAAAAACGTGATTTGTCGGCATCGAGCTCGACCAGTCGCAGGCGCAGCCAGTTCAGCCGCTGCCCGACCATGGCCAAGTCTGCTGGCCCGCGAATGGCGATGACGTGATCGAGCTGATTCTCACCAAGGCCGACGATGGCGTTTTCCAGACGCTTGAGCGGCACGGTGAACCAGACGCCGAAAGCCAGTGCCATGGCGACCGCCAGCGCGATGGCCCAAGTGACTTGCTGCGCCAGGTGACTTTGGCTGTCTTCGAGCTTGGCTTCCAGCGCTTGGTTGCGCTGCTGGATGATCTTTTGCACCTGCACCGCGATGGCCGAATTGATGCCGTCAAGTTCGCGAAACGTTTGCGCCAACTCGCGCTCACGTTCCAGCGCGGTTTCAGGAGAACCGGTCAGCAGGTCGTTAGCGGTTTGTAAATGCGCGCGCCACTGCTTTTCACGCCCGCTGGGCAGGCCTTCAGTGGTCAGGTTAGTCAACAACCTGGTGGCGACCCGTGACTGGTCGGCAAAGCGGGTGCGAAGAATGCGGTCATCCAGCACCACCGACTGGCGCGAGGTGCGTTCCAGGGAAACACGCAACTCACTCAGTGACTGGGCGAGTCGGCTGAGCTCAAGCGACCGGGCCGCGCCATCGCGGCTTTGTAATGTGAGCTCCTCCAGCGTAAACAGGGCGCGCAGCGAGGCGGCCCCCAGCAAAGCGGCAATCAGCAAAAACGCGATCACCAGGAGTTGTCGGAAAGAAAATTTCTGCAGCATGGGGTGATGGACTTCAGGCTAGCCTTGCATGACCTTGCGCACGTCAACCGGCTTGCCAGAGCCGTACTTGTACATTTGGCTGCCGAGGGTTTTCATGAAGTCTTTCTTGGTATAACGAGACGCGAGTTCAGATTCGAAATAAATGCTTCTATTTATATAGCGTGTTGTGCATTCTAGACAAGGGATAGAGGCTGATTTCCTATATTAAACGGGACAGGCGCACACATCGCGATGCCGCCGCCAAAGGCCCACTCCCAGCGTCTGTAATACGACAGGCAAGTGGCTAAACAGGGATTCCCCGCCATCGGTTTTTGGGCTTGTCGGCGACAGACTTGAACGAGAAATTGAACAAAGGACAGGAAATTTAACCGGATGCGTCGAAGTATGGCATGCCTTTAAAAAACCAAAACGGGCCTCAATGTCGCAACCGCTCAAGAGTTGTCTCTGCGACATCCCGATGCGTGAAAAGGCGGGCGGCAGCTACCAGCGGTGGCCAACCTTGCCCTCTATCTCGGTGAAGACCGCCCAGCGGGTCTCATCACAATGCCAACGCTGCTCGCTGCGTTCGATATAGACGTGGTCCAGCGCCAGCTTCTTGGCAGCGATCAGCGCCTTCAAATCGAAGCCGAGGGAGACCACGTTGGCGGCAAGATCTTCGGCAGTTTCCTAGAAGGCCATGAATACCCCAGGCTCGTTGTACTCCAGAGCACCATGCACCAGAAACCCCATTGCCAGCAGCGTCTTGCCGCAGCCTGTCTTGCCACAGACCAGGGTTGGCCGACCGGTGGGCAAGCCACCACCAATATTTTATCCAGACCGCGAATGCCGGTTGGGGTTTTGGGTACCGAGTGTGACGGACGGGTCTTGTTGACTAGTTTTTCTTTCATGCGCGGCTTTCCGGTTGCGCTCGCTGTTGTCAAAAAGTCCCGCAGCCGGTAACGCAACAGTGCTGATGGTGCAGTATCACAGCGTGCTGTGGGCAGGTCACGCGGGCGAGCGCCGCAAGGAGTGCACAGAGTGGGGGAAAGATACGCCCATCACTGCAACATCACTGTGCTCAATAGTTCAGGCGAGCACAGCTACAAACTTTTCGCATCTTGAACCCATAGGCACCCGTATCCGGACGCGGATGACTGCAATGGCCAGCCAGCTTTTGGTTGGGCTAAATTTGACAAATTTCGAAGGTCAGTGTCGGCAACCGTCGCAGTAAAACAGACAGTGAATTGACAACAATCAGAGCTTGGTCTTGGACTGCTGTGCGGCGGTTTGCGGCAGCATCTTGCGCAGTTCTTCCTCGCTGATGATCTCAAACACGCGCACCACCTTTTGCACACCGCTGGTAGAGCGAGTGATGTCGGTGGCATGGTCTGCCTCGCGCTGGGTGACCCGACCCATCAGATAGACGGTGCCGCGCTCAGTCACCACCTTGAGCGAATTGGCAAACAGGTCCTTGGCGTCAACAAACCCTGCCTTGACACGGCCGGTAACCAGCGTGTCGGTGGAGCGCTGCGTCAGGGATGAGTTGCCCAGCACGGCCAACTCGTTCACCACCGACTGCGCGTTCTCCACACGCGACACCACTTGCTCCACCAGTTGCCGGTCTTGTTCCGAGGGAACTTCACCCGTCAGCAGCACGCGGCGGTTGTAGCTGGTCACATTCACATGCGCGCGGTCCCCCAGGTTGTCGCGGATGCGGCTGGCGGCGCGCAGCTCAATGCCTTCGTCTTCCAGTTGGGCTCCCGGGGTGCGACGGTCTGTGGCCACCAGCCCGCCCATCACGGCGCCGCCCACCATCACGGGAAAACAGGCGGTCAGGCTGCTGCTCAGGCCGACAGTGAGCGTCAAAAGGGTTAAAAGTCGTCGTGTGGGGTAGGTCATAAAGTGCTTTCAGTGTCACCGAGTAACAAATCATCCACCGCGTCGCACAGGCAGTGCAGCGTCAGCAAGTGAACTTCTTGAATGCGGGCGGTGCGGTCGTGCGGCACACATATATGCACATCTGTATCGCGCAGCGCGCGTGTCATCTTGCCACCACCGCGCCCGCTCAGGCCGATGATGACCATCTCGCGCTCGTGGGCGGCTTCGATGGCTTTGACGACGTTGTCGGAATTACCACTGGTGGTGATGGCGATCAGCACGTCGCCAGCTTGCCCGAGGGCTCGCACCTGGCGCGAAAAAATGATACTGAAGCCGTAATCGTTGGCGACAGCCGTCAGGATGGAGCTGTCAGTGGTCAGGGCGATGGCCGCCAGTTCAGGGCGCTCGCGCTCAAACCGCCCGACAAATTCGGCGGCGAAGTGTTGCGCGTCGGCCGCAGAGCCGCCGTTGCCGCAAATTAGCACCTTGCCGCCACTGGTCACACATGTCAAAAGGGCCTGCACGGCATCTGCAATTGGCTTGCTCAGAAGAGGCGCAGCCTGGTACTTCAGGTCAGCACTGTCGATAAAGTGTTGTTGAATTCGTTGCTCTAGCATGCGGCCGATGATACCCGGCTGCATTTGGCCACATTTGCCAGCAGGGTGTCTGAAAACGCTTTTCTCAAAGCGTTACCTTCGCGCTCACCCGGCGTCAAACGCGCCCTGCAGCCACGTCACCACACCCGCCTCAACGCTCACCACGTCAAAACGGCAGGCTGGCAGGCGCGGCAAACGCATCAAATAGTGGCGGGCAGCAAACACGATGCGTCGCTGTTTGAGGGCGCTGACGCTGGCGGCCGCCCCGCCATGGCTGGCTGAGCGGCGCTGGCGCACCTCGACAAACACACAGGTGCCATCCGGCGCGCGCATGATCAGGTCGACTTCGCCGCCACCGCGCCCTGGCGTCCGATAATTGCGCTCCAGCAGCACCAGCCCGGCGTGCTGTAAATGCCGCAGCGCCAGCGCCTCGGCCGCATCACCTGCTTGCTTGGTGGTGCGTGGTTTGAGTTGAACCTGCGCTTGAGGAAGAACCATTGATGAGTACCCACGCCTCTGCTATAGCCGCCGACTTTGCCACCGCCCTGCGCGGTGCCAGGGAAGCTGCTGCGAGCCAGAATTATCCGCCCGCCGCCTTGTATGTGGTGGCCACACCCATTGGCAACCTGGCCGACATGACCCTGCGGGCGCTGCACCTGCTGCAACTCGTTGATGTGGTGGCTTGCGAAGACACCCGGCACACGCAGGCCTTGTTTCGCGCCTATGGCATCGACAAAGGCGTCGCGCCCTGGCTGGCGGTGCACCAGCACAACGAAGCACAGGCGGTGCAAACCGTGCTGGAACGCTTGGCGCTGGGGCAGCGCGTGGCCTATGTAAGTGATGCTGGCACGCCTGCCATCAGCGACCCCGGCGCGCGCCTAGTGGCCGGGGTGCGCCAGGCCGGGTTCAAAGTGATGCCCATTCCCGGCGCCAGTAGCGTCACCACCGTGCTGAGCGCCGCCGGTGTAGGCGCCGACACCAGCGCGCAAGGCGGTTTTGTGTTCGCCGGTTTTTTGCCGAGCAAAGCCACCGAACGCACGCAAGCGGTGCTGGCCTTGGCTACCGAGGCACGCGCCGTGGTGTTGCTGGAGGCACCGCACCGCATTGAAGCACTGGCGCAGGCCCTGGCGGTGCTGGGTCAACGCCCGCTAACCGTCGGGCGCGAATTGACCAAACAGTTCGAAGAGATCGTCACCTTGCCTGCCAGCCAGTTGCCCCACTGGCTGGCCACGGACGCCAATCATACGCGGGGTGAATTTGCGCTGGTGCTGCACCCGGCAGACACCAGCAGCAACACCCAGAGCGACAGCCGCGTGCTGCGCCTGCTGCTGGCCGAACTGCCTCTCAAAACAGCGGTCAAACTGGCTGCCGACATCACCGGCGAGCCACGCAATGCCTTGTACCAGCAGGCTCTGGCCCTTAAAGCCGATCCCACCGCGTATTCCGGTGATCGTGACCGATGATTCCGGTATTGTGACCGTTCATTCCGGTCGAGCGTGACCGATGGCTTTTGCTGACGAATAACATCTGCTGGCCGCCGGTCTGCTCGAGCGAGTCGTCACTGAAAACGGTCACGCTGTAGTGCGGGTCTGGGTCTGGATGGAGCGGGCCAAGGCGACCCCACGCAGGCGGTCAGATTTGGAGGATCCTCAGGTGCCATTGGCGGTGCGCTGAGATGGTGCTTACGGAGATTGACCGTCTCACGCTTAGGATGACGATGCCAGAATGCGACTCATGACAAACACCCCAACCTGGCTTGAAGCCGCTCGCGCGCAATGGAACTGGCGCGGGCAATCCCGTCCGCCATTTGCTGTGGAACCTGGCCCGGATCAAGTGTCGGTATGGGACTTTCCACGGCCACCCAAGGTAGTTCAGGATTCGCGGGAAGTCGTGATTACCTGGGGTGATCTCAGCATTGCGAAAACATGCCGTGCTGTTCTGGTGCTGGAGACGTCGCACCCGCCCGGCTTTTACATTCCCCGGATGACATTGACCAGACCTACTTGCGCCCCGGCACAGGCAGCTCGTTTTGTGAATGGAAAGGGCCGACAAACTATTGTTCTTTAGTTAGCCGTACTCAGGTCTTGCCCAATGTGGGCTGGAGTTATCCAAACCCACTCAGCGGGGCCGAGGCCATTGCCAATTGCATCGCCTTTTACCCAACGCACCTCAACTGCACGGTGGCCGGTGAAAGAGTCACGCCACAGCCGGGCGGGTTTTATGGCGGCTGGATCACGCTTGAACTGGTTGGGCCTTTCAAGGGTGAGGTTGGAACCAGGGTTGGTAGTGCTTTGAAGCGGCTCCCTCAGATCGGCCATCTGTCGATCACCTGCTCCACCAACCCGACAACGCCAATCTGATGAACGAAGGTGATCATGCGGTCAGGTTCATCTGATAAGCCACCCCCCTGCGCTTTGGCTCGCTCAACTCGCCAGTTTCTCCTGCCACGAGTGCGCTAAAGCATCCCATCCCGCAGGTGTACCGACCCGCTCAGACTCAGCCTTTCGCCAGAAACCCTTCCAATACTGTCGCAGCTCGGCCTCAGCCCGCTGTACTTGCGCCTCTGCCAGGAATGACTTGCAGGCGTTCATCAATCCAGGCACGGCACGGTAGGCAGGCCGTACAAACTTCGAAAATACCATTTCGTCTGGACGCATGCTTCGAAAACCATCGTCTCCATCGGGCAAGGGTTGGCGTTGATTGAGCAGAAACAATCGCAGCCAAGGCAGGGAAATCAGTGACGATGCCAACCCGTGCCGAAAATCCATCACATTGCCGACAGCGTAATCGCAGAACGCCATGATGACCTGGGCGGTGATGTCCCACTCCCCTTGCAGATTCCTGTTGGCATCTCGACGGGCAGCATCAAACTTCTGCCGCTGCAAAAGCATCAGCGGCAGGACGAACCGAATACCGAGGTTGTCATCTGGATTGAGACGCAGCTGTTTGCGAGCAACTCGCAATGCCGCTGGCAAATCGCCAGCTTCGTGGTGAAGCTCCATTTGCAGCCAAAGAAGGCGGTGATAAAAACGGTTGCTGGTGTTCCCCCAAACAACGGGTCCGCGAAAGCCCTTGGGCATCAGCGCTTCTGCCTGTTTGATGAAGCGGGTTACCGTTGAAGACGCTTGGGCTTCACACGCATCATGCTGCATTGCGGCCAATGCAAGTCCAGCCTCAAGGAATCCTAGCTGCGATGCCAATGCCGCCTCAACCCATTGGCGTGCGGCGCGCTTCTCAGACTTGGTGAACTGGTCATAGCCTTGCCACTGGACATCAAGTTCCTCAATCAGTGCCATGCAAGCCGCACTTTCAGCAAACCAGCCCCCAGGGTCGGAACCCTCTGTGTGTGGTTCACCTGAAAATGTGTACAGAGGCAGCGTAGCCTTCAGCGGGCTACGCGCACACACGTCGGCCCAGTTTTGGCCGGCACACAGCCTGGCGCATACGTCGTCCAGCATTGTTTGAACAGGAACGTCAGTCAACATGGCCAGTATGTGGCCAAACCGCTCAAATGCTTCAAGCTGAACATGGGCAAGAGCCACCTCTTTCTCAGGCTCCAGCCAGAGAACGACGGCACCACTGAAAGCGTTGAACCAAGCATCAGAAAGCTTGTCATCCGGACTGCCGTTGGCCAATTCGAGCTGTGAAGACAGATGGTGCCAAGTCGGAAATCTAAGCGCATGCGCAACAGTGTTCGGCGCCTTGCTGTGCTGGATGTTGGCCACCTTGCTGAGCAGCTTGGCAGCAAATTTGACGCGTTCAACAAGCCGCAGCATCTGCTGTGCAGGGTCGGTTCGAACAAAAAAGGACATCTCGCCGAAGTCGATTGCTCTGCAAGCCTCATCAAAGTTGACGGGTTTGATAAAAGATAGGTTTTGTGACACAGGTCTCTCCAACCAGGCGACGAAAAGACGGCCCGCTCGCCCAGCGCCTGAAAAAGACATGTCTGGGTTGAATTGAAATCTGAAACAAGTCGCTGTGGCTGCTTCTCCTGTGCGGGCGGAGGGCGTGCGACGAACACCGCCATTGACTTTACACGATGTCTAACGGGCACTTGCAAATTTTTTGCACGGTCACGTCGGCACGCCACAAATACGTGCGCCAATGAAGCAAGTTTGTACGGGCAACCGCATGAGCGCTTGAATGGCGCTGTTGTTGTTGTTGACAGCTTTCTTCTGGTGAACCCTTGGCTGGCGGGTTCGATTTGCCAGCGCGTGATGGGTTCACCGCAATTGCAACCGATGCTTTTAAAATGTCAGCCCCTGTCCCGGGATTTGCCATGACGAACCTATGAAACTCACCGCACCCAATGTGGGACCAGAAGCTGCAAACGCCATTCGCCTGAATGACTGGAGTTGCTTTGAAGTCAAGCAGGCCCACTGTGATGAGCGTACCCACCATCTTGTGGGAAGCATCTGTGACGTTGAAGAAGGGTGTGAGGTGCGCCAGGGATGTGTCACCAACGCCATCGTGTCCGTTGACCCGCTGGCTCGGTGTGTTTTGACTGAAGGTGGCACGGCCTATGTCTTGGGTCCTTGTAGCGAGATGACACCTGATGCGTTTTATGTCTGGCGGCGTTGGCAGCGCGCTGCTCAAGCCTTCAACGTGGTCGAAGTGACTGCTGAAATCAATGCGGTACTGACGCCATTCAGATGAGCAGGTTCGTCAAAGACTGAACACGTCCGGCGTCGCGCGACTAAACTACGCCGCAGTTTTTACCCACTGCAGAGCCCACTCTGTTGGTCCATTTGCCCTGGGCATGCTGCGCAACGACGTTCTCCTCGGATTGCAACACTGCAACGAAAATGCCTTGATGGGAGAAACGTAATGAGTTTCATCGGCAACATTTTCTGGTTCATCTTCGGTGGCTTCGTCATGGGCCTGGGCTGGTGGCTGGCCGGACTTATCTGTGCCATCACCATCGTCGACCTGCCGTGGGCAAAGGCCTGCTTTGTCATCGGTCAGTTCGCGTTCCTGCCCTTCGGAAAGAAAGCCGTTGACCGCTCTGAACTGAGCGGCGTCAAAGATATCGGAACCGGACCCCTTGGTACGGTTGGGAACATCATCTGGTTCGTCTTTGTTGGCATTTGGCCCGCCATCGGCCACCTGATATTAGCGATGTGCTGCTTTGTGACCATCATTGGCATACCGTTTGGCCTGCAACATCTGAAACTGGCTGGTATTGCATTGGCACCTATCGGCCAGACGATTGTGAACAAGTGAGTCGCTACAGCTTCACGGACCGATACTTTCTCGCGTCAATGTTGGCCTCGCAAATGAACACTTCAGGATTGACGCGAACCGATAGATGTATCAACTCGCGCATGGCGTGTCGCATTGATTGTCAGGGTGAGTACCTTATGCGGCCCAGACCATCCCATCATCGGATCAAGTTGCGGAGGTGACTTCGGAGGAAGGGGCACCGGTTTCATCTGCACCGCAATGACCTGACGTACATCGGATGGCTGTAACTTGCTGATGACGACAGGTCGGTCTGCGAATTTGTGCAGCAGCAATCGCCCAATGATGCGCAGTTGACAGCCTGTTGGTGGTGGCGGCGCAATACGCCACAGTGGAACTGGCGCACATGGTGCCGCAAGATGAGAGTTGTCGCTTGTAAAACCTGGATTCGCGTGTTCTTGCCACTAAACTCGCAAGTTCCAGCGCGAGCAGGCTCATAGACACCATGGCACCCGAAAAATAACCCAAAATGTCGGACATGTCGCCCATCCTCAACGGCCCGTACACAGCAACTGTGCGTCACTACACGACCGCACGTTACGACATCAACCTGTTTGCTGCCGGATACTGCAAACACTTGCTCAACCTGTTGCGCCACCAGCCAAAAGCCACACAGGTGTCTGGTGCGCTATATTTAGCGTAGCTGGTTGCGCATATGCAGCAAGGGCTACACCCAGTTTTCTTATCAGAAGCAGTGAACCTACACCATGACCAACCCATTGGATGAAGCTTTCGATGACGACGATACCCCCGCGCTGTACATTGGCAAGTTTTTCAAGGCGGTAGCCCAGCGCCTGGTGGCTGGCGAGTCGCTGGCGCACGTGCAAGGCTGGGCTGCTGCAGAGGGCATTGATCTGCTGGAATGGCCAGAGACCCCGGTCTTGCTCTCGGTGGACGAGCAGCTTGCCGAGCGGCAAAAGATGGCACGTCTTCTGGCCTGGCAGATGGCGCGCTTTTTGCCGTTGCCACAGCTCAAATTCAAGCCCATGGCGCTCTCCAGCCCGGGGCGCAACGATCCATGCTCTTGTGGCTCGGGTCAAAAGCTCAAGCTATGCTGCGCCAGCATGGCCACCACCCTGCCGCTATTTACCTCAGAGAGTCTGGCGCCGTACTTGTTTCTGGCCATGCCGCGCGAATCATGGGCCAACCTGCCCGGCAAGGTGCCCTCCACGTGGGTGATGAACGCCATGGGGGCCTGGCTCAGATTGGACGACAACAGTTCGGGCGAAGCCCTGAAACAGGCCAGCGACGATGCACTGAGCACAGCGGTGGCACTGCTGGCGCCCTGGACCGAGTTGAAGGCGCCATGGCCAGCCAAGTACGCCGAGCTGTATGACTTGCTGGGTGATGTCTATCTGGAGCTTGACATGCCCGCCGAGCGTGAGGCCCTGGCCCACCGTCTGGTGGAGCGTGGCGACCGCCTGCTCAAAGCCCTGGGTTGGGAGCGCCGCGCGCTGATGTTTTTTGACCTGGGCCAGATCGATGATGCCTATGAATGCCTGCGTCAAACCCAGCTGCTGGATCCCGACAACCCGCGCACGGCGATGCTGGAGCTGACACTGCTGAATTTCAGTGGCGAGCACCAACAAGTGCAAGAGCGCGCGGCCTGGCACGCCAAGCGCCTGTCTCGCTTGCCCTCAAACCCCGAGCGGGAACACGCCATCACGATGTTGCGGCGCGTCGCCAAAGAAGGTGTGGAGGCGTTTTTTGAGCGTTCCTGAGCCACATTCAAAATGAGCCGTCCCTGACTTGTGGCACGGTCTTAAGTACTTTATTTATGAGTTAATGGCTTCCAGCCCATATATTCATTGCGCAAGACGCTATCATTTGTGATTTTCCATGCAGCTCGACATCTTTGAACACAGTCGTGACGTGATGTTGCGTAACGATGTGCTGCAAGCGCTGGAGCACCTTGACGCGCGCAGCGCGTGCGCGAGCAAGCAAGCATTGGCGCTGGCGTACCCGTGTGACGACGCCTTGCCGGCGCTCTCCAGGCTGATCGAGGCCACGACAGCACTTGTTGGCCAAACCGAACAGCCGACCGCCTTGGCCGACCATGCGGCATTGGCGCAGGCCCAGGCGGTGCTCACCGATGAGGTCACCCCAGCCGCCCAAAGCCTGATGGAGGCCAAGCAAGCGCGGGCCTGGCTGCGACCGTTCTGGCAAAACCTGATTCGTCGCAGTGCCCATTTGCCTTACCGGGCCGACACGCAAGCCCAGCACGCAGCCCCGATGCTGCTGCACATTCAGGACTGGCAGGGCGCGCAAGATGCGGTGGCGCTGGTTGCGTCATGGCGGCGCATTCCAGCGCCGCTCGCCTGGATGGCGCAGGCTCGGCTGAACCTGCTCGGCTTGCAGGCCAGCTGGGCGCTGCTGGTTGAGCTGTGCTGGCTGTCGCCACAGCGCCTGGAGGCCGTGGTGCAGAATGCACCCGACGCCATTTTGAAGCGGCTCAAAGCGCAGTTTGATGCCGAATTTGAACCGGACGCTGAGCTCACCGCCAACCCGAACGAACCGGATGCCGACCTGGCCTGGTTCCCCGCCTGGGTGCTGACCGAGCGCCCGCAACTGGCGCCACAGCTGGCTCTGGCCCAGGCCTCAACCCACAGCGCGCCAGAGCAAGCCATGCGCTTGTTGCTTAATCTGCTGGGGCTGGAGCGCCAGGGTCGCCACCACGACATCGTCGTCCACCGCAAGCAGTTGCGCGACCTGCACGCAGGTTTGTATGCTGCCTATCTGAAGACCCGGTGAGTACCACCTGGGAACAGCCTGCGGGATAATTCATTGCTACATAAGCCTGGATTGAATTCCTACGCTGCCCCAACCATGCGCTGGCGGCAACCTTGCCCGAGTCGAACCCGAATTGAAATGAGTGAGTTAAGCCAATGAATTCTGCCAATCCCATCGTTCACACCTCCTCCCTGACCTCGCTAACCCTGCTGGCACGCGGCAAGGTGCGCGACAACTACGCGGTGGGCGACGACCGTATCCTGATGGTCGCCAGTGACCGCATCAGCGCGTTTGATGTGATCATGGGCCAGCCCATTCCCGGCAAAGGTGCGCTGCTGACCAAAATGGCACTGTTCTGGTTTGACAAACTCGGCCCCAACGGCCTGAACCTGTCCCCGATTCACCTCACAGGCGACGCCCCCGAGAGCGTCGTGACCGCCGCTGAAGTGCCGCAGGTGATGGGGCGCTCGATGCTGGTCAAGCGTCTGAAACCGATTCCGGTTGAAGCCGTGGTGCGCGGCTATCTGGCGGGCAGCGGCTGGAAGGAATACCAGGACAGCCAGTCGGTGTGCGGCGTGCCACTGCCGGCCGGGCTCAAAAATGCCAGCAAGCTGCCCGAACCGATCTACACCCCGGCCGCCAAAGCCGAGATGGGCGAGCATGACGAAAACATCACCTTCGAGAAAACCGTGGAGATGATCGGTGCCGACCTGGCCGGGCGCATTCGTGACATCAGCATCGCTATCTACAAGGCCGCCAGCGAGATCGCTGCTGCCAAAGGCATCATCATTGCCGACACCAAATTTGAATTTGGCCTGGACAAAGACGGCACGCTGGTGCTGATGGACGAGGTGCTCACCCCCGACTCATCGCGCTACTGGCCCGCCGAGAGTTACCAGGAAGGCATCAATCCGCCCAGCTACGACAAGCAGTTTTTGCGTGACTGGCTGGAAACCGCCCAAGTGGCCGGCAAGCCGTGGAGTAAAACGCCACCGGCACCGCATCTGCCGCGCGAGGTCATCGACAAAACCGCCGCCAAGTACCACGAGGCTTTGACCCGGCTAACCACCTGACTTATACAAAAAATAGGCCTCCAGGCTACGGCACCCCACCGACCTGTCACAACCCGCTACCAGCACAAGTACCTGACCGTGCCCAACGATATGGCAGCGAAAAACATATGGTTGATTTGTTGTGATTAGTGTGAAGACCACGAAACCATGGTGCCGTTTCAGGTGCTGCTGACCGTGGGCCACTCGGTGCACGCAGTTGCCCTGACAAAAAGGCCGGTGAGCAGATCAAAACCGCCATCCACGACTTTGAAGGTGCGCAAACCTGCAGCGAACAGCCTGACCACCACTTTACCCTGAACGCCAATTTTGCCGACGTCAATGTGCAGGACTGCGACGCGCTGGTATTACCGGGTGGCCGGGGTCCGAAATACCTGCGTACCTACCCGGCGGTGGTGACCATCTGCCATGCCGCGCAGTTACTGGCCGGTGCGGGTCTGCTGGAGGGGCGTTCCTGCTCGGCTTACCGGGCCTGCCGTTATGAAGTGGAGCGCGCGGGCGGCACCTATGCCGACATCGCCATCGACGGCGCATTCACCGAGGGCAACCTGGTCAGCGCTTCGGCGTGGCCCGCGCATCCGGCCTGGAGGGCGCAGTTTCTGAGCTTGCTGGGAAGCAAAATCTCGCCGTAGGGCGCGCACACGCCCACGCCGACTCATGACGCGTGCTGGCGACCGAGCACAGGCCCTGCTGCTGCAGGGCCTGGAGGCTGCTTAATGAGTTCGATGGCCTGCGGATGCCAAGCGAGTCGTCAACGCCGGCTGAGGCGGTGGCGCGGGGTGCTGTCGGTGTGCATGACCAGAGCGCCGAGCTCGCCTTTCCAGTCCAGCGGCGTGACCGTCATGGTGAACCAGAACTGTTCCTCGGGCGTGTGGCAGGGGTAGACCAGGCTGAACGCTTCGATCTTGCCGGACAGCACATCGCGAATGCCTTGCAAGGCCTGGTGTGAGTTGTCTTGCGGGGTGTCGCCACGTGCGGCCACTTCCAGGTAGTTGACACCTATGTCACAGAAGGGCGTGATCTGGCCGGGTTCAGGGCTATAGGCCATGGCGTACTGACGCCAGGCAATGTTGGTCATCACAATCATGCCGTGTGCGTCCAGCACGGCCACGTTGTCTGGGGCTGCGTCCAGCGCCTTGCGTAACAAGTCTTGGGCACTCCCAGGGCTGTCGCGGTGCGGCGGGTCAGCTGTCGAGGTTGCCTTGGTGTTCACGAATGGCCCTGTATTGGCGGGTTATGTCATTGTGAACTTGGCATTCGAACGTGTCAATTGAGCATCATGCTCAACCGCCTTCGGTAGGCAGACACCAGGGCGGCCTGCGGGTCTTCCTGCACCGCAGCCTTGCCCAGCACCTCAATTCCTGCGGCGGTTTTACCGGGGATCGGCGGGGCGTTTTTCGGCTTGGGCGGGGTGAGCAGCTCCAGAATCGCCACCATGGCTTTGCGCGGGGCTTCATCAGCCCACTTTTTATCGCGCATGATGATCTCCAGCAGCTCGTCCATGGCAGCGGTCCATTCGCGCAGCGCCATGAGTAGCCTGGCCTTGGCAAAACGCGCCTCAAAGTCGCGCTTGTTGGCCGCAATAGCCTCATCAAATTGCGCTACAGACCATTTGGCGTATGGGCTAGTAGCTATATATAAAATAGCGTTGAGCCACTGGCTCAGGGCTTCAAAGCGCAGTTGTTTGGGAATCTCGGTGAGCTTGGGGGCCAGCGTGGCCTCGGCTTCTGCAAAACTGCCCAGGTCGATCAGCAGGCGGATGTAGTCATAGCGCGTGTCGTCATTGCCGGGGTCTTTGGCCAGCGCGTCGGCCAGCTTGGCCAGTGCCGCCTGGGGGTCACCGGCGTCCAGCAGCTCCAGCGCCTCGTCGGTTTCGGCCTCGGCCATCAGCGCGCCAACGCCAGGCAGGTTTTTGTCCAGGAAAGCCCTGATTTGGCCGGCGCTCTGCGCGCCGGTGAAGCCGTCGACCGGCTTGCCACCCACCATCAGGATGCAGGTGGGAATGCTGCGCACGCCAAAGGCGCCAGCGAGTTGCTGCTCATCATCAGAATTGATCTTGGCCAGGGTGAAACGGCCCTGGTAGTCTTCTTCGAGTTGTTCCAGCAATGGCCCCAGCGACTTGCACGGGCCGCACCAGGGGGCCCAGAAATCGATCAGGATCGGCTGGGTCATCGAGGCGGCAACCACCTCGGTTTCGAAGTTTTGCAGGGTAATTTCAATCATGGCAGTAGGGCGGCTTGGGGTTTGGCGAGGTCAAACGTAAAATTCAGGGATGAAAAACATCCAAATCGGTGTGCTCATGGGCTCCAGCTCGGACTGGGACACCATGCAACACGCAGTCCACATTCTCCAACAGTTCGGTGTCAGCCACGAGTTTCGGGTGGTGTCCGCCCACAGAATGCCTGATGACATGTTTGCCTACGCCGAGAGCGCGGTGGGCCGTGGCCTCAAAGCCATCATCGCCGGGGCGGGTGGTGCGGCGCATTTGCCAGGCATGCTGGCGGCCAAAACCACCGTGCCGGTGCTGGGTGTGCCGGTGGCCAGCAAACATTTAAGCGGGGTCGATTCGCTGCACAGCATTGTGCAGATGCCCAAGGGCATTCCGGTGGCAACCTTCGCCATTGGCGCTTCGGGCGCAGCCAACGCCGCGCTGTTTGCGGTGGCCATGTTGGCGGGCAACGACATCGTGCTGCGCGCCCGCCTGGAAGATTTCCGCGCCGAACAGACCCAGATGGCACGCGAGATGACGCTGCCCCCGGTGTTATGAGCGGCTCCGTTTTGCTGCCCGGTGCCACCGGGCTCCATGGCGACGGCCAGCCCACCACGCTGGGGGTGATGGGTGGCGGCCAACTCGGGCGCATGTTTGTGCAGGCAGCGCAAAGCATGGGCTATTTCACCGTGGTGCTGGACCCCGATGTGATCAGCCCGGCCGGGCTGGTGAGCCACTACCATATCCAGACCGACTACCTCGACCAGCAAGGCCTGGTGCAACTGATGCAGCGCTGCGCCGCCATCACCACCGAGTTTGAAAATGTGCCTGCGGGTGCGCTGGTGACGCTGGGTGCCGCCCGGCCCACCGCACCCAGTGCCGACGCGGTCGCCATCGCGCAAGACCGCATCAAGGAAAAAGCCCACCTGGCACTCAGTGGCGTGCCGGTGGCACCGTACGCGGTGATTGAAAGCGCGGCAGATCTGGCAGCGGTGGCCGACGAGCTGCTGCCCGGCATTCTGAAAACCGCCCGCCTGGGGTATGACGGCAAAGGCCAGGTGCGCGTGAGCACCCGCGCCGAGTTGACGGCTGCCTGGGAGGCTCTGAAGGGCGTGCCCTGCGTGCTGGAGCACATGCTGCCCCTGGCGGCCGAGTGCTCGGTGATCGTGGCGCGCGGCTGGACGGGCGAGTGCGTGCACTTCGCGCCGCAGCGCAATCTGCACCGCCAAGGCATTCTGGCGGTGACCCAGGCTTATGAGGAAAATATGCCTCTAGCCCTTTCACAGAAAGCGGTGGTAGCTGCTAAAAAAATAGCAGAAGAGTTGCACTACGTGGGTGTGCTGTGCGTCGAGTTTTTTGTCCTGACCGAGGGTTCGCCGGAACGCGCGTCGCTGGGCGCGCTGGTGGTCAATGAGATGGCGCCGCGCCCGCATAACAGCGGCCACTACACGCTGGACGCCTGTGACTTGTCGCAGTTTGACCTGCAGGTGCGCACTCTGGCTGGCTTGCCGCTGGTGCAGCCGCGCCAGCACAGCGCGGCGGTCATGCTCAACCTGCTGGGCGACTTGTGGGTCAATGGTGTGACGCCGCGTTGGGATGCGGTGCTGGCGCTGCCGGGCGTGCATTTGCACCTGTACGGCAAGCTGCAGGCCAACAAGGGCCGCAAGATGGGCCACCTGACGGTGACTGCCGCCAGCGCAGTGCAGGCCAATGCCATAGCGTTGCAGGCGGCCAGCTTGCTGGGTATCGAGGCGTTTTGAAGCGGCTCCAATGCATCGGGTACGCCTGTGATCCTGTTTGCCAGTGATTCAAATTCAATAGCTATTAGCGCAGACTGCATAAGGGCTGGCCGCCTTTTAGGCTTGCCAACCGAAACAGTCTATGGCCTGGCCGCTGATGCCGACAACGATGCCGCCGTGGCGCAGATCTTTGCCGCCAAGGGCCGCCCGGCAGACCACCCACTGATCGTGCATCTGGCCGACGCCACCGCCGTGGGCCACTACGCGGCCGCTGTGCCAGACTTTGCCCGCGCGCTGATGGCTGCCTTCTGGCCCGGCCCACTCACATTGATCCTGCCGCGCCGCCCCAGTGTGGCCGATGCAGCAGCGGGCGGAAACCCCACCGTGGGGCTGCGCTGCCCTGCGCACCCGGTGGCGCAGGCGCTGCTGCAGGCTTGTGCGGCGCGAGGTGTCTGGGGCCTGGCCGCACCCAGCGCCAATCAGTTTGGCCGGGTTAGCCCAACCACCGCGGCGCATGTGCAAGGCGAGTTTGGCGATGACCTGCTGATTCTGGACGGCGGGCCGTGCAGCGTCGGCATTGAGTCCAGCATCATCGACTGCACCCGTGGCCGGCCAGTGCTGCTGCGCCCGGGGGCCATCACGCCCGAGCAAGTGCAGGCGGCATGCGGCCTGAAAGTGCTACGAAATAACGAGCTTCCAGCCCTTTCTGATCAAGGGCCCAAGGCCTCTGGAACCCTTGAATCACACTATGCCCCGCAAGCCCGGGTGCGGTTGATGGATGCTGCCGCCTTACGCGCTGCATTGCCCAGCGCACCTGCCAGTGTGGCGGTCTGGGCGCGTGATGGGGTGCCTTTGCCGGAGCGGTCAGCCAGGTATCGCCGCATGCCCGCCAGCGCTGAGATAGCAGCGCAACAGCTGTTTGCCATCTTGCGTGAACTCGACGCACTGGGCGTGGCAGACATCTGGGTACACACCCCGCCAGACACCCCGGACTGGCTTGGCGTGCGCGACCGGCTGCAGCGCGCGGCTTTTTAAAGACGGTGAAAAACGGCAAAAAGCCAAGTGCTTATCGCAGGCTTGCTTGATTTTTTGGCGGGCGGTGGCTACCCGCTCAGCGGTAGCGAATCTTCATCACCAGAATGGCGCTGGCCAGCGTCACGGTGATGACGTTGGCAATGACGATGGGCCAGGCACCCAGAAGCAGGCCGTAAACCAGCCAGCAGGCCACGCCCACAGTGAACACGCTGTACATGCCCAGCGAGATGCCGCTCACGTCCTTGGTCTGGAAGGTGTGCCAGGCCTGGGGCAGAAAGCTGGCGGTGGTCAGGACGGCAGCCAGGGTGCCGATGGTATCAATCAAATTCATGGAGGTGCTGCGCTTGGAGGTGCGCCATTGTCGGTCAAGCCGCCGAAGGTTGCGGTAGTGCCCACCCGCAAACCTCGCGGGCCCGGGCGCTCAGCGTGCAGGCAACGCCGCCGGTAAGCGGATGGCCTCGGTCGCGGCCCAGTCCACCAGCGCGTCCATGGCCGGGCGGGCGGCGCTGGCGTTGGGGTGGTTGATGATCGCCACCAGCACCAGCTGGCGGCCGTTGTTGCCATGCACATACCCAGCCAGCGCCAGCACATCGCGCAAGCTGCCGGTTTTCAGATGCGCGCTGGCCAGCGGGGCGCGGCTGCGCTTGAGCGTGCCATCCAGCCCAACCACGGGCAGTGAGGCCATCAACTCGGGCATGAAGGGTGACGCATACGCCACTTGCAGCACCCGCGCCAGCCCTTGCGCGCTGATGCGCTCCTGGCGCGACAGACCGGCACCGTTGTCCAGCACTGGCGCCGCGCCCGTGCCGATGCGCCGCGTCCACCACTGCTGCAGCACCGCGCGCGCCGCCTCAAAGCTGGCCGGTTCTGTCGGTGCCGCCTCACGCGCCAGGGTCAGAAACAGCTGCTGCGTCATGACGTTGTTGCTGAATTTGTTGATATCGCGCAGCACTTCGGCCAGGGTCGGGGAGATGGCTTGCAGCGTCGGCGGTGTCGCCGGTGCGTGCCCCAAGCGCACCGCCCCGGTGAGCTGGCCGCCCAGAGCGAGCCACATGCCTTGCAGCGCGCGCGCCGTGTAGCTGGCTGGGTCAGCGTAGGCAATTGGCCAGGATTTTTCGCCACAGCTGGCCGGATAGCGGCCTTTCAGCAGGATCCACGTGGGGTCAGAAAAGTCTGCCTGCAGGGCGGCGCGGTAGTCGTTGCAGGGCGTTTGCAAGTCGGTGGCCAGCGGGACCTGGCTGGGCAGGCGCACACCCTGCAGCGGGGGCTCGCTGTGAATCCGCGCCACCTTATTGGCCAGATCGGGCACCAGGCTCAGCGTCACCGCCTTGAAGTTGATCAGCAGCGCCTCGGGCGTGGCGTTGTAGGGGCGCAGCGGCTCACCGTCGAAGTCGCCGGGCTGGGTTGGCGCCTGGGCAAAGGCGCTGCCGTCGAGCACGATGTCGCCATCAATGCGGCGAATCCCCAGCCCCTGCACACGGCGCAGCAGCAGCCAGAGCTTTTCCACGCTCAAAGCCGGGTCGCCCTGGCCGGCAATGACTAGGTTGCCGTACAAGCTGCCGTTTTGCACTTTGCCTTCCACCCACACCGGGGTGCGCCAGGTGTAGGCCGGGCCCAGCAGGTCCAGCGCGGCGGTGGTGGTCAGCAGCTTCATCACCGAGGCCGGGTTGGCGGGTACATCGGCGCGGTGGCTCAGGCGCGGCGGGCTCAGGCCGTCGGCGTTTACCAGCAACAGGCTCACCGCATCGGCTGGTACCTGGGCGCGCATCAAGGCGCTGTTGACGGCCTCGGGCAGCGGCTGGGCCAAGGCGGTCAGGCCAGTCAGGGCTAGAGCGGCCAGCCAACTGCGGCAAAGCAGCGGCCGGTGAAAGTATGGGAGCAAGGATGTCATGGCGGGATTATCCGGGGCCAGAGCCGTGCCAGCCCCGCGCCTATGCCGTAGTTGTCACCTGCAGGGTGTCGTGCCAGAATGAAAGCTCCAATAACATTGCACCAGCAACCGAGTCAGGGACACCATGCAGGACAACGCGTTCAACACCGTCCAGGGGCTGCTCAGGCGGCTGGAACAGCTCAACGACATTGGCGCCTCGCTGTCGGGCGAGCGCGACATCACCCGGCTGCTGGAGCAAATTCTGCTGGCTGCCAAAACCATCACCCATGCCGACGGTGGCACTCTTTACCGCATGCTGGAAGATGGCCAGACGCTGCGTTTTGAGATCTTGCGCACCGATTCGCTGCAGATCGTCATGGGCGGCACTTCGGGCCAACCGATGGATTTTCCCGATGTCAAACTGGTGACCGAGGCGGGTCAGCCCAATGACCATCTGGTAGCTGCCTATGCGGCCATTCATGGTGTCACGGTCAATGTCGAAGATGTTTACAGCCAAACCGATGCGTTTGACTTCTCTGGCACACATGTGTTTGACGCGCGTATTGGCTACCGCTCCAAATCGTTTTTGACCGTGCCGATGCGCGACCATGACGGCAAAACCATTGGTGTCTTGCAGCTGATCAACGCGCAGGCGCCCGATAGCCATGCGGTGCAGGCGTTTTCAGATGCTGATCAGCGCCTGGTGGAGTCGCTTGCCTCGCAGGCGGCCATTGCGCTGAGCAACCGGATGCTCGTAACCCAGCTCGAAGCGTTGTTTGAATCTTTTATCGGGCTGATCAACCTGGCCATCGACGAAAAATCGCCCTATACCGGCAAGCACTGTCAGCGCGTGCCGGTCCTGACCATGATGCTTGCCGAAGCCGTTGATCGCACCACCACCGGCCCGCTGGCGGACTTCCATCTGAGCGACAAGGATCGCTATGAGCTGAAAATCGCCGGGCTGCTGCACGATTGTGGCAAGGTCACCACGCCAGTGCATGTGGTGGACAAAGCCACCAAGCTGCACACTTTGTATGACCGCATTGGTGTCATCGACACCCGCTTTGAAGTGCTCAAGCGCGACGAAGAAATCGCCGCGCTGCGCCAGCAACTCGACCTCCGCGCGCCGCTGGATGTGCATGCCGAGACCGACCTGATGGCGCGTTGCCGCGCCCGCCAAGCGGCTGTGGATGACGACCGCGATTTTTTGCACCGCGCCAACATTGGCAGCGAGGGCATGTCGGACGCTGATGTGGCGCGCGTCAATGCCATGGGTGTCGATATCCAATGGCGCAACCAAGACAGCGTGCAGGCCAATTTTTTGACGGCCGACGAGATGGAAAACCTGTGCATCCACAAGGGCACGTTGACCGCCGCCGAGCGCGAAATTGTCAACCACCACATCGTCGCCACCATCAAGATGCTGGAAAAGCTGCCTTGGCCGCAGCACCTGAAAAATGTGCCCGAATTCGCCGCAGGCCACCACGAACGCATGGACGGCCGGGGCTACCCCAAGGGCCTGACGCGCCAGCAGATGTCGGTGCAGGCGCGCATCATGGGCATTGCCGATATTTTTGAAGCGCTCACCGCGCGCGATCGGCCCTACAAGTCGGGCATGAAGCTGTCGCAGGCCATGCGTATCCTAAAAGAGTTTCGCGACGACGGGCACATTGACCCGGATTTGCACGATGTGTTTGTCCAGCAACAGGTGTACCGCCGCTACGGGGAGCAGTTTTTGAATGCCGAGCAGCTCGACGAGGTGCCCTGCTGACCCTCTGCCCCTCTGGGCATCAAAACCGCAGCCCGGCCCCCGATAATCTCGGCTATGCCTGATTCCCACCACCCTCTTCTTGCGCGGTTTTCCCCCCGCGCGGTGGGCATGGCTGCCGCTTTTGTCACGGTGCTGGTCTGGACCTCGTTCATTTTGGTGGCCCGCGCCTCCAACGACCCGGCGCGCGGCGGCTTGCTCACCCCGTTTGACATTGCCTATTGCCGCATTCTGGGCGCCAGCCTGATCCTGCTGCCTTGGGGTGCCTGGCTGGTGCGCCAGGACCGTGCGCGCGGCATCATCGGTGCCTCCTGGCTGCGTTTGTCGCCTTTGCCTGCCCACATCACCTTCAAGCTGGGTTTGTTTGGCGGGCTGCTGTACGCCTTGCTGGCCTACAGCGGTTTTGTGCATGCGCCCGCGCTGCACGCCTCGGTGCTGATGCCGGGCAGCTTGCCATTGTGGACCGCACTGCTGGCGATGTGGCTGCTGCGCGAGCGCATCACGCCAACGCGGGCGCTGGGTCTGGCGCTGATTGTGTTGGGCGATGTGCTGGTGGGGGGCGCAAGCCTGCTGCGGGCGTTTGATGGTGGTTCGGTCTGGTTGGGTGACGTGTTGTTCATGACGGCCGCCATGTGCTGGGCGGTCTACAGCGTGCTGGCGCGGCACTACAAGCTTGACGCGGTGCGCGCCACCATCGCCATCACCACCCTGGCCTGCATCACCTACCTGCCCACCTACACCGCGCTGGCGCTGACTGGCATCGTCAAATCCAACCTCTTTCATGCGCCCCTGGCAGATCTGGCGTTCCAGGCCATGTTTCAGGGCTGGGGCTCGGTGGTGATCTCCGGGGTGACCTTCACCCAGATGATCCGCCACTTTGGCCCGGTGCGCTCGACCATGATCACCGCCCTGGTGCCGGGCCTCTCGGCATTGGGTGCTGTGCTGCTGCTGGGCGAGCCGCTGCACTGGAATCTGGCGGTGGGGCTGCTGCTGGTCACCGGCGGTATTTTGTTTGGTGTGCGGGCGACGTTCCCAGTTGCTCCGCAAAGAATAGCTGTTAGCGCAGCTAATGTAAGGGCTGGAGGCTGATTTGGCTTATAAATGTCAACATGAGACAAGTAGGCTGATGGCAAGGCGTTGGCTATGAACTTGCTCGCCTTGGACACCAGCACCGAACAGATGTCAATCGCCGTGCAGCGCCGCGGTGTGGGTGCGCCGTGGCAGCACACAGCGCCGGGTGGCGCACGCAGCTCCACCCACCTGATTCCCGACATTCAACGACTGATGGCGCAGGCGCAATTGCAGTTTGGCGAGCTTGACGCGATTGTGTTTGGCGCCGGGCCGGGCTCATTCACTGGCTTGCGCACCGCCTGCTCGGTAGCGCAGGGGCTGGCTTTTGGCGCGGGCGTGCCGGTGCTGCCGGTGGACACCTTGCTGGCGGTGGCCGAAGAGGCGCGCTTTCAAAGCGGCGAGGCCGACCCGTGTGCCGTCACCGCCCTGCTGGATGCACGCATGGACGAGATGTACGCCGCGAGCTATTTATTTGAGAGCGGACTGTGGAAGCAGCACGAGGGCTACAGCCTGATTAAGCCTGAAAACTTGGGGTGGGATGGCAGCGGCATGCTGGCTGGCAACGTGTTTGCCGCCTATGGTGAGCGCCTGCCAGACGGCCCGGGGCTGCGCCTGCTGGCGCTGCCCACCGCCACCGCCATGCTGCGGCTGGCACCAAAGCTGCTGGCCGCTGGTGGCGCGGTGCGGGCAGATCAGGCCTTGCCCACCTACATTCGCGACAAGGTGGCGCAAACCACGCTGGAACGCGCTGCCGCCAAGGCTGCCGTATGAACGCATTGCTCAAACCCATCGAGGC
>Ga0105048_10002534_pt1 | contig 29738 bp, 30 predicted proteins | sample MAT05_FD_78382 | JGI IMG/M metagenome (GOLD analysis project Ga0105048, IMG submission 78382) | Freshwater microbial communities from Lake Fryxell liftoff mats and glacier meltwater in Antarctica - MAT-05 | ecosystem: Environmental > Aquatic > Freshwater > Ice > Liftoff microbial mat | place... | reverse complement strand
TGGCCATCTGACCGATTTGCAAGGAGCTACCCGAATCCAGCACCACCACGTCAGCTGGTGACCACAAAGCTCACGTTGGACATCATGCCTTTGTTTTCGGGGGAGGGAAAACCGTCAGCGACTTAGATGGCCCAGACGTGATCAGACAGTTGTTTGGGCGCAATGTCGGGCACCGGCCCGCCTTCGATGAAGTCGCCCATTTGAACAGCGAACACTTTGGCCTCTGGCCAAAGCGCCAGTGCCCCTGCGCCCAGCGTCAGCCCGGAGCCCAGCAGAGCACAGCGACTGAGCATGGGGGACGCGCGGTCGCACCATTCGTTGGATGTGTCAAAGCAGTGTCTTCTTATTTTTGGTGAGACTGTATACGATAGACCTGAAGAGCGCCTGCCGGCATGGCGACACCTAAAATCAGTGCCCCGCCACTGGCTGACCGACCACACCGCACCATGAATTTTTGGGATCAACGTTTTGCCGAGCCTGGCTTCAAATACGGCACCGAGCCAAACGCTTTTGTGCAGCAACAGGCTGCGCACTTGGCACCGGGTAGCCGGGTGTTGCTACCGGGGGACGGCGAGGGGCGCAATGGCGTCTGGCTGGCTCAGCAGGGGCACCATGTCACCTCTGTCGATTTGTCGGCGGTGGGCCTGAAAAAAGCCAGCGAGCCGGCCGCAAAGCGCGGCGTAACACTGACGACTGAGCGGGTGGACCTGGCGCACTGGGTGCCGCCGCCGGGCAGCTTTGATGCGGTGCTGATCGTCTTTACGCACCTGCGCGAGAGTTTTCGCCGTGACGCGCACCGCCGACTGGCACAAGGGCTCAAGCCTGGTGGGCGTTTGGTGGTCGAGGCATTTCACCCGGAACAGATGCGCTACAGCAGCGGTGGCCCCAGAGATGTCACCATGCTTTACAGCGCCGAGCAACTCAGCGATGACTTTGCCGGGTTGCTGGTACCGGAACACGTCTGGCATGGCGAGGTCACGCTGTCCGAAGGCCCAGGCCACCAAGGCCTGGCCGTTGTGACGCGCTGGACAGGCCTGAAGTTATAAGGAAAATAGGCCTCTAGCCCTTATTTTAAAAGCGCTAGTAGCTATTTTTTATATAGCTAATTGAACCCATCCGGGTGGATGGCTTTGAGTTTGCGGTAGAGCGAGCGCTCGCTGATGCCCAGTTGCGCCGCCAACTCGGCCCGGCTGCCCAGGTGCGCTTTGACCATGTCTTGCAGTGCTGCGCGTTCCACCGACTTCAGCGCGCCGGGCGAGGCGACAGGTGTCCCCGTGCTGATGCTGGGCGAGCCACCCTGCGACCCGGTCCTATCACCAGCCTGCGGCGCTGACCAATGTGGCCGCCGGCCTGAGAGCAAGGCCTCTTGCACATGCGAGGCCTCCAGCACATCACCATCGCACAGCAGGGCAGAGCGCTCCAGCAAGTTGCGCAACTCGCGCACATTGCCCGGGTAATTCTGGGTGTTGAGCAGTTGCAGCGCGCCTTCACTGATCTTGAGCTTACGTTGCCCGGCTACCCGCTGCAGCAGTGCCAGGGTCAGCGGGGCAATGTCGTCGCGGCGCTCTCGCAGGGCTGGCAGATAGATGGGGAAGGTGCTCAGCCGGTAATACAAATCCTCACGGAACTTGGCCTGGGCCACCATCTCGTCGAGGTTTCGGTGCGTGGCGGACACCACCCGGATATCCGCATGGCGCTGCTCGGAGCTGCCCACTCGCCGGTAAGTGCCTGTTTCCAGCAGGCGCAACAGCTTGACCTGCATGCTCAAAGGGATGTCCCCCACTTCGTCCAGAAACAAGGTGCCACCGCTGGCAGCTTCCACCAGACCACTGCGCGCGGCATTGGCGCCGGTAAAGGCACCTCGCTCATGGCCAAAAAGTTCCGACTCAAACAGGTTCTCAGGCAGGCTGGAGCAGTCCACCGGAACCAGAGCGCGGGCGGCACGCTGGCTGGCTTCGTGCACCGCCCGCGCGACCAGCTCTTTGCCAGTGCCGGACTCGCCCAACAGCAGCACGGTGGCCATCGACGGCGCCACCCGCGATACCATGGCCAGCATGTGTTGAAAGGCGCTGGAGCGGCCAATGAGCCCCTGGCCCCTGGATTGCCCCTCGGTGGCCCGCAGCGGTTCCATTTTTTCAACGAAGAAGGCTTGCTCGCCCTCGGCGTTGAGCAGGGGAGCCAGTTCGATGTTCACATATTCCTCACCTTTGGCCGTGTGGTGCAGGTGCAGCACGCGCTCGCGTTGGCCCGATTCGCGCGCTTTCACCAGCGGGCAGGATTCGCCTGACTGGTCACACGGCACGCTGAAGTGGTGCGACACCTCAAAACAGGTGCGCCCGACCACACCACGCTCCGGGCTGAACTGGCGCAGATACGCGGCATTGGCCGCCAGGATGCGGTACTGGTTGTCAAACAGAATGTGAGGTTCTGGAAGCCCTTCCAGAAAAGACATGAGTTCAGGCAGCGGCTTCATCAGGTGGGCATTTCAAAGGGATTAGTGTGGCAGCAAGTGTATGCCAGAGGTTTGTCAGTGTGTCACTTTTGGCAGTTACAACCCTGCTGTCAATGATGATTAATCGCAACAAGTTTTCAAGCCCTTGAAAACAAACATATTTTAAAAATTTTCTGAGTGGCACGTTTTTTGATACCAATCAAGGTATCACCATCACGCTGCGGTCGTGACGGATTTGTTTTGAACCTCAGGAGGATGTCATGTCTGTTACCCCCACATTTGAAGCCTTGGCCGCCAATGCCAGTGATCATGATGCCGAGCGGCGCAATATGGTGTTGCTGACCGTGGCTGTTGCTGGCGTCGCGGCAGCTGCGGCTGCCGTGCCGTTTGTAACGAGCTTTTCACCAAGCCAACGGGCGCTGGCATCAGGTGCGGCGGTGCAGGCCGATCTTTCCGACATTCTTCCCGGTGCAATGAAAATCGTGGAGTGGCGTGGTAAACCAGTTTGGCTTGTACGTCACACGCCCGAAGTGTTGGCAGATTTGCCCACCTTGGACAGCCAATTGGTTGACCCGCAGTCCAAGGTAACCAGTCAGCAGCCGACCTACGCGCAAAACCCGACGCGCTCCATCAGGCCGGAGTATTTGGTTGCGATTGGCATCTGCACCCACCTGGGTTGTTCGCCAAGCGCGGTGCCCAAAGGCAGCAGCAACCCTGGCGTGGGCGATGGCTGGAAAGGTGGCTTTTTCTGCCCGTGCCACGGGTCAACTTTTGACTCTGCCGGGCGGGTTTTTAAAAATAAACCAGCGCCCACCAATCTGGAAATCCCACCCCACAAATACTTGTCCGACGGCCGCGTGTTGATCGGTGAAGACGATATCGGCTGAACCAGCGCAGCGTTTGAGGCAAACTCAGCGCCAGACCGGGACGGCCTTAACAGGATGAAGACATGAATGTAAAAAGCAAAATGACACCCTACGAGGCGCTTGGTGGTGAAGGCGGTATCTGGCAACTGGTCAACCGTTTCTACGCCCTTCTAGACGAACTCCCCGAGGCTTACACGGTTCGCAAGATGCACCCGGAAAGCCTGGCGGGCAGCGCGCAAAGCCTGTTTGAGTTTCTCTCGGGGTGGCTTGGTGGGCCGCCCTTGTATGCCGCCAAGAAAGGCCACCCCCGCCTGCGTATGCGGCATGCGCCGTACGCGGTGGATCAGGTCGTGCGCAACGAGTGGATGCTGTGCATGACCCTGGCGGTTCAAGAACAGGTCGCAGATCCACAACTTCGCACCTGGCTATTGGCCAGCTTTGACCAGATGGCGAGCCACATGATCAACACCGAGTCGACCCCGCCCTGTCATTACGGTATGCCATCGTCTGCCTAAATTGGCAGTTTGAAGCTGGCTGCCGTGCCCTGTGCGGCGACGAAACTTGTAAGTCATTGATTTGATTGATGTCAAATCTGGTGCGTGGGCTGGCATGTTTCTTGATCCATATCTAGAAGATCAGAGAAACCAACATGACAACGCGCCCTATCAATCCCCCTGCCAATCGTTCCTGCCAAGGTGCCTGAGATGTACTTTCGCATCCTGAACGACGAAAAAAGTGGAGAGTTCACCTATCTGCTGGCGGACTTGTCCAACCGCGAGGCGGTGCTGATTGACCCGCACAGCCGTGATTTGCCGGTGTTGACAGCTCTGTTGGCCGAACGCGATTTGCGTCTGCGCTGGGTGCTGCGCACACATCATCATGATGACATTCACACCGCTGAGCCCGCTTTGCTGGCACATCTGGGTGCGCCGCTTGTTCAGGGGCAGGCCAGCGCCGCATCCACCGTGAGCGATGGCGATGTGCTGGCATTTGGCGATGAACTCATCCATGTGGTCGCAACGCCGGGTCACACCGCCGCATGCCTGAGTTTTGCCTGGCGCGACCGATTTTTTTGTGGCGGTTTGCTGGCGGTAACCGCTTGTCCGCACCAGCCGCGCCCACTCGCGCGAGAGGCCTTATGGGACAGCGTGACACGGAAAGTTTTTACACTACCGGATGAAACGCTGTTGTTCGCCGGGCATGAACAACGCGCCCGTGCTGTCAGCACGGTGCTTGAGCAGCGGCGCTGGCATCCGTTTTTTGCCGGTCAGACCCGCGACGAGTTTCTGGCACAAATGGCTGCGTTGTCTGAACGCCATGTGCTTGCCCCAATTTTTGAGGAATGACGAATGAATGCCGAAGTAAAAGAGATGAGAAAAGTGATCCCGATCACGCCTGTGGCGCTAGAGCCAGAGCCAGAGTTGGTGTCACTGTATGCGGCGCATGAAAAAATTTACCCGCGCAGTGTGAAAGGTGTGTTCAGCAATTGGCGCTGGATCATGGTGTGGGTCACGCAGATCGTCTTTTACGGCTTGCCATGGATTGAATGGGGCCAGCGCCAGGCGGTGTTGTTTGACTTGGGTGCGCGCCGTTTTTACATTTTTGGCCTGGTGCTGTACCCGCAGGATTTCATTTACCTGACGGGCATGTTGATCATCGCAGCCTTGTCATTGTTTCTTTTTACAGCCGTAGCCGGGCGGCTCTGGTGTGGTTATGCCTGCCCGCAAACGGTCTACACCGAGATGTTCCTGTGGGTTGAAAAATTCACCGAGGGTGACCGGTCATCGCGCATACGCCGTGATGAGGGCTCGCTGAACGCAGAGAAACTGGGCCGTAAGGGCGCAAAACACCTGATCTGGCTGTTGATCGGTTTATGGACTGGCTTTACCTTTGTTGGTTATTTCACGCCGATCCAGACCATGGTCAACCAGGTTTCGACCCTGAATTTCGGCCCCTGGGAAACCTTCTGGGTGCTGTTCTACGGCTTTGCGACTTACGGCAATGCTGGCTTCATGCGCGAGCAAGTGTGCAAACACATGTGCCCTTATGCCCGCTTCCAAAGTGTGATGTTTGACAAAGACACCCTGATCGTGACCTACGACACCGAGCGAGGTGAGCCACGTGGCGCGCGCTCCAAGAAGGCTGACCCGACCAAGCTGAATCTGGGTGCCTGCGTGGATTGCAGTTTGTGTGTGCAGGTCTGCCCAACCGGTATCGATATTCGCAATGGGCTGCAGTATGAGTGTATTGGGTGCGGTGCCTGTGCTGACGTGTGCGATACGGTGATGGATAAGGTCGGTTACGCCCGCGGCCTGGTCAAGTACTCCACTGAAAACGCCATGACCAACAAGTGGAGCCAGAAGCAGACGCTGCGTCATGTGTTCCGCCCGCGTATTTTGGTCTACACCAGCATCCTGCTGGCCATTGTCATTGCCATCATGGTCAGCTTGGCGACCCGCACGCCATTCAAGGTCGATATCGTGCGTGACCGGGGTGTGATGGCCCGGGTGGTGGAAGCTGGCAAAACCGAAAACGTGTACCGTCTGCATTTGATGAACGCCACAGAAACTGGCCAGCGCTATCGCCTTTCGGTGTCTGGCCTGCCAGGACTGGTTCTGACCTCTGAGAACATGGTGAGTGTCCAGTCGACTGAGGCGCGTACCTTGCCGATGCGGATCCAGTTGCCTTTTGAGGGGGCGCCTGCAGGGTCTCATGAAATCCAGATCTTGATCGAGTCGCTCGACAGCCCGGGCAAACTGATTGAGAAAACCACTTTCCTGGTGCCCAAACAGTGAGTGTCTGTCAGCGCTTCGCAGGTTGATGCTTTGCTGGGCATAAACAGGTGGTGCTGACACTCGGCGTGGCCGCGCTGGCGCCTTGGGCGTTCATGCTCGGTGTCAATGCCCTGATTCTTTACGGTCTTCGTGCCCCCAGGCTTGCCTACACAGGCCCTCTGCGCGGGGAATTTGGCGTGGCGCAAGAGGTCCGCTTGCCGACCCGCAACAACAAAATGTTGACGGGTTGGTTTGTTGCAACTTCGGTTGCTATCAATGCGCCCGCCGTGGTGGTGATGCATGGCTGGGGTGCTAACGCGAGTTTGATGCAAGGCTGTGTGGCGCCGCTGCATGCGGCTGGGCTGGGCGTGTTGCTGCTTGATGCCCGCTGTCACGGTCGCAGTGACGGTGAGCCGTTTACCTCCTTGCCCCGCTTTGCCGAAGATATCGAGGCTGGCCTTGCCTGGTTGGCAACGCAGCCGTTGGTTGACCCGAAACGGCTGGCGGTGATCGGCCATTCGGTGGGCGCTGGCGCAGCGCTGCTGACCGCCACCCGTCACAGTGAGGTACGGGCCGTGGTCAGTATCAGTGCCTTTGCGCATCCGCATGAGGTCATGCTGCGCTATCTGGCCAGCTATCGGATTCCCTACCCGTTGCTGGGCTGGTATGTGTTGCGGCACGTACAGCAGGTCATTGGGGCTAGGTTTGATGCCATTGCGCCTCTGCGCAGCATGACCCACATCAGCAGCCCGGTGCTGCTGGTCCACGGGCGCGAGGATGAAATGGTGCCCTTGGACGATGCCCGGCGCCTGCTGGCGGCTGGACGAACGGCTTTGGTGCGACTCCTTGAAGTGGCCGGGCGGCATGACCTGAGTACGGCACTTGACGAGCACCTACCTGAAATCACCGATTTTTTACAGCAAGCGCTGCAGCCAGCCAGTACCCATGGCAACGACAGCGTTTCTGTTTAACATCGTGTTGTTTATGACCAAGACATCTCTATTCCCATGGAAAGCATGACTCTTGTTGTCCTGCTGGGCGCGGTGATCGGGCTTGTGCTGGCCTTCACCGGAGCAGGAGGCGGCATTTTGTCGGTGCCTTTGCTGGTATTTGGATTGCATATGTCAGTGCAACAGGCCGCTCCCATTGGTCTGTCTGCCGTATTTGCAGCGGCTTTGCTGGGTGCTTTTTTGGCTTGGCGCGAGGGCATTGTTCGCTATCGGGCTGCCGCCTTGATGGGCATTGCAGGCATGGTGACAGCCCCTTTGGGTTTTTATTTGGCGCAAAACATTCCCAACCGGCCATTAACAGTTGCTTTTTCCTGTGTACTTCTTTACTCCGCGTGGCGGAGTCTTAGCGCATCGGCCAAGGGTGTCTCCATCAAGGCACGAGCGCCCTGCATTGTGAGCACCGTGGATCAGCGGCTGACCTGGACGCGCCCTTGCGCACGTGTGCTTTCAGGTACTGGGCTGTTGTCGGGTCTGCTCAGCGGGCTGCTTGGCGTTGGCGGCGGTTTTGTGATTGTGCCGGCCTTGTCGCGCTACACAGACCTGAACATTCGTAGCGTGCACGCCACTTCTCTGGCGGTGATGGCCTTGGTTTCCCTCAGCGGTGTGGCCTCGGCGGCTGCACACGGCTCTCTGGACTGGTATATCGTGCTGCCCTTTGCTGGGGGTGCCGTTTTGGCACTGTTGGTTGGCAGGCTATTGGCCAGCCGACTGCATCCCAAGCGTTTGCAGCAAGCGTTTGCTTGGTTCTGTGTTGCCGTGGCCGTGCTGATGCTGGCGCGCGCTGGGGGGCTTTTGTCCGCCTGAGGGCGACCCTTACAATAAATTCAGACCAAAGGTGACCCCATGAGAATTTTGATTTCAAACGATGACGGCTTTCAGGCACCCGGCATCGTGGCGCTGTATGAGGCGCTCAAAGACATTGCAGAAGTTGAAGTTGTGGCGCCAGAACATAACAACAGCGCCAAGTCCAACGCGCTCACATTGCACTCCCCGCTGTATGTACACCGTGCCATCAATGGCTTTCGTTATGTCAACGGCACCCCGGCTGATTGCGTGCATATTGCCCTGACCGGGTTGTTGGACTATCGCCCGGATCTGGTGGTCTCGGGCATCAACAATGGCGCCAACATGGGTGACGACACAATCTATTCCGGTACCGTGGGTGCCGCTATGGAGGGGTTTCTGTTTGGCATTCCATCCATCGCGTTTTCGCAAGTGCAACGTAACTGGCTTCACTTGGATTCAGCGGCTCGCAAGGCGCGTGAGCTGGTGTTGCAGATGTTTGAGCAAAATCTTCTGGGAAGCAGCGCCTGGCTGCTCAACGTCAATATTCCCAACCTGCCTACCGAGCAATTGGGTCGGGTCAAGCTTTGCCGCTTGGGTCGGCGTCATGCTGCCGAGCCGGTCATTACCCAGCAAAGCCCGCGCAATGAAACCATGTATTGGATCGGTGCTGCCGGCGCTGCCAAGGACGACGCTGAAGGCACCGATTTTCACGCTACCGCGCAGGGCCATATCGCCATTACGCCGCTCAAGGTCGACCTCACTGATCACGATAACCTGGTTTACTGGGCCCAGACGGCGGCGCTCCTGTCATCCAGCATGGGTGGGGTTTGATGGCGCAAGGTTTTCCACCTGGCGCCAAGGCTCGGCCGGGGTTTCCGGCTCGGTTGGGGCCAAGTCAGCCAATGGCACCGTTGTCAGCGAGTCGCCCAAGCCTCCATCTTCACGTGCACGCGCCCTCAGGCATGGGCATGGACTCCCATGCGGTGCGCCAAAGCATGGTGAACAAGCTGGCCCAACAGGGCATTGCTGATCCCCTGGTGTTGTCGGCTATGGGAAAAGTGGAGCGCCATCGCTTTGTCGACTCGGCTCTGGTCAACCAGGCTTATGAAGACACCAGCTTGCCCATTGGTTTGGGCCAGACCATCTCCAAGCCAGGTGTGGTGTCGCGGATGTTGGAACTGCTACACCAGGGCAGTACCTCTCGGCTGGGGCGGGTTCTGGAAATCGGCACAGGTTGTGGTTACCAGGCAGCGGTGTTGAGTCATTTGTGTACAGAGGTTTATTCCATTGAACGCTTACGCGGTCTACACGCCAAGGCGCGTGACAATTTGCGCCATTTGCGTCTGGCCAATGTGCATCTCCTGTTTGGTGACGGCATGGCTGGGTATGCCAAAGGCGCACCGTATGCGGGCATCATTGCCGCAGCAGGGGGCGAAGCCCTGCCTGAATGCTGGCTGGATCAACTTGCGGTGGGGGGCCGCTTGGTGGCCCCAGTGGCAACCGGGGCACAAAGCCCAGGGCGCCAAGCGCTGGTGGTGGTTGAGAAAACTTCCCAGGGGCTTCGCCATACAGTAATGGAAGCGGTTCATTTCGTCCCTTTAAAATCGGGCATTGCATGACAGGGATTTTTATGACTCGTTTGTATCGACGTTTGGGCTATGGGCTTTGCATCACGGCGGTCACGCTGGTGATGGCAGGCTGCGCCTCCAGATCTTTTAACCGCGCGCCAGTAGAAGACCGCATGGCCCGCCCGGGTGTGACTGCTCCTTCGGATCTCGCGTCCGTCAACCAGCCACCAGGCATTGAAAATGCGGGCAAGCCCGGTTACTACACGGTGAAGCCGGGAGACACCCTGTTGAGGATTTCACTTGAAAACGGGCAGTCCACCCAGGATCTCACGCGCTGGAATCAGCTTGAAAACCCCAACCGCATTGAGGTGGGTCAGGTGATCAGGGTCATTCCACCTGCTAGCAGCGAGGTGGTGATCAAGCCCATTGCCAGACCCCAGGTCGTTGCTACGCCAGCAGCCTTGGCGCCGGCATCAGGCACTTCAGCATCGGTGACCGAGTTACCTGCAGCTTCGGCATCCAGTGCTGCGGTCAGTAAACCGGTCGCAACGGAAGACGGCATCAACTGGATCTGGCCCGCCAACGGAGTTGTTCTGGCAGGTTTCGATGATGTGAAGAACAAGGGTGTTGATATTGGCGGCAAGGCGGGTGACACAGTGGTGGCTGCAGCTGATGGCAGAGTGGTGTACGTGGGCGCAGGACTGCGTGGCTACGGTAACCTGATCATTCTTAAACACAACAATGTTTATTTGACCGCCTACGCTCACAACCAGACGCTGCTGGTCAAGGAAGATCAGTCGGTGCTGAAGGGGCAAAAAATCGCCGAGATGGGCAGCAGTGACGCCGATCGGGTCAAGTTGCACTTTGAGGTCCGCCGACAGGGTAAGCCGGTTGATCCAGCCAAGTATTTGCCGGCGCGCTGATGCCGTATAGGTGCCTGGTAGCAGGCTATCCAGCGCCCTGGCTGTGTCTGGGCCAATGCATCACGTCATTTTTATTGACCCCCCATTTATGACTGGAATAATTGAATCCGTAGCCGCTGCAGCTAATCCAGATCATTGGCTCCACGTTGAGTCTTTGGACCTGGATGCTCAAGGCGTTGCTCATAAGGCTGATGGTAAGGTCGTGTTTATCGAGGGTGCATTACCTTTTGAGTGGGTGAGCGCCAACATCAACCGTCACAAGAACAACTGGGAGCAGGGCACGCTCACCCAGATTCACCGGTCGTCCTCTCAGCGTGTGGAGCCGGGCTGTCCCCATTTTGGGCTGCACACGGGTGCCTGCGGCGGCTGCAAGATGCAGCACTTGCACCCTAGCGCCCAGGTGGCGGTCAAGCAGCGCGCGCTGGAAGACAACCTTTGGCACCTGGGTAAAGTCAAGCCGGATCAAATTTTGCGCCCCATCGAGGGTCCCAGCTGGGGTTACCGCTACCGTGCCCGCTTGTCGGTGCGGCACGTGCGCAAAAAGGGCACGGTGTTGGTTGGTTTTCATGAGCGCAAGAGCCGCTACGTGGCCGACATGAGTGTCTGCCCGGTGCTACCTGCTCAGGTCAGTGCCATGCTGATGCCCTTGCGCCAGCTGATTGGGTCCTTGGACGCGGCAGAAACTTGCCCGCAGATTGAGCTGGCATGTGGTGATGCGGTGGTTGCACTGGTGCTGCGGCATCTGGAGCCGCTGAGCCAGGCAGATCTGGTGCGGCTGCGCGCCTTTGCGGCTGACCACCCACCGGTGCAGTGGTGGCTGCAAGCCAAGGGGCCAGAGACCATCTGTTTGCTTGATGAGGGCGGGCCGATGCTGTCTTATACGTTGCCTGAGTTTGGCATCACCATGCCGTTCAAGCCGACTGACTTTACCCAAGTCAATCCGGAAATTAACCGGGTGCTGGTGTCACGCGCCTTGCGCTTGCTGGACGTGCAGAAAAATGAACGGGTGATTGACTGGTTTTGCGGCTTGGGGAACTTCACTTTGCCGATTGCCAGGCAGGCCGGTGAGGTTGTGGGTATCGAAGGCAGTGATTGTCTGGTCGCGAGAGCGCGTGGAAATTATGAATCAAATCGTGCTCTAGCCCTTATGGATAATGCGCTATGTGATACAAAATTTGTAGCACGTAACCTGTTTGAGATGACGCCTGAAATGCTGATCCATGACGGCGTGGCCGGCAAGTGGTTGGTGGATCCGCCCCGAGAGGGTGCGTTTGCCATCGTTCAGGCACTGGCCGAATTACATCAACAAAGACTGGGCACATCCGTGTTGCCATCCACAGTTGGCGCTGATCTCTGGTCGCCGCCAAAACGCATTGTGTACGTGAGCTGCAACCCGTCCACCCTGGCGCGTGATGCCGATGTGCTGGTGCATCAGGCCGGCTACCGTTGCTCGGCAGCGGGCATGGTGAACATGTTCCCGCACACTGCGCATGTGGAGAGCATGGCGGTTTTTGATCTGGAAGTTTGATGTCTCCGCGGAAAAAGCGGAAGGTGCAACACGGCCTGAACCGCGCTCGAAGTGCAAAGCGCAAAGTTCAATGAGCGGCTGCCTTGGCTTTTGCCTTGGGTTCTTCGATGATTTCTTCAGCAGGAGGAGCGTCGGGCGGCACAACCTCGGTGCGTTGGCCTTCCAGCTTGTTTTCCCGCATGTAAGCGTCCATTTCAAGCCAGCCTGCATAAATGGCAGCTTTGTTGACACCCTTGTTCAGGGAGTAGCAATCTTCAATGTTGCGCAGACCATTGCGGCACGCAGCACCAATCGCTTTCGCATCGGCTTCTTTCTGCGCAATCCTGGGGTCTGGCCCCAAGCCCAGCATGTCACAGGCTGACAGCAATAGGGCAACGATGAGGATCAGCAAGCGTCTGGACATAAGTGAAATGTTAAAGGGGTTAGGCAAAGCCTGAATTATGCTTTTCATTCCAACATACTGGCAAAACGCCTAAGCATGAAAAAAGGCCCAATTGGGCCTTTTGTTTGGATGCTCACCTGAGGCAAATCAATCGCGCTCGCCACCCATGATGCCCAGCAGTGCCAACAAGCTCTGGAACACGTTGATGACGTCAAGGTAAAGTGCTAGCGTGGCGCTGATGTAATTGGTTTCGCCGCCATCCACAATGCGCTTCAGGTCGTACAGCATGTAGGCGCTGAAAACACCGATGGCCATCACCGAGATCGCCATCATGCCAGCAGTGGAGCCAACAAATATGTTGATGACGCCGCCCACCAAGATGGCCAGAGCGCCTACGAAAAGCCACTTGCCCATGCCAGATAAATCACGTTTGATGATGCTGGAAAGACTTGCCATGACAAAAAACACGCCCGCTGTGCCGCCAAACGCCGTCATGATCAGCTCAGGGCCGTTTTTAAACCCGAGCACCATCGCAATCATGCGCGACAGCATCAAACCCATGAAGAAGGTGAATCCCAGCAGTACGGGAACACCAGCAGCAGAGTTCTTGGTCTTTTCAATCGCGAAGATGAAGCCAAAAGCGCCACCCAAAAACACGATCAGGCCCAAACCGCCGCTCAGGGATTGGGTGATGCCAGTAGCGACACCGAGCCATGCCCCCAAAACAGTGGGCACCAAGCTGAGTGCGAGCAGCCAATAGGTATTTCTTAAAACTTTGTTGCGCTGTTGTGCGCCGACGGTAGTGCCATAACCGCTTTCGATAGTCTGAAGGTGATCGGACATTGCAATACTCCTGTGCTGTCGGTAAACCGTTTGTAGGATGTTAGTTTAAGGTACAGCGTCAATCTTCAAGCGTCGCCAAAGCTGCAAGGTCCTACTTTTCGTGAGGCCACTTGTGGCTTGACCGCAGGCAAGGCTTGGTGCGCACGACGTTATGCTCGAGAGGCCGAGAGGTCAACTTCAACACAGTTATCAATATGAAAATCAAATTCTTCCTTGAGTTGTCAGATGTCAAAACCATAGCTGCTGCAGCCGAAAGCGAGGCATTGCGCAACCAGTGGGCGGTGACGATTGCCATCGTGGATGACGGCGGGCACCTGTTGTGGTTGCAACGTCTGGATGGTGCACCCGCAGTGTCAGCGCACATTGCACCTGCCAAGGCGCACACCGCGGCTCTGGGTCGGCGCGAGAGCAAAGTCTACGAAGACGTAGTCAATGGCGGGCGCGTCTCATTTTTAAGCGCCCCTGCCATTGAGGGTCTGCTGGAAGGTGGCGTCCCCATTTTGAGGGACGGTGTGTGTCTGGGCGCGGTTGGGGTCAGCGGGGTGAAATCCAGCGAGGACGCCCAAATCGCCAAGGCAGGCATTGCCGCTTTGGCAATCTGAGCTTGGGTGGCGTCAGTGGGGTGTCTTGAAATTGATCGGGGCGTCAAACCACATGTCTTGCGGCTGTCCGTCCACCGTTCCCGGCATATAGCGCCAATTTAAGACGGCGCGAAGCGCAGCTTGGTCGAGCCGGTCGAAGCCGCTTGATTGGGCGATGCGGGCGTCCAATGCCCGGCCATTTTTGCCAATCAGGACGCGCACCACGACTTTTCCCTGTTCGCTCAGCCGTAGGCTTAACGTTGGATAGGTCGGCGGTGGATTGCTAAGGTAGTCAGCCATGCTCGACGGCAAGGTCACGCCTTTTGGGGAGGTTCTTTGACCTGTCACGGGCGTATCGCGGGGAGCAGCCGATAGGGATTGGGGTTTCCCTGATTCAACGGCAGGCGCATTACTTTCGGCAGGTGGCGCTACCAGTGCTGTGGTGTCTGGTTGGGTGATAGCGACGGCTGCAGAAGGTGCCGCCACGGGCGGCGATGTTTGACGTCCGGCTCGCACACGCTGGTCTGGCTTTGTGCGCCGCTGTGGCTGATCTCTGGTGGCATCTGTGGGCGGCGGTACCAGGGCCGGTTGCGCAAGAATCTGCCGGATTTGGACTGGTTTCAAAATCACCGAAGGTCGGGCTTCGGGTTGCACAGCCTGAAGCCATGCCAGCACTGCCAAGTGGACACTCACAACCCCCAAACTGATGTACACGAGCCTCAAGCGAATATTCTTTAAGAAAGTGGCGTTGCCGAGCCGTTCGGGCAACCTGTACTGGGACGAAGAGCAGTTGCTCAATACGTCAGTCGTTCCGGGCGAAGCTCTTGAAGAATGGTCGTCGCGATTTCTTCAATCGACTTGGTGGTGGTTGACAGCCACCGGATGCCGTAGCGGCGCATCATGTTTTCTGCCTCTTTGACCTCCATGCGGCAGTTCGCGAGTGACGCATATTTTGAGTCGGGGCGGCGCTCATTGCGTATCTCACTGAGCCGTTCGGGCTGAATGGTTAACCCGAAGAGTTTTTTGCGCTGCGCCTTGAGAGCGGGGGGCAGGTCCTGACGTTCAAAATCCTCTGGGATTAAAGGGTAATTAGACGCCTTCAGGCCATATTGCATCGCCAGATAGAGCGACGTTGGCGTTTTGCCGCTGCGGCTGACCCCTACCAGAATCACGTCGGAGCCCTGTAGATCCCGGCTTGACTGCCCATCATCGTGTTCCAGTGAAAAGTTGATGGCTTCAATGCGCGATTGGTATTGCGCGCTTTTGCTGATGTCACTGAAGCGGCCGATGCGGTGGTTGGATTTGAGGCTCAGCTCTTTCTCCAGCGGGTGGACAAAGGTGCCGAACATGTCCATGAGCATGCACTGACAGCCCTGCGAGATCACCTGAAAAACCTCTTCATTGGCCAGCGTCGTGAAAACAATGGGACGCTTGTTGTCGATCACGCCGGCATGGTTGATTTGCCGCACCGCTTGATGCGCCTTGTCCACACTGTCTACAAACGGCAGCCGCACCCGCTGCAGATTGGCCTCGAATTGATTCAGGATGGCGTTGCCAAAGGTCTCGGCAGTGATCCCAGTACCATCAGAAATGAAAAATACGGTGCGATTTGGCATGGTGCGCAGCAGCTTGGGTGGGTGGAGTTCGGGCGTATTCACTTGCAGACAGCGCCAAAAACAGGGAGTTTGGGCTGCTCGCAAGCCTACAATTATTATCTTCCAATCGATTTGCAGCGCCGTCCCGCTCCAACAAAACAACGATGCAGTGACCCGGGCAGTGCTTTGATGACCGTTGAACCGCTCAACGCGGTCATAGATAAGTTTTTCAACTTCTGGAGTTTTTTCATGACAGCCCTTTTTTCCCCGACTGATCTGGTCGTACCGTTTGAAAAATTAAGGATGACGGATGTCGACTCGGTAGGCGGCAAGAACGCCAGCCTGGGCGAGATGATTTCCAATTTGCCTAATGGCGTGAAGGTGCCTACTGGTTTTGCCACAACAGCCTATGCCTTTCGTCAGTTTCTGGCGTTTGGCAATCTGAGTCAGAAAATTAACGATCGATTGTCCAGACTGGACACCGAAGATGTCAACGCGCTGGCGGTTGCGGGCGCTGAGATCCGGGTGATGGTGGAAGGCCAGCCGTTTCCAACTGATTTCGAGCGGGAAATCCGCACCGCTTTTGCCGTTTTGTGTGGCACCAATATAGAGGCGTCCTTTGCCGTGCGGTCCTCAGCAACCGCAGAAGACCTGCCCGATGCCTCTTTTGCCGGCCAGCAGGAAACCTTTCTGAACGTCACCGGTATTGAAGATGTTTTGCACAAGATTCGTGAAGTCTTTGCCTCGCTTTACAACGACCGGGCCATCAGCTATCGGGTTCACAAAGGTTTTGCGCATGAGCACGTGGCGCTCAGCGCTGGGATACAGCGCATGGTGCGCTCAGATTTGGGCGCAGCAGGGGTCATGTTTACCCTGGACACCGAGTCTGGTTTTGATCAAGTGGTGTTCATCACCTCCAGCTACGGGCTGGGAGAAACCGTCGTGCAGGGCGCTGTGAATCCGGACGAGTTTTATGTGCACAAGCCGATGCTCAAGGCGGGCAAGCAGGCGCTGATTCGGCGCAACCTGGGCTCCAAGCTGATCCAGATGCAATTTTCCACGCCAGAGGAAAAAGCTGCCAGCGGCAAGTTGGTCAAGACGACCGATGTGCCTACCGAGTTGCGTAACCGCTATTCCCTGACCGACGCCGATGTGCAAAAACTGGCTGCCTATGCGCTGGTGATTGAAGATCATTACAAATGCCCGATGGACATCGAATGGGGCAAGGACGGTCTGGACGGTGAGTTGTACATATTGCAAGCCCGGCCAGAGACGGTCAAAAGCCAGGCAGCAGGCAAGGTCGAGCACCGCTACAGACTCAAAGGCAAGGGGCCGGTCTTGGCCGAGGGGCGCGCCATTGGCCAGAAAATCGGAACCGGCCCGGTGAAGGTGGTTCACAAGCTCAGTGAAATGGACCGGGTGCAGCCCGGTGACGTGCTGGTGACCGACATGACCGACCCCAACTGGGAGCCGGTGATGAAGCGGGCTTCGGCCATTGTGACCAACCGAGGCGGACGCACCTGCCATGCCGCCATCATTGCGCGTGAATTGGGCATTCCGGCAGTGGTGGGTTGCGGCAATGCAGATCAGGTCCTCAAGGACGGCATGCTGGTCACAGTCAGCTGCGCCGAAGGCGACACCGGCTTCATCTACGACGGCTTGCTGGAAACCGAGGTCACTGAAGTGCAGCGTGGCACGATGCCGGAGATACCCGTCAAGATCATGATGAACGTGGGTAACCCGCAGCTGGCCTTTGACTTCTGCCAGTTGCCCAACGCGGGTGTTGGTCTGGCACGGCTAGAGTTCATTATCAATAACAACATTGGCGTGCACCCGAAAGCCATTTTGGACTACCCCAACATAGATGCTGATCTGAAAAAAGCGGTGGAATCTGTGGCGCGTGGCCATGCGTCGCCCAGAGCTTTTTATGTGGATCGGGTGGCCGAAGGTGTGGCCACGATCGCGGCGGCGTTCTGGCCCAAGCCGGTGATCGTGCGCCTGTCAGACTTCAAGAGCAATGAGTACCGCAAGCTGGTGGGCGGCAGCCGCTACGAACCCGAAGAAGAAAATCCGATGTTGGGCTTCCGGGGTGCGGCGCGTTATGTCAGTGCTGACTTTGGCGAGGCGTTTGCGATGGAGTGCGAGGCGATCAAACGCGTTCGCGAAGACATGGGCCTGGTCAATGTGCAGGTGATGGTACCTTTTGTACGCACTTTGGGCCAAGCCAAAAAGGTCACCGAGTTGCTTTCGGAGCATGGGCTCAAGCGTGGCGAGCTTGACCTCAAGCTGATCATGATGTGTGAAATTCCCAGCAATGCCATTCTTGCCAAAGACTACCTAGCTTATTTTGATGGTTTCTCGATCGGCTCCAATGACTTGACGCAACTCACCCTGGGTCTGGACCGCGATTCTGGTCTGGAATTGCTGGCCCGGGACTTTGATGAGCGTGATCCGGCGGTGACTGCGCTGATCAGTCAAGCCATCAGCGCTTGTCTTTCCCAGAGCAAATACGTGGGCATCTGCGGGCAGGGTCCCAGTGACCATCCTGACTTTGCGGTCTGGCTCATGCAGCAAGGTATCTCATCGATTTCGCTCAACCCGGATACAGTGGTTGCGACCTGGCAAAACCTGGCCAGTCAATAGCAAACACCTATAGCGCTTGGCACCACCGGGTGCCATCATCATCAGATGATGAACCCTGAGGCGTCAGACCCCGATAGCAAACCCGTTGCAATCTTCACGCGTTTGCAGGGTTGGCTTTTGTTCGTCTGGTTTTTAGCGTCGTTTGGTGTTGTTTTTTTTGCCCATGATCTCCGCCTGGTGATGTTTGGGTGGCCAGTCTCCTATTGGTTTGCTGCACAAGGCAGCCTGCTGATTTTTATTTTGGTGGTGGCGCTGTATGCATGGTTTGCCAACCGTGCTGATCCCGATACGGCGCCGCTTGACGCAGGATTTGTCAAGTACACCCAGCGCATACATCGGCAGTTTTTAAGCTATGTCGTCCTGTTTGCCCTGTTTCTGGTGGCACTCGGGCTGGCAGAACGTATTGGCCTGAAAAAAATATGGGTGGGTGCCATCTTTCTTTTTGCCACCGTATTTTTATATGCCCTAATTGGTATTTATCACCGCACTTCAAAGGCATCCGAGTATTACGTGGCAGGTCGCCGCATTCCGGCGATGTACAACGGCATGGCTGTGGCCGCAGACTGGATGAGTGCGGCATCGTTCATCAGCATGGCCGGTGGTCTATATTTACAGGGGTTCTCCGGTGCGGGCTCGCAGCCTGGCGGTCTGGTCTATGTGCTGGGCTGGACCGGTGGATTTTGTTTGGTAGCTCTGCTGGTAGCGCCCCACTTGCGCAAAATGAACCTGTACACGGTGCCAGATTTTTTTGGCCGTCGGTTCGGCGGGCGCTGGCCGCGCATTATTGCTGCGTGGGCGGCCGTGTTGTGTTCGTTTACCTATGTGGTCGCTCAGATCTACGGTGTCGGGCTGATCACTTCGCGCCTCACTGGGGTGCAGTTTGAGATCGGTATCCTGCTCGGGCTAGGGGGTGTGCTGGTCTGCTCGTTTTTAGGCGGAATGCGAGCAGTCACCTGGACGCAAGTGACCCAGTATGTGGTGCTGATTCTGGCTTTTCTCATACCGGTTTCCTGGCTGGCTTACAAGCAACTTGGCAATCCGATGGCGCCGATGATCTACGGGCAACAACTGCCAAAAATTGCCGCACTGGAGCGGCAGTTGCTCAATTCGCTAGCGGAGTTGGCGGTGATTGACGAATATGCGCGCCGTTCAGACGATTACGCCGAAAAATTGCGCAACTTGCCGCTGTCACTAGAGGCAGAAAGGGTCTGGCATCGCAACGAGGTCCAACGGCTCATTCAGTCGCATGCCGAAGAGTCCGATATTGTCACAGCACGGCGTGCGCTGTCGGCTTTGCCACGCGACGAAGCCAGCGCACGCGAGCGCTGGATGCGTGCCATGAAAGAAAACAAGAGCTTCGCCAAGCCCCTGGCCGGGATGCCTGAACACACCCACCCGTTTGCGGGCAACCCCAGCGGAACGAACACAGAAAAAAAAACCTTTGAGACGTCGCGCACCAATTTCCTGGCGCTGATGTTTTGTTTGATGGTTGGCACCGCTGGTCTGCCGCATTTGCTGACGCGCTTCTACACCACCGCATCAGTCAAGGAAGCGCGCAACTCGGCCACTTGGTCATTGGTGTTTATTGCCTTGCTGTATCTGGCCGCGCCGGCACTGGCCGTACTGGTCAAGTTTGAGATCATGGGGCATCTGGTGGGACAAAACTTTGATGATTTACCGGGCTGGATCTCACAATGGGCCAGACTGGACCCCTCGTTGATCTCTGTGAGTGATATCAATGGCGACAAAATTCTTCAGTTTGCCGAGCTGCGACTAGGTGCCGACATCGTCATGTTGGCAACGCCTGAGATCGGTGGTTTGCCCTATGTCATCTCGGGTCTGGTGGCCGCAGGTGGTCTGGCTGCCGCCTTGTCCACCGCTGACGGTTTGTTGTTGACCATCGGCAATGCACTGGCTTACGACTTGTTCTATCGGGGCAGCAATGACCGCGCCGGAGCTGTGCGGCGCGTCATGCTGTCCAAATTTGCCCTGTTGCTGGTCGCTTTGCTGGCAGCTTATGTGGCGGCGCAGAAGCCTGCAGACATCCTGATTCTGGTGTCTGCTTCATTTTCAATGGCTGGGGCCGCATTTGTGCCAGTGATGATCTTGGGTATCTACTGGACTGGGGCGACACGCCAGGGCGCGGTGGCCGGGATGTTGAGTGGCCTGGGCTTGACGCTGTACTACATGCTGATCAATGTGTCGAGTGTCAGAACCTTCTTTGGCTTGAGCGAGTCAGGCCTCTGGTTTGAAATTGAACCTATTTCGGCCGGTGTTTTTGGGGTATCGGCAGGCGTCTTGGTCACGATTTTGGTGAGCTGGTTGACCCGGCTTCCCAGCCGATCCCGGGTAAGCTAGGAACGCATGCGCTCAAAAAGCTATAATCGTTGACTTGCCTTGCCACACCCCAATAAGACGCTGGGGGTGGTTTTTCGCCTCATTAGAGGTACTTCCACAAGGAGTCTCAATGCGTCATTATGAAATCATCCTCATGATCCATCCGGATCAGAGCGAACAAGTTCCTGCCATGCTGGAACGCTACAAGGGCATGATCACCGCTGGTGGTGGCAAAGTGCACCGTGTTGAAGACTGGGGTCGTCGCCAGTTGGTCTATATGATCAACAAGCTGGCCAAGGCCCATTACCTGTGCGTCAACATCGAAGCTGATCAAGCTGTGATGGCTGAATTGGAACATGCGTTCAAGTTCAATGATGCCGTGTTGCGCCACCTCACCGTGTTGAGGAAAAAGGCTGACACCGGCCCGTCTTCCATGATGAAAACTGTCGAGCGTGAAGACGCCCGCAAGACCCAGCAAGCTGAATACCAGGCTTGAAGCCTCTGACATCCAGCCTGCAGTGCGTCTTGACAATCAGCTGAATCTGACCGCGAGCCTTCTCGAAATTGAATCTTTGAGATATACGCCGTCTGGAATTCCTGCCATCAACTGCCGTCTTGAACACGAGTCCGAGACACAGGAAGCAGGTCAGTCAAGAACCGTCAAGGCGCTCATGAAATCGGTGGCTTTTGGTGCAGTTGCAGAGCAACTCGCCCGCCAAGATATCGGTAGCAACTGGAATTTCAAGGGTTTTGTGGCGACACCGCGTGGTGCAAAACATGTTGTGTTTCACATTCAAGAATTTGCTCAACAGTAACGCATTTTTAAATATTTAAGGAGTCCATCATGGCCGGACCAAAACGTTTCAATAACAAAGACAAGCGCCCAAAGCGCCCCGCGCAAAACCTGCTGTTCAAGCGCAAGCGCTTTTGCCGCTTCACCGTGACCGGTGTTGAAGAGATTGATTACAAAGACATCGACACCTTGCGCGATTTCATTGCCGAAAACGGCAAGATCATCCCGGCGCGCCTGACCGGCACCCGTGCGATTTTCCAGCGTCAGCTCAACACCGCCATCAAACGTGCCCGCTTTTTGGCCATGCTGCCGTACAGCGACCAGCACAAGATCTAAGGACGACCACCATGCAAATCATTCTTCTCGACAAGGTGGTTAACCTTGGTAATCTCGGCGAAATCGTCAAAGTCAAAGACGGTTACGCACGCAACTTTCTGATTCCAACCGGCCGCGCGCGCCGCGCCACAGAATCTGCCAAAAAGGAATTCGAAGTGCGCCGCGCGGATCTGGAAAAAGCCGCTGCTGCGAAGCTGGCTGAATCCCAGGCACAAGGCGAAAAGCTCGCTGGCACCACCTGCAAGCTGACCCAAAAAGCTGGTGTGGATGGCCGGTTGTTCGGTTCGGTGACCAATGCAGACATCGCTGAAGAGCTGACCAAGGCTGGCTTTGCCGTGTCCAAGGCGCAAATTCGCATGCCTAACGGCCACATCAAGCTGGTCGGTGACAGCACGGTAGGTGTTGCCCTGCACACTGACGTGGTGGTGGACATCACCGTGTCGGTTTACGGCGAAACCGCTTAAGTCTTAGACTTGTTCGCACGAGCCGCCGGGGTGCAAGCCTCGGCGGCTTTTGTATTGGTGCCGCTGAATTTCAGACTTTGCACAGCTTGTGCACAGCTTGTACAGGGTTGACCCCCAGCTTCTCACTCGACACCCAAGCCTGCACGCCTTAGCATGCAAGGCCCGAAGGAATCACTCATGTCTGCTGTACTTTCTGCTTTTCACGACGATCTGGTCCCTGACCGACAGGTGGCGCAGTTGCGCATTCCTCCGCACTCCATTGAGGCTGAATCCAGCGTCTTGGGTGGCCTGTTGCTCGACAACGCCGCCTGGGACCGGGTGAGCGACGTGCTTGGCGAGAATGACTTTTACCGCTACGAGCACCGCGCGGTGTTCTCGGCCATGAGTGTGTTGATCAACGCCTCCAAGCCGGCTGACGTGATCACCGTGTATGAGCAGTTGCAAAGCTCCGGCAAAGCCGAAGAGGTGGGCGGGCTGACCTACCTGAACGCCCTGGCGCAGTATGTGCCCAGCGCCGGCAACATCCGCCGCTATGCGGAAATCGTGCGCGACCGCTCGATCCTGCGCAAGCTGGTGTCAACCAGCGAGGAGATTTCGGCCAACGCCTTCAACCCCAAGGGGCGACCAGTAGCGTCGATTCTGGATGAGGCCGAGCAGAAAATCTTCAACATCGGCGAGGAGGGTGCGCGTACCAAGCAGGGTTTTCAGACCATGGACACGCTGGTGGTTGACCTGCTCGACCGGGTGCAGGAGATGGCCGACAACCCGAATGATGTCACGGGCGTGCCGACCGGCTTTTATGACCTTGACCGCATGACCGCGGGGCTGCAAGGCGGTGATCTGGTGGTGCTGGCAGCACGGCCGTCGATGGGTAAAACGGCGCTGGCCATCAACATTGCCGAGCATGTGGCGCTCAACGAAGGCTTGCCGGTGGCAGTGTTTTCCATGGAAATGGGCGCGGCGCAGCTGGCGGTGCGTATCGTGGGCTCCATTGGGCGCATCGATCAGGGGCACTTGCGTACCGGTAAACTCACCGACGACGAGTGGCCACGTCTGACAGAAGCCATTGAAAAGCTGCGCACCATCTCACTGCATATTGATGAAACCGCAGGCTTGACTTCCAGCGAGCTGCGCGCCAATGCGCGGCGTTTGTCGCGGCAATGCGGGCAGCTCGGCCTGATCGTGGTGGACTATTTGCAGCTGATGAGTGGCTCCAACGGCAGCGATGGCGAAAACCGCGCCACCGAACTTGGTGAAATTTCCCGGGGTTTGAAAATGCTGGCCAAGGAACTCAAATGCCCGGTGATTGCCCTGTCGCAGCTGAACCGCAGCGTGGAGCAGCGCCCCGATAAACGCCCGATGATGAGTGACTTGCGCGAATCAGGCGCCATTGAGCAGGACGCCGACATCATCATGTTCATCTACCGCGACGAGTACTACACCAAAGACGCCTGCAAGGAACCCGGTGTCGCCGAAGTGATCATTGCCAAGCAGCGTAACGGCCCCACTGGCGTGGTCAAGCTGACGTTCATCAACAAGATCACCAAGTTTGAATCCATGGCCTCTGGCGCCAGTGGCGATTTCTGAGGCATCGTGGGGCAGACCAAGGCTAAAGGAGCGCAGCGAGTGAGCTTGCTCTGTCCCCAACTGATGTCGGATATGGATAAAAATGCCTCTAGCCCTTACCCAATAAGCGCTAGTAGCTATAAAAACTAAAGCACTTCGCTGGCGAAATCAGCCAAACGTGAGCGCTCACCGCGAGCCAGTGTGATGTGGCCGCCGTGCGCCCAGCCCTTGAATTTGTCCACCGCATAAGTCAGGCCGGAGGAACCTTCGGTCAGGTAGGGCGTGTCGATCTGCGCGATATTGCCCATACACACGATCTTGGTGCCCGGGCCAGCGCGGGTGATCAGCGTTTTCATCTGTTTGGGTGTCAGGTTTTGCGCCTCGTCGATGATCACGTATTTGTTCAGGAAGGTGCGCCCACGCATGAAGTTCATGCTCTTGACCTTGATGCGGCTGCGGATCAGCTCATTGGTGGCGGCGCGGCCCCATTCACCCGCGGCGGTGTCGGTTTTGCCGAGCACTTCCAGGTTGTCGTCCAGCGCACCCATCCATGGACCCATTTTTTCTTCTTCGGTACCCGGTAAAAAGCCAATGTCTTCCCCCACGCTGACGGTGGCGCGGGTGACGATGATCTCGGTGTAGCGACGCTCATCAAGCACTTGCGTCAGGCCGGACGCCAGTGCCATAAGGGTTTTGCCGGTGCCTGCGGTGCCGGTCAGGGTGACAAAGTCCACCTCCGGGTCCATCAGCAAGTTCATGGCGAAATTTTGTTCGCGGTTGCGGGTGGTGATGCCCCACACCGCGTTTTTCAGGTGGGTGAAGTCACGTAGGGTTTTGAATACGGCCACTTTGCCACGGATTTCGGTCACTTTGGCGTACAGGCTGGGCTCGCCCGGCGCTTCAAAATAAACAAACTGGTTGACCAGTAGTTGCGGCACTACCGGGCCGCTGATGCGGTAAAAAGTGTGTGCACCCTGTTGCCAGCTCTCGACGGATTTGCCGTGGGTGATCCAGAAATCAGCGGGCAGGGCGCAGGCGCCAGAGTAAAGCAGGTCGCCGTCTTCCAGTGTTTTATCGTTTTGGTAGTCGTCGGTCAACAAGCCCAGAGCCCGGGCCTTGACGCGCATATTGATGTCTTTGGACACCAACACCACTTCGCGCGGGGCATATTGCTGGCGCAGGGCTTCCACCACGCCAAGGATTTGGTTGTCGGCTTTGCCCTGGGGCAGGCTCAGCGGCAGGTCGTAGTGCAGAAGTTGAGTTTGAAAGAACAGGCGTCCGCGGGCTTCGATGTGGCCGGTAGCGTCCAGCGGCAGGCCAGAGGTGATGTCGCCACCCTGGTGTTCAGCCAGCGCGTCCAGCGAACGGCTGGTCTGGCGCCCGTTTCGGGCCACCTCGGTCATGCCTTTTTTATGGGCGTCGAGTTCTTCCAGCACGATCATCGGCAAAAAGATGTCGTGTTCTTCAAAGCGGAACAAGCAGGTGGGGTCGTGCAGCAGCACGTTGGTGTCGAGCACAAACAGGCGCTTGGGACCAGTCGAGCGCCGGGACTTGACGCGCCCAGGTAACTTGGCTGTGCTGGTTGGGCGCACCGCTGCCGCCTCGACCGGCGCTTCTAGGGAGGTGGCTGGCTTGACTGACTTTGGTGCCGTCGAGCGAACAGGCGCAGTGGGCAAAGCGACCTGAGTTGTCACAACAGATGCGATAGCAGGTGGGGTAGCGATCTGAGGTGTTGCCGGAGCGGGTGCTGGAGCGTTGCTTGCCGACTTTGACCGGGGACGGGGCTTGGCAGGGGTTTCATACTCCAGCTGGGACAGCAAGGCGGCACGTTTGTTGGGGGCAGTTGGCAAGGGCATGAAAAGTCTCGAAGTGAGGTGAGGGTAGCTCTACAAACGAAACAGCCGCCATGTCACCAAGGCGGCTGTTTCAAAAGCAGCGGTCAAATGAGTCAAAAACATGCAAATCATTATGCATGAGCCCTCTGGCAAAGCTTCAGGGCCCTATTTGGCAGGCCTTACGGCCAGAGTCAGAATGCAGCGGTAGTCAAGCCGGTATGGCTGATTTTTTCAGCACCTTGACGGCTTCCAGCACTTCATCGACGTGGCCGGGAACCTTCAGGCCGCGCCACTCGTCCTTGAGGTAGCCATCAGCGCCGATCAAAAAGGTGCTGCGTTCGATGCCCTTGACCTTTTTGCCGTACATGATTTTATTTTTGACCACGCCGAACATATGGCACATTTTTTCTTCGGTATCGGCGATCAGCTCAAAGGGGAGCTCCAACTTTTGCTTGAAATCATCGTGTGACTTCATGTTGTCGCGTGAGACGCCAAACACGGTGGCACCGGCTTTGACGAAGTCTTTGTACCGGTCGCGAAACTGCATGGCTTCGGTGGTACAACCCGGGGTGTTGTCTTTGGGATAAAAATACAAGACAACAATGTGGCCGAGGTGAGAGGTGTTGGTGACCCGAATGCCGCCAGTGGCGTTGGATTCAAATTCGGGAATAGGTTTGTTGACAACAATCGCCATGGTTCTTCGGTCTCGTGTGACAGGATGCGTTGGTCGCTCAAGTCGTGGACACTGTCCTTTATTTGTAGCGCTTCTGCGCCCTCGACTACCAGCCTGCGATTTTAACGCATTAGCAAAGCCACAGCCACGCATCTGTCTTCTCCAGCCAGAATGTTGTAAGTGCGACAAGCCGCCTGGGTGTCCATCGTCTCCATACCTATTTGCTGATCAATCAGCGCCTGAGTCAACGCGGGGTTGACAAAGCGTAACCGCTCACCACTGCCAAAGATGACCAATTCGGTCTTGAGTTGGGCGAGTTGATCGAAATGTGCGCGGGTTAGGTCTTCAAAGCGCTCGCATTGCCAGTTCAGACGCTCGCCGCGTGAGCCGATGATGACGCTGTGAATGATTTTTTGATCAGCCACCTGCACCCAGCCGGGGCCGTAGCCCTTGATCGATTGGACGCTGATCGAATCGGGGTGTATTTTCATGGAGTACTTTTGGGGTTTTGAGCCGCCAGTTGTGAGGTGGAGCCAAAGGGCCGTCAGGCACGTGGTTCAGGGCTTTTGACTTGTGGTCAAATTATAAGTTTAGCCCGTGCGCAGACACTCCCGGAGGGACTTTGAAAACCATACGCAAATCAGCCAAATTGGCCAACGTGCTTTACGACATTCGCGGCCCGATCATGGACGCGGCGCGCCAGATGGAGGATGAAGGCCAGAAGATCATCAAGCTGAACCTGGGCAACCTGGCGGTGTTTGGTTTTGATGCACCGCAAGAAATCCAGCAGGACATGATCCGCAACCTGCCCAATTCGGCGGGTTACTCCGACAGCAAAGGCATTTTTGCGGCGCGCAAGGCGGTGATGCATGAAACGCAGAAGCAGGGCATTGCGGGCGTGACGCTGGATGACATTTACCTGGGCAATGGCGCCAGTGAACTCATCACCATGGCCACCAACGCGTTGCTGGACAACGGCGACGAGCTGCTGCTGCCGATGCCTGACTACCCGCTGTGGACCGCCTCCACCAGCCTGTCGGGTGGCACGCCGGTGCACTACCTGTGTGATGAGGCCAATGGCTGGATGCCTGACCTGGCTGACATCCGCGCGAAGGTCACACCGCGCACCAAGGGCATCGTCGTCATCAATCCGAACAACCCGACCGGCGTGCTCTATACCAATGAGTTGCTGCAGGGCATCGTCGCCATTGCAAGGGAGCATGGCCTGGTAATCATGGCTGACGAGGTGTATGACAAGGTGCTGTACGACGGTGTTAAACACACCGCGCTGGCTTCCCTGTCCACCGATGTGCTGACGCTGACGTTCAACTCTTTGTCCAAAAGCTACCGGTCCTGTGGCTATCGGGCCGGCTGGCTGGTGGTCTCGGGCGACAAAAAGTCGGCGGCCGACTACATCGAGGGCCTGAACATGCTCTCGAACATGAAGCTGTGCTCCAACGTGCCTGGCCAGTGGGCGATCCAGACCGCGCTCGGCGGCTACCAGAGCATCAACGACCTGGTGTGTGAAGGCGGGCGTCTGCGCCGCCAGCGTGATCTGGCGTACGAGCTGATCACCGCCATTCCGGGGGTGAGCTGTGTCAAGCCGCAGGCCGCGCTGTACATGTTTCCCAAACTCGACCCGACGCTGTACCCGATCTTGGATGACCGCCAGTTTTTTCTGGAACTGCTGCGCGAAACGCGGGTGATGCTGGTGCAGGGCACCGGCTTCAACTGGCAGCAGCCGGACCATTTCCGCATTGTGTTTTTGCCGCATGAGGATGATTTGCGTGAAGCCATTGGCCGCATCGCCAAGTTTCTGGAAGGCTACCGCAAGCGGCACAGCAACTGAACCACTCTGTTTTTGAGAGCTACTTGCGCTTATTTCATAAGGGCTAGAGGCCAATTTAACCTATAACTTTGACGATCTGTATGAAACCTATTCAAGTTGGCCTGCTGGGCATCGGTGTGGTGGGCTCGGGCACTTTCAATGTACTGCAACGCAATCAGGAAGAAATCAAGCGTCGTGCCGGTCGCGGCATTGACATCACCATGGTGGCTGACCTCAATGTGGCGCGCGCCCAGGCGCTCGTCGGCCCTGGCGTGACCGTGGTCAGCGATGCCCGCGCGGTGATTGCCAACCCCGATATTGACATCGTCATCGAGCTGATCGGGGGCTATGGCATTGCCAAAACCCTGGTGCTTGAAGCTATTGCTGCTGGTAAACATGTGGTGACGGCCAACAAAGCGCTGCTGGCCGTGCACGGCACCGAGATTTTTGCCGCGGCCAGTGCCAAAGGCGTGATGGTGGCGTTTGAGGCGGCGGTAGCCGGTGGCATCCCGATCATCAAGGCACTGCGCGAAGGACTCACCGCCAACCGCATTCAGTGGATTGCCGGCATCATCAACGGCACCACCAATTTCATCTTGAGCGAGATGCGCGACAAGGGCCTGGACTTTGCGGTGGTGCTGAAAGAAGCGCAACGCCTGGGCTACGCCGAAGCGGACCCAACGTTTGACATTGAAGGCGTGGACGCCGCGCACAAGGTCACGCTGATGAGCGCGATTGCCTTTGGCGTGCCGGTGCAGTTTGACAAGGCTTACATCGAAGGCATCACCAAGCTGGGCGCCGCCGACATCAAATACGCCGAGCAACTGGGCTACCGAATCAAACTGCTCGGAATCACCAAACGCCGCGCGGGAGATGCCGCCAAGGGCACCACAGACGGTATCGAACTGCGCGTGCACCCTTGCCTGATTCCCGCCAAACGCCTGATTGCCAATGTGGAAGGTGCCATGAATGCCGTGGTGGTTCAAGGCGACGCCGTCGGCACCACGCTGTATTACGGCAAGGGCGCGGGCTCCGAGCCGACCGCTAGTGCGGTGATTGCTGATCTGGTCGACATCACCCGCCTGCACACCGCAGATGCTGCCCACCGCGTGCCACATCTGGCGTTCCAACCCAATGCCATGAGTAACTTGCCCGTGTTGCCGATGAGCGAAGTCGTCACCAGCTATTACTTGCGCCTGCGTGTGGCCGACGAGACCGGCGTGCTGGCCAAGGTCACCGGCATTCTGGCCGAAGCTGGCATCAGCATAGACGCGATGCTGCAGCGCGAAGCCGATGAAGTGGGCGGCGAGGGCAGCACCCAGACCGACCTGATTATCCTCACGCACGACTGCGTGGAGGCCCGCATGAACGCCGCCATCGCGCTGATGCAGGCGCTACCCAGCGTGCTGGAGCCGATTACCCGGATTCGCAAGGAAGAGTTGGCTTGAGCCAGGCCCTTTTCGGGGCTGGCTTGTATTTCTATGGTCAGGTAACACAATAAAAGTATTACTTTTATCGGGAGATATCCATGGGGCATGCTGTCACTGTCAAGGGTCAAGTCACCATCCCGAAAGCCATGTGTGAGCACATGGGCGTGGTGAAAGGGCAAGAAATTGAATTTGTCGCGCAGCCTAATGGGCAGGTGCTGATGTTTGCGGTCAAGCCGGCGGTGCCTCAAGAAAATCCGTTTTTGAAATGGATTGGCACTGGCGTGTCAGGCATGACGACTGAAGAAATTTTGAACGAGACCCGCGGCGAGGGCTGGAACCAATGATTTTGGTGGACTCCAGTGTGCTGATCGACTTGATTGAGCGCACGCCTGAGTGGTTTGAATGGCGTGCTGAGCAACTTTATGCCGCCATGCAGCGCGACCAAGTTGGTATCAACGCCATTATTTTTGCTGAGGTTTCGCGCAGCTTTGATAGCTTCGAGGCACAGAACGCATTTCTCCAGAC
>Ga0105048_10002533_pt1 | contig 29746 bp, 26 predicted proteins | sample MAT05_FD_78382 | JGI IMG/M metagenome (GOLD analysis project Ga0105048, IMG submission 78382) | Freshwater microbial communities from Lake Fryxell liftoff mats and glacier meltwater in Antarctica - MAT-05 | ecosystem: Environmental > Aquatic > Freshwater > Ice > Liftoff microbial mat | place... | reverse complement strand
TGGCCACGCTCAACGACGCGGGCGCGGCCGCGTTCTCGCCGTCGCTGGCATCGATCTCCGTGCTGATCGCCTCGATGGCCTTCGGGGAGCCGTGACAAGCGGTCAGATCTCGATTGTGACGCGGACTGCGGCCGTGTCACCGAGCACAAGCCCCTCGGCCTTCCGGACCATGACCTTCAGGGGCACCTGGTACAGCCCGTCCCTCGGGAACAGCGACGTGGTCCAGCTGGTCCCGCCGATGCGCACGGTCACAGGGATCACGCCCCATCCGTAGGTCACCATCCGGGCGACCTCCGGAGTCGCGGCTGTGCTCCTCCGGCACCGCCACGAAGTGGTGCGGCGACGGACCGCGCCAGTACCAGATCTCGCCACTGAGGCGCAGCCCCATCCGGTCTCGGTCGGCGGACATCAGTCGCCAGTACAGGTGGCAGCGCGTTCCAGGGACACGACCGACCCTCCTTGCTCAAGAAGGACCGGGGAGGCCGCAAGGCGCAGGGTGCGACGCCGTCAGTCGATGCTGGAGTCCTACAGGTCGTACTGCGGCCACATGCCGTACGCCGATCGGATCGTCAGCTCGCTCATGTCCTCCAGCGTCGGCCTGCTCCGCGTCGGATCCTGTCAGCAATGCCCTGCCGCCTCGCTACCGGTCTCGTTGCCTGCGCGCGGTCACTGCCTGGTCCGCCGTGGGCAACAAGCGCTCCAGGCCTCGGGCCAGCGACACGGCGTAGGACGGCTGCACGTGGTGCTCATCCCAGGACAGGATGAACTGGTCGATGACCACGGGGCACGGGTCGTATGGACAGATGAGCTGCGCTGTGGGCGCGTAGACGACCCCCGCATCGGCCGCGGCGCGCTCGTCGTTGGTCGCCCGGCGCGTGCTCAGGGAAGCGTCCCGACGGCGCTCGCAGGCACTCATGTTCCGGGGATGTGCCTGGAGGCACGCGGGCACCTTGCCCGCCCATTGCGGCGTGTCGCCGAGCAGCAGGACGCGACCGGCGATCGCGTCCAGGCGGGCCAGTGACGCGACCATGCCGTCGTGCCACAGGCGCAGGTTGTCATCGCTGTCGATATCGAAGGCACCCACGATGTGGTTGTCGTTCCGGCTGGCGGTGATGACCAGGTCCGGCCGGAGCGCCTCGATCCCCTGGAACACGCCTTCCCGCCAGGTGTCGCATTCGGTGTCGGGCTCCGTCCCGTTGAGGGCGATGCTGACGCTGGGCATGGGGCAGCTCGACTTGGTCGAGCTGTACAGCCGCCAGCCATGGCGCCGAGCGATGTCCATGAACGCCGGCTGCCAATGCTGTGCGTGGGAGTCACCTACCAGGAACAGGCTGCGCGATGAGCTGGTGCCGTAGTAGCTGCACACGAAGGGCACCGAGACACCCCGGGTCGCGTGGCACCCGTCGGTGTATCCAGCGGGTCGTTGCCGGTACGCGGTCGACAGCCTGGGTGTGAGCACTTTGGGCAACGGCCGCCGGTCCTGCTCCATGCCATTGGACGTGCCGTTACGGTCGGCATCCTCGTGCCAGTCGTCGGTGCCATCCCGATCGGTGTCCACTCTGCGCGGGTTCGTGTGCGCCCGTTCCTCACCGGCGTCCGAGAGCCCGTCGCCATCCGTGTCGGACGCCCCATCCCGCACGCCGTCCTGGTTGCTGTCCGCGTGTCGGGGCCCGGTTCGGGTGCTGCGGACCTCGAATCGATTCGAGAGACCGTCGTGGTCCATGTCCTCGGCGCCGTCACGGATGCCGTCGTCGTCGCTGTCCGCGTCGTCGGGCCGGAGTCCCAGCCGGATCTCCAGGGCATTCGACAGTCTGTCGTGGTCGGCGTCCTCGTCGCCGTCCTTGCGCCCGTCGTGATCCGTGTCCGATCTGCGTGGGAGCAGGTGCAACGCATACTCGCGCAGGTTGTTCAACCCGTCACGGTCGGGGTCCTCCTGGCCGTCTCGCCTGCCGTCGCGGTCCGAGTCGCGCTTGTGCGGGTTCGTCCGACTCCGGCGGGTCTCCCACGTCGACGGCAGCCCGTCGTGGTCGGGGTCCACGGAGGTGATGGTCACGGCAGGTGGCGGCACGGGCAGTCCCGGTCCGGAGGCGGGCGCGACAGATGGCCGGGGCATGACCGGCGACGCCGATGGGTTCGGTGACGTCGACGGGGCGGGGGAGTCCTGGGGTGCCTGGGCGTTGACACTTGGTGTGAGCGATGCGAACAGCGCGCCGGCCAGGAGCAGTGCCACCATCCGGCGGTCCCAGGCGTGGCGGCTCACGGGCGACCGAGCACGGCAGGACGATGGGGCATCTGCATGGATCCCGATTGTGCCGCGTCGCGCTGCGTTCGGCATGGTGGCCTGAACAGCGGGCCGACGGGACGGGACGTGGTTGCCTGCGCGTCTATCCTCTGGACATGTGCAGGAACATCACCGAGCTGCGCGGCCTTGAGCCCGTGGCGACGGACGAGGAGATCGAGGCCGCGTCGCGCCAGTACGTGCGCAAGGTCAGCGGACTCCAGACGCTGAATGACGGCAATCGCGCAGCCTTCGAGCTGGCCGTGACGGAGGTCGCGGCGGCCACGACCCGATTGTTGGGTGCGTTGCCCGCCCGCAAGCAGCCGCCAGCGACCATCCCGCCGCTGCGTCGGCCGGAAGTGCGGGCGCGCATCGCCGCACGCCAAGCGGCGCAGACCGTCGCGAAATAGCCGCGCGCCGTCGATCGCGGTTGCCCCACGATCGATCGGCCGTCGCTGCCCGGAGTCAGCCACGGAACTGACCCGGGAATCAGCAGAGCCCGTCCGAAGACGGGCTCTGCTGTCAGTCAGACCTGAAAGGTCAGGCTGCGCGCACCTGTCCGGCGCGCGGCCCCTTGGGGCTGGTCTCGATCTCGAACGTCACTCGCTCGCCGCCGTTGAGGCGGTCGAAATCGAGGGATGAGTCGAGCGAGTTCCGATGGAAGAAGTATTCCTTCGTGTCCTCGGCGGCGATGAAGCCGAAGCCGCGATCGGCGACGACCTTCTTGATGGTACCGGTGGTCATGATGACCTCCAACGCTTCACGAACAAGGAACAGCAGAGCGCACGGTCCGTTCGAGAAGGGGGGTCGACCACGCGGAGCATCGCCATGAGAGACGGCGAAGTGAGAACATTAGCACAGATGTTCGACAGACGTCAATACGATGATGGTCCCGAGCACGCCTCAGGGCTCTCGGTCGGCTCCGGTGTCGCGCTTGTCCAGGGACTGCCGCGTGTGGCGGAGGGCCTGCAGCCGCTCATCCGCCGCACGGCCGCGGCGCACGATGAGGTCGGGCAGCAGGGTCTTGGTGGAACGGCCGGTGACCTGCATCCCACGCCGACGCTTGGCCTCGCGTCGTTCACGGGCCACGGCGTGCGTATCTGGCTGGTCTTCCGGGGCATCCATTCGCTCATGGTCCGCGGTACGCATGCGGACGTCAACCACGGCAATCTCTCAGTCACCGGCTGCGATGACGGAGCGCAGCACCGCATCGGCGAACAGCAGGTCAGCCAATCCCGGGCCCTGGTGGAGCGCCAGTACGACACCCGGCGGCCGGAGCCACGTGCCGGCCTGCCGACGAGCCATCAGTCCGCCCAGCGTGTCCACGGGATCGGGCCAGCCAGGTAGTCGGCCGCGCACACGGTTGTCTGCCCAGGCGACCTGATCGTCGACCACGAACGTGGCCGCCGCCGATACCAGCTCGCCGGTCACCTGGGATGCGTAGTCGACCGGGATGACGATGGCATCCGATGACACATCCCCGGCGCTGATCCAGGCTGATCACCCTGGGCATGGGCAGGGTCGCCTCGACCGAGGATGTCGCGGGCGTCATCGCCGCGTATCGGGCCGGGCGCAGGATCTGGCATTGCCGCCAGCACCCGCCATCCCGCTCATGGTCCGCGCCGAGATCGACCGGCCCCAGCCCTTGCTGGACCGGGATGTCGACGACGGCCGGGTCATCAGCGTCGGCCGCATCCGCCGCACACTGCCGTTGCCAATGGCGTCTCGTATGTCGCGGTGGGTCACAACCACGACCGGGGCACCGTGGGCAACGCCGTCATCCTCACCGAGCTGGTCGCCCGCGAGCTACTGGGCGCCTGAGACCTCAGCGGGTCGCGGCTGCCTCGAATCGGGCGACGCAGGCGGCCCCGAACTCCACGAGCGGCACGACCTCGTCACCTGTCACGCTCAGAGCACCCTGGAAACCCGGTTCGCGGATGCTCACGTGCACCGCGTATCGGGCGCTGTCCGCGCGCGCGTAGCGGAGCGCCATCTCGACGCCCTTGACGTTGGCCCAGCGAGTCAGTACCTGGCTCACGGTGGACTCGGAGGGATCGTCGGCAGCCGGCCGATACGCGAATTCGTGGACCCCGAGGTCGCTTGCCACGAGCAGGCGGTTCGCGCCTCCGAACTCCTGGTACGCCGCGATGGCGCGCGTCCCGAGCAGCCGGAGTGTCTGGCGTGCCCGTGCCCGGAGATGTTCCGAGTCCGCCTCGAGCTGCGGTTCTGGGTAGACGAGCTCGTCGATGGTCGCCACGTCGGCCTCCGTCTCGGGGCCTGATCCGGTCCCTGTCGGGGTCAGCCTATGCGCCCGTGAGGTCCGCTCGCACCCTGACCTTCGTCCAGTGCCCTCGCTGCCAGGCTCCCATGAGACGCCCGACCTCGATCGATCACTGGCCGAGGGGCGGGAACGTGACGTAGGGAAGGCCCTCTCGCCAGTACCCATGCGATCGATACCGCAGGAGCCGATGCGAGACGTGGCCCTCCTGGCGGCCCCGACCGCACGACGAGCGACGTCCCCCCAGGGACCCGGACGAACGGACCCTTGGACCCTTGGATCCTGCCGACCGGCCGGTCTAGGGTGGGTCCTCTGGGTCATCGGCGCGCCTTGGGAGGACTTCCACGTTCCCGGCGATGGCGCTATCCAGAGAACGCCCTCCCGCCGGGTGCCCGACGGCGGACCGGCGCGGCCGCGGATCGTGCCCACGTCGCCAAAGGTACCAGCCAGCATGCCAGAGACAGGGTCGCCCATGGGCGCCGTCATACCAGCGTGGGGGTTCCCAGCCTCCCGATCCACGCCCGTGCGCCTCGCGGCCATCCTCGTCATCGCCCTGATCGGATCGATCGTGGGCGTGCCATCCGCGCACGCCGAGGCACCGTCGAAGCTCGCGCAGACCATCACCGAGGGTCGACGCGCGCAGGTCCGCCTCGAGGACACGATGCTTGCGGGGGATGCATCGGCCGCGGGGCTGCGGCGCGAGCTGGCCCATGCGCGGCGGGGACTGCGCACGATCGGCATCCGCCTGGGCAGGGTGAGCTCCGAGCAGCGCGATATGCGCCGGCGCGTCGACTGCATGAGGGGCCGCAGGGCGGCCCTCCGCAGGCAGGTCGAGCGCGAGGTACGCCAGGCCGCCGAGGTCGCACGACGGGCAGAAAGTGAGGCCCGGGAGGCCGAAGGCGGGGCGCACGTGCCGGGCGCGGGTGAGGAGACGCAACCCACCAAGCGGCCCCAGCTGGGCCCGGAGCCGCCGCCCAGCCGCGCCGAGCGCGCGCTCGGCCGGGCGAGCCAGGACCTACGGGGGCTGGAAGGCCGGCTCGGCCGCGTCACCCGGGCGGAGCGGCTGCTCAAACGCCAGAAGCGCCGACAGCTCGTGCGCCTTGGTCACATCAGCGGTGCCATCGGTGCTGCGGAGTCGTGGGCCGCGGGTGCTGCGGCCGGCCTGTCGGAGCAGATCCGCCGCGTCACGGTCCTGGCCGGGCGCCGCGCCGCGGAGCGGACCGGACGTATGCCGGCCGGGACACATCCGGGGTTCATCTGGCCTGCCGGCCGGCGAATCACCCAGCCCTACGGCTGCACGGGCCTCAGCTGGGAGCCGGCCCGCGGCTCGTGCGCTCACTTCCATGACGGGATCGATCTGGGCCCCGGGTACGGCGCCAAGGTGGCCGCCGCCGCCGACGGCGTGGTGGCCTACGTGGGCTGGAGCCCAATGGGTGCGGGTGACCGCTCATTCATCGTGGTGATGGCCCATGGGGACGGTCACGAGACGTTCTATGGCCACCTGCTGCCGACCAAGCACGTATGGGTGGGCGAGTGGGTCGCCCAGGGCGAGAAGATCGGGCTCGTCGGCGACACCGGGCGCAGCACCGGCTCGCACCTCCACTGGGAGGTGAGGCGCGGCGGCCGGACCGTCGATCCGGAGTCGGTCATCCGCAGCTCCCGGACGCCAGACCCCGTGAAGGACCCCGCTGCGTCTGCGTCGTCAGGTGCGGAGGGCCTCTCGGAGTGGATGACCGTCGATGCTGCGCCAGCCGCGGCCGACGAGCCCGGCGCGGCGCATGACCGGACCGACACGGATAGGCTGCGACCGGGATACGTCTGCCCCGCGAGCCCCGAGGCCGCGTCTCATGCCTGCTGGTAGTCGATCGGCGACGGCCCGGCCATGACGCCGAGCCCCACTGGGCAGGCGACGCCTGTCGAGTGATTCGGGCAGTAGCCGCCGGGGTTCTTGCTCAGGTACTGCTGGTGGTACACCTCGGCGTAGAAGAACGCGCCGGCGGGCGAGATCTCCGTGGTGATCTCGCCGTAGGCCGACTTCTTGAGCGCTACCTGGTATGCGTTCCGCGACGCTTCCGCGACGGCACGCTGGGTGTCATCCGCGGTGTAGATCGCGGAGCGGTACTGCGAGCCGACGTCGTTCCCCTGGCGCATACCCTGGGTCGGGTCGTGGTGCTCCCAGAAGACACGCAGCAACTCCTCGTAGGAGATGCGCGATGGGTCGAACGCGACGAGGACGACCTCCGCCTGGCCGGTGCGGCCGGAGCAGACTTCCTCGTAGGTCGGGTTGGGCGTGAAGCCACCGGCGTAGCCAGCGGCCGTGGACACGACTCCGGGCAGCGACCAGAACGCCTTCTCGGCGCCCCAGAAGCAACCGAGCGCGAACACGGCGGTCTGCGTGCCGTCCGCCCACGGCGGCGTCAGGCGCGCACCGTTGACATGGTGATGGGTGGTGACAGGGATGGGCGCGGAGCGACCCGGCAGGGCATCTCCGGCAGAGGGCATGGCGCCTGAGCGCCGAGACAACCAGGACATGATGGGAGTCTAGCCCGGGAGCGTGACACCTTCGTGACACACGTAGCCCGGGAGCGTGACACCTTCGTGACACACGTAGCCCGGAATCGTGACACCTTCGTGACACACGTAGCCCGGGAGCGTGACACCTTCGTGACACACGTAGCCCGGGAGCGTGACACCTTCGTGACACACGTATGGGGCAGCATGTCCACCATGATCACCAACTTGCAACAGCTCTTCCGCCACGACCTGTGGGCCAACCGGCTCATCCTGGCCGCGTGCGCGGGACTCACGCCTGATCAGATGGACGCGACGGTCGTGGGACGCACGGCAGCCTTGGTCGCACGCTGTTCCACCTCATCGCCAGCATCGACTCGTATGCCGCCCGCCTCACGGTCCGACCCCGGATCCTGGTCAATGACGACGCCATGCCGGTGCCGTCCTCGACTCGGTGGGCCCGGAGCTGATCGAGCTCGCGGTAGCACCTCGGAGGTCGCCACGGTGGAGGTCATGCGGCCGGAAGGTCCGATCGCCGTGCCCGGCTGGATCATCCTCGTCCAGGCGGTCGACCATGGGCGGGAGCACCGCACCCACATCGCGACCATCCTGACCCAGCTGGGCATCGAGCCACCGGACATGGACGGCTGGACCTTCATGAGCGCCCCGGCCGAGGTGTAAGTCCAGGCACGCGGCTGCAAGGAGGGGTGCGAGGGGCGGCGCTGTCCGGGCCACGAGTGGCGGCGCGTCAGATCGCGGCTGTGCGGATCGCTGATCGATCATCTGGGCACCCAACCGGCGGAGAACGAACGAGCCACGGACCCCGATCGCGTACGAGCCGGTGTCCTCCGTCGGCCTGAGGCACGCGCATGCCTCCGTCCCGCGCTGCGGGCGATCAAGCCAACGGACTCGCAGATGACCGTCCGTCGACTCCTTCCGTGGCCGTCCTGCCCGCTCAGCGGGTGAATCGGCCAGCGAAGGGCAGTTTCCTTACCCCCTCGAGCACCTAGTTGGCCTGATCGCCCGGCCAGCGGGACGACCAGGGCGCTCGGGCCAGCGGGACGACCAGGGCGCTCGGGCCAGCGGGACGACCAGGACGCTCGGGCCAGCGGGACGACCAGGACGCTCGGGCCAGCGGGACGACCAGGACGCTCGGGCCAGCGGGACGACCAGGACGCTACGGCGCCCCGGACGCCCCCGGCCAGGAAACGATTACGGCGCTGCGGACGCGCCCGGCAGAGGTGAGCCGTCCGTACCGGGCACGCCGCCCGGACCCGGAGAAGCGCCTGGCTCCTGGGACACGGGGACTTCATCCGATGGCAAGGACAGCGTCACCGAGCCTTCCGAGGTGACCACGATGCCCTCGAAGGAGATCTCCGGATCGCTCAGGACCACGACCCGGTAGGTGCCGGGTGGCACCTTGACGGCCGGCCCGCCGACCGTACCGGTGGCCACGCTCTCCCCGGTCGCATCGAATACCTCGAACGGGGCGCTCACCGCGGCCCGGATGGCGTCACCCAATTGCTTGGGGTTGCGGGCATCGAAGTAGGCGCCGCCGCCGAGCTTGGCCCACCGGGTCATCTGCTTGCGCGCCTGCTTGTCGTCGACGGCCAGGCCCACGATGTTGATACGCGCATCAACGCCCTGGCTGACGAGCTGCCGGATGACATCCTCTGGATCCTTGCCGCACAGGTCGCGATTCGGCCAGATCTCCTTGCTGTCCGTGATGAGCAGCACGATCTTGGTCCCGGAGGCATCCGCCAGGTCCGTCGGCACAGCTTCCAGCGCCGCGCCGATGGGCGTGTCGGCGGCCTGGTCCACCTTCAGCTTGTCCACGAGCGCGGTGACCGCGTCGGGGTCGAGCGGCCCGAAGGGCACCGCGAGGCGGGTGCCGCATGGGTCGCCCTTGTTGCCCAGGACCCGGACCGCGATCGGGGCACCCACCGGCAGCTCGTTCGTGACCAGGTCGCCCAGCACCTGCTTGGCGATGTTGATGCGGCTCTCGCCGCCGAACCGGTCGAGCATGCTGCCCGAGGTGTCCAGGATGATGGCCACCGCGACGTCCTTGCTGGCAGGTGCCCGGGTCGGCGCTCCGCCCACGACCGCCGCAGTGACCGACAGCGCCCCGGGCGGCGGGGGAGGGATGGCCTCCACCGACGTCGCGGCATCCAGGGTGTAGGCGGCCGGACGTCGCAGCCACGTGGCCATCCGCGCGAACGCCTGGTCCATCTCGCCATGCGAAACCGCGTATTGATAGAAGCCGCCACCCGCGATGGACCAGTCCTGCATGAAGCGGCGCGACTGCATCGGCTCACCATCCCCGCCGACATGGACCGCGAACACGGTCGGCCGAACGCTGGCCAGCTGGGCCCACAGCTCCTGAGATCGCTGGTAGCTGCTGGTCTCGGCGTCGGTGACCATCAACACGGCGCGCGACCCCTCTCGTCCGGCGAGCTCCTTGGACCCGTCGATGAGCGCCGTCTCCGCGCTACTCGATCCGCCCGTGACGACGTACCGGTTCACTGCGTCGCGGAGCAGATACGGGTCGTCGCTCCAGTCGGGTAGCAACGGCTTCTCCTCGAACGGCTGGACCTTGACCGCCTCGTCGCCCTTGGTCACGCCACTGGTATAGGCGCGGAGCGCCTGGCTCACGAAGGGCAGGTAGTTACCCATGCTGCCGCTGGTATCGAACGCGAACACCGCGGAGAAGGGCGGCTGGGCGACCTGCAACGTGTAGCCGCCGCCGGGCGTCACGTTGGCGGTGTACAAGACGGTGCCGTCCTCGCCTTCCCCGAAGGTCATGGGCACGGCCTGCCCATCCTGGTCCACGAGGGTCAGGCTGACGCCCACGGCAGGCACCCCGCCGATGTTGATGGCGATGCTGTTCTGGCCATCCGGTATGGCGATGCGATACCAGTCCACGTCCTGGTCGCGGTGGACGCGACCCGCCGACGTCGTGCCGGGCACCAGGGTCCGGGCGGTCTCGGGCGTGTCATCGCCGTCCTGCGCGTCAGCGTCCACGGCGAGGTCCGGCGGCTGGCTCCACTCCCGGGGACCCAGTGAGCTTGCGAGGCCCCACTCGCCCAGGATCGACCGATAGCTCTCGGTCGTCGTCGCCTCCAGGATGCGCACCGTCGCCGGCTGCTCGATGGCGTACTGGCCCTTCTTGAGGGGCGTGCCCGTGAGCTGCACGAAACGGGCCCACGTGGCTGCGTCGAACGCAAACGGTGCGACGGTGCCATCATCCGCCCGCTCCAGGACCCAGGTGCCAACCGTCTTCCAGGGCCCGACCGGACTGGTGGTGCTGACGGCAACGTCGACGCTGCGCAGCCGTTGATCGGGCATGCTCGGCACCGGGTCTACCCACTCCATCCCGGTCAGCTGCGCCTGCCGGTCGTCGGCGAAGCCGATGACCATCGCCTGGCGGGTCCCCACCTCGGCGCCGATGGTCAGCGCGTAGTCTGCAGGGTCCTCCGTCAGCAGGCTGTCCGCGTAATCCTGGCTGGAGGCTTGCGGGTCGAGCCAGACCACGTGCCCGCCGCGTACCGGGTCGGCGATGTTTGAGGGCATGGTGTCAGGCACCGATCCGGGCACGGCGATGACCTTCCACTCACCGATGACCACGGGGCCAGTCGTGCCGGCCCAGGTGGAATCGATGCGGAGCTGGGCGAACCGTGCAGGCACGGGCTCCGGCAGCACGAAGTACTGGTCGGTGGTCAGCGGTGACAGCTCGCCCTGGAAGGCCTCCATCCACGTGGAGCCGTCGTCCGACAGAAGCAGCGCGAACGCCCGTGGCCCCGGATCGATGGACACGCGGGTGCCGAGCGGGTCAAGGGCCATGCCGGCGACCGGGAGCGCTGCATCACCAGCGAGGTCCACGGTCAGCGCCAGGGGTGTGCCTGCCATCGAGCCCTGGAAGCCGCGTCCGGAAGGCGTGACGCCGTCGTACAGCTGCGCTTCAGCGGCAGGATCCGTGCTGACGACTGGCGTCCCGCCCACGGCAGCAGATGCGAGGTTCAGACCACCCAGGAGTGCGTCGGGGACCGGCCATGCCTGGTATGGCGCTATCGGTGGCGCATCCGCTCTCGAGGCCACAGCTGTCCACCCGGTCGCCTGACCGCCCGCACCCGTGCGTGCCCGGATGGTGAGTCGAACGGCTCCATCGATGGCCGCGTCCGGGAGCACCCGGATGGTCACGGGCACCTCGATGGTGGCGCCCGGCTCCACCTGGACCCGGTCCAGGTCCAGGTCGACCGACCAGTCGGGGTCGCTGGTCGCGGGATCGAGCGCCAGGTCCTGGGTGGCGGCACCGGTACTGACCAGCGTGAGCGTGCCGGACACCTGTTGCCCGGCGGCCCAGTAGGCGGCGACGGCGTCATGGTCGGCAGTGAGCGTCACCGTCACCTCGGGAGCCACCGGCTCCGGCACGGCATGCGGCAAGCCGGTTGCCCCCGGATCGATATCGACGGTGTAGGGCGCGATGGCCACGATGCGCAACCACAGCGGCACACCCGCCGGCAGACCGGGCAGGGTGATACTGCCGTCCTCGGCCAGGGTGCCCTCGTGATCCGTGACCCCGTCCGACACGACGACCCGGGTCACTCCACCCGACGTCTGGAACGCCAGGTCGCCGCCACTGGGCAGGCTGCCCAGCACGAACCAGTCGTCCCCGCCGCCGCTCGGGGCATCCCCGTCGACGTGCAACGAGGCCGGCAGGGGTCGAGCCTGGGAGATGCCGTCGTTGGGCTCCTGGTCGACGGCCAGCAGGAACGGGTCCTCGCGCTCCACCGTCACGCTGTACTTGCCAAGACTCGGCGTGGCGGGCTGGAGCCGGAGGTCGTAATCACCGGGCTGGAGCTGCGCGTCGTAGACCGTGGCCACACCCAGGGCACCCTTGAGGTCGCCGGCGCGGAGCGAGCCACTCTCGAGTCGGACGTCGATGGCGCTGTCGCTGGGTGGCGTGACCGTGATGCGCAGGTGGTCTGCCGTCTCGACGGTGAGTCGGAAGATGTCGGTGTCCGAAAGATTGGGCAGGCGTCCGGTGCGCGTGTCCCCCACGTTGAACGGCTCGGCGTCGATGACCTGGTTGTTGGGTTCCCGCTCACCGTTGGGATCGGGAGGGCCCAGCGGCGTGAGGGTCAGGGTGTAGTCGCCGTTGGAACCTTGAACCTCCAGCCAGTGGTCGCCCGGGGTGAGATACATGTCCGTGATCTGGGCGCCCACACCGCCAGCCGCGAGGTCACCAGTGCCCAGCTCCGCACCATCTGGCCGCTCCCACCGGAGGCGGCTGATGCCCGTGCCCGCGACATCCACCTGCCACAGCTGCGGTGCACCGGTGGTGCTGACGCGGAAGGTGTCTCGATCGCTGTCGCCCAGCTGACCGCGCATCGTGGTGCCCTCCACGGCGCTCGCCCGTGCCGGGTCGTCGTTGGGCTCGGTCTCGAAGTCCGCAGACGGGGCGGTCGTGGTATCGACCCGCAACAGGTACGACGCGCTGTCGCTGGCGTCACCGCTCACCTTGAGAGTGGCCACGCCCGGCGGCAATCTGAGACCGGTGAGTGCTGCGCCGTTGTCGCCCGTCCGGCACTGCAGCTGGATACCGGTCGCGTCAGTGAGGCACAGCTGGCGAACGGGTCCATCACGCCAGATGAGCCGGATGTCCAGGAGGGATCCGGCAAGCGTGTCGTCGACTACGAGCGTGTACCAGTCCTGGCCATCGCCGGTGGCGATCCGGCCGCGGACCACGGGGTGAGCCGGGTCGATGGGGATCGCGGCGGTGACCGCACCGTTCGGCTCTGGGTCAGCGGCACCCAGGTCCGTCAGCGTGGCGGAGAGGGCATAGGCGCTCGGGACGCTGGTCGATGGATAGACGACCAACAGATACTGACCCGCCGGCAGGACCAGGTCGGACAGTCGGTCGAGGCCCAGCGGGGTCGGGGCGACGCTGGCCAGCACCGAGCCGTCGGCCCGATCCAGGTAGAGCTGGAGTCCTGTTGCAAGCGGCACAGTGAGCTCCAGCTGCCATGCCCGACCGGCGTCGAGCTCGCTGGTGGTCCACAGGTAATAGTCCTGCGAATCCTGCGCGTCGCCACTGATCGAGAACGAGTCAGCGAGCGGCGTGGCGGTCGTCGCGTCGTCATTGGGCTCCACGTCCCCGCTCGGCGCCAGGGGGGCGCCCTCGCTGACGGTCACCCGATAGGCTGTGTCGTCGGGGATGGTGTTGTCCGGGCGGGAGCTCCGGCTGATACCCACCAGGTACGTGCCCGCCGGCAGGAGCAGCCCATCGGCGCTGGCCGGCCCCGTTTCGTCCACGGCCTGGTCGACCTCGAGGACCAGGTTGCCGATGGTCAGCGGCGTGATGTCGGGATCGGACACGACCGCCAGGATCTTGACACCCGTGACGGTGCCGTCGATACCCTCCAACGTGATGTCCCACGGCCGTTGTGCGGCGGCAGCGCTGACTGTCCACAGGAACAGGTCCTGGTCCTGCTCCGGCAGGGTCCCGGTGATGCACCCGGGCGTGGCGATAGCGGGTGCTGCCTCCGGCGTGTCGTTGGGTTCGACGTCCTGTGTGCACGCCGCCGCGTGGGGGCTGGCGTCCTGGGCCACGGTCGGGGTTGCGGCCACCAGGGACCCGGCCACCAGGGACCCGGCCAGCGCGAATATGGCCCCGATGAGCGTCAGGCGACGTGCGCGGGTCATCCGGGCTCCCTGGTGCGGTACGGCGTTGTGGCCCTGCGCGCCGATGCGCTCCCGGGCGGCCGTCGAATGATACGCCGCACCAGTGGCCCTGCCGACCCTGCAGGCGGCGTCTGCGGCGGCCATAATAGAACATATGTACGATATCCACCTGCCCCGCCGCCCCGGGTTCGCCCGGCTGCCCGGCGGCGCCTATCATCGGTGCCACGAAGCCAAGGATCGATGCCCATCCCGTCCCCGGAGGAGACCGTGACCGCAGCCGGACTGTCAGCTGACCCCACCGAGTATCAGCGTCGCCTGGACGAGCAGCCAGACGAGCAGATCGACTCCTGGGCGATCGAGCTGATGCGTGACATGTCCATCAGGATCGGCGTCCTGAGCGTCCTTGAGGAGTTCGGGCACGCTTGCCATCTGGACGACAACGGGATCCTGCGCGTCTTCAGTGCGGGTGGGGGAGCGCCAGCGACGGCCGGGTACACCGCCGACGGCCACCTGATGGTGCCCGCGGTGTCACTGCGATACCTCGTGCCGGGCCTTCGTCGAGAAGTCCCTGACGCCCGTCAGCGCCTCATCACCTACCTCGCCGGTGCGTTCGAGGAGCTGGTCTACATCTAGCTCGACGGGTCCTGGCGCCTGCAGCCCAGGACGGCACGTCAGGGAGGCCCCAGTCAGCCACACGCAACCGAGCCTGCCGGGTCATCCGGCAGGTGCCATGGGCATCATCCACCCATTCCCGACCATCCTGGTCTCGGGTCTTGTGGCGGCACTGGCGACCTTGGCCGGCGGTTCCCCCATCGCGGTCGCCATGTTGGCGGTCGCGATGTTCGGTTTCCAGGCGTCCATCGGTGCCACCAATGACCTGGCAGACCTGCCCCGGGACCGACAGCTCGCCTCACGCAAGCCACTGCCTGCGCGCCAATTGACCGTCCGGGCCGCCCGCGGGGTGGCCCTGGTGGGCGGCACGGTCGGCCTGGTCCTGTCGGCCCTGCTCGGGCCCGGCGTGGTCATCGTCGGCTGCGCCGGCTACGGCTGCGGCATCGCCTACGACCTCTGGCTTCGTCAACGGGCACTTGCGTGGCTGGCCTACTCGGCCGCGTTCCCGCTGCTCCTGGTGTATGTCTGGGTTGGGGCCGTCGGGACCCTGCCGCCATCGTGGCAAGCCCTCCTGCCCATGGCCGTGGCCATCGGTCCTGCGCTCCATCTGTCCAATTCCATGGTCGACGTCGACACTGACCACGCAGATCCGGCCGGTGGACTCGCCGGGCATCTGGGCCGGACGCGGGCCCTCGTCGTCCTCACTTCGCTGCTCACCCTGGTCTACCTGTTCGCGTGGGCGACCGTACTCCTGACAGGCCGTGAGACGGACTCGGATGGCGGAGCACCGGTGGCGGGACTGGCTGCCGCGGGCATGTTCCTCGCCACATTAGTGGCCAGCGTCGGCTTGCTCCTGTCGACCAGATCTCGCCGCGATCGACGCACGGTGGGATGGGCGGCGCAGGCGCTCGCCACGGCCCTGTTGGGCATCGCCTGGATCGCTGCCGTCGCAGCCTGAGGCGACCGCCGACCTGAGGACAGCTCGGCAAGCAGTACGTAGCCGAGCGCGGCTGCGCGACTACTGCTGGCGCGGATCGCCCGAACGAACGACGGCGATCGCGTTCTCCAGCTTGAGCTTGGCGATGGTCAGGTACTTGGCGAAGTTCTGACGATCGATGGCACTCGCGCCGCGGAGCGCGTCCTGCCCGCGGAGCGCCACGGACAGGTCGTCGAGGGCTTCGGCAAGGTGCTCCTTGGCCAGCTGCAGGTCATCCTCGCCCGAGCGTGGCGCAAGGGGAGCCACCGCGACCGCGGCCACGACCGGCTCGTCGTCGTCGTCCGACAGCTCGACGACCTCTACCTCGACTTGTTCCTTGGCAGGCTTGCCATCGATGCGTTCGCGCAACTTGACCAGGCTCAACTCACCCCGGGCGACCTGCTCGGCCAGCTTCCGACGCTTTCGAGGATCCTCTACCTTGAGCAACTCATAGGCATGCGACAGGGTGTCTTTGCGCAAAGACACCAGCTCCTTGATCTCCGTCGGGGCGTCAGCCAGGCGCAGCCGGTTCTCGATGTAGCCCTTGTCCTTGCCCAGCTTCTGGGCGAGTTTGCGCAGACTGTAGCCATGCTCGGTCGTCATCCGCTCGTACATCAGCGCTTCATCGAGCGGTGACAGGTCTTCGCGCTGCAGGTTCTCGATGATGGCGATCTCGAGCGCCGTGTCGTCGTCGATCTCCTCGATGATGGCGCGGATGTGGCGCAGTCCGGCGATCTTCGCGGCACGCCATCGGCGCTCACCGGCAATGAGCTGGTACCGGCCGTCGACACCCGGTCGGACCAGGATGGGCTGCAGGACGCCGTGCTCCGTGATGGAAGCCGCGAGCTCCAGCAGTGTGTCCTCATCGAAGGTGAGTCGCGGCTGGTTGGGGTTGGCATCGATGCGCTCGACGGGAACGTTGCGGATGCCCGTCGACTGCTTACCCGAGTCGTTGCCGAGCAGGCTGATGATGGCGGGCGAGAGCTCCTCGCGCTCCTCCGACAGACGCTGGGCGGCCTGACCGCGGAAATCTGGTCTAGCCAAGTTCGATCACCTCGCGTGCCAACCCGCGGTATGCGCGAGCAGCCTCTGAATTCGTGGCGTATGTGGTCACTGGCCGACCGACGAGGGGAGCCTCGCCGAGACGCACGGTCTGCTTGACCATCGTGTTGAACACATGGTGGTCACCGAGCTCGCGAAGCTCAGCGAGCATGTCGCGGCCGAGCAGTGTGCGGGAGTCATAGAAGGTCGGGAGGAGGCCCAGGATCCGCAGTCGCGAGTTGAGTCCCTTGCTGCGGATCTGGTTGATGACGTTGTTCAGTGCCGTAAAACCCTTGAGCGCGTAGTACTGGGTCTGCACCGGGATGATCACCGAGTCCGCTGCGACCAGGGAGTTGATGGTCAGCAGGCCGAGTGTCGGCGGGCAGTCGATGATGATGAACTCGTACTGGTCATCGGCCCACATGGCAAGGGCCTCGCGCAGGACGTTCTCCCGGCCGATGGCGCTGAACAGCTGGTTCTCGGTCGCAGACAGGTCGATGTCCGATGGTGCGACGTCGATGCCCGAGGTCTGGGTCGGGACCACGATGTCCTGGATGGTCACGTCCGGATCCACGAGCGCATCCGCCATGGAGCGCTGGATGGTTCGTGGGTTGAGCCCCAGGCCGACGGTCAGGTTCGCCTGCGGATCCATGTCCACACACAGGACGCTGTAGCCCTGCTCGGCGAGGGACCCCCCGAGATTGATGGCGGTGGTCGTCTTCCCGACGCCGCCTTTCTGGTTCGCGATTGCGATGATGCGGGCCACTCGGCCTCCTTCGCGGGTGGGATGGGCCCTTCGGGCGGGGTGATTCTACCGAACGGGATCGAGGACAGACGGGGGAGTTTTCCACACTTCCGGCCATTCATCCACCGTTTCTGTGGATAGTCCATCGTAGCTGTGTAGGCAGGACGGTAGGATTCCGGCGTTAGCGAGCGCGGTAGCGGGAGACTCAGGGTGGCGAATGACCAGGGACCCATGGCCCGATTGGCCGAGATGCGCAAGCGCTCGTTGCTTGGCGGCGGTCAGAAACGGATCGACCAGCAGCATGCGCGCGGCAAGCTAACCGCCCGCGAGCGGCTTGACCTGTTGCTGGATCCCGGTTCCTTCGTCGAGTTCGACGCCTTCGTCGTCCATCGTTCGTCGGACTTCGGGATGGACCAGGAGCGCATCCTGGGTGACGGTGTCGTGACCGGGCACGGCACCATCGACGGTCGCCTGGTGTTCGTCTTCAGCCAGGACTTCACGGTGTTCGGCGGATCCCTGTCCGAGACCCATGCGGCGAAGATCTGCAAGATCATGGATCTCGCGACCAGTGTCGGGGCGCCCATCGTGGGGCTGAATGATTCTGGCGGCGCGCGGATCCAGGAAGGCGTTGTGTCACTCGGCGGCTATGCCGACATCTTCTTGCGCAACACGCTCGCGTCAGGGGTCGTGCCCCAGATCTCGTTGATCATGGGGCCCTGCGCAGGCGGCGCCGTCTACTCGCCGGCCATCACGGACGTGATCATCATGGTCGAGGGTACGAGCTACATGTTCGTCACCGGTCCGGAAGTGGTGAAGGCCGTGACCCACGAGGATGTCGATCGGGAGCACCTTGGTGGTGCCAGCATCCATACCCAGGTCAGCGGCGTCGCGCATCTAGCGGCGCCAGATGAGGCCGCAGCCCTGGACGTCGCGCGTCGGATCCTGTCGCACCTGCCCCAGAACAACCTCTCGGAACCGCCGAGGGGAGCCACGACTGACCCCACTGATCGTCGGGACCTGGCGCTGGACACCATCGTGCCCGAGGACCCCATGCAGCCATACGACATGCATGGCGTGATCGATGGCGTCGTGGATCTTGGTTCGTTCCTGGAGCTACAGCCGGCGTGGGCCGCCAACATCATCACGGGCTTCGCCAGGCTCGCGGGCAACAGTGTCGGCCTCATCGCCCAGCAGCCGGCCGTCCTGGCGGGCGCCCTCGACATCGACGCGTCCGACAAGGCCGCTCGGTTCGTGCGCATGTGCGATGCGTTCAACGTGCCCTTGCTGACCCTCGAGGACGTGCCCGGTTTCCTGCCCGGTGTCGCCCAGGAACACGCCGGCATCATCCGTCACGGTGCCAAGCTGCTGTACGCCTACTGCGAGGCGACCGTGCCCAAGGTGACCGTCATCACGCGCAAGGCATACGGTGGCGCGTATGACGTCATGAGCTCCAAGCATGTGCGGGGTGACGTCAACCTCGCGTGGCCATCGGCCCGTATCGCGGTCATGGGCGCGGAGGGTGCGGTCAAGATCATCTTCCGTGAGGAGTTGGCGCAGGCCGATGACCAGGCTGCCAAGTTGCTGGAGCTGACCCGGGAGTACGAGGAGACCTTCGCGCATCCATATGTCGCCGCGGGCAGGGGATACGTCGACGATGTCATCGTGCCCTCCGAGACCCGGCCACGTGTCATCTCCGCCTTCGCCATGCTCGCCGGCAAGCGCGACAAGAATCCTTCCCGGAAGCACGGCAATATCCCGCTGTGACCAACTGCACAGCCCAGGTCGGTGTGGCCGATCGCCCGACTGTCTTTGCGCAAAGACACCCGCAGCACCCGACGTCGGGCGATGGAGGATGGCTGTGAGCGCATCCCGCGTCAGTCCGCCCTTCCGACGCTTGCTGATCGCCAACCGGGGCGAGATCGCACTGCGCATCATCCGGGCGTGCCGGGAACTGGATGTCGAGACCGTCGCCGTCTACAGCGACGTGGATGCCACAGCGCTCCATGTCCGGGCTGCCGACTCTGCCGTTCACATCGGTCCGGCAGCAGCCTCGCAGAGCTACCTGGTGGCGGAGCGGATCATCGCGGCTGCGCTCCAGACGGGCGCTGAGGCAATCCACCCTGGATATGGGTTCCTGTCGGAGCAGGCCGCGTTCGCCGAGGCGGTCGAGGCGAACGGCATCGTGTTCGTCGGTCCGACACCGGCCACCCTCGCTGGGCTGGGTGACAAGATCGCGGCGCGTCAGTCGGCACGCGCCATCGATGTGCCCATCGTGCCCGGCACGTTCGAACCCATCGCGGTCGGCGGACCTGACGATGCCGCGGCCATCGCGCGTATCGCAGATGACATCGGCTATCCGGTGCTGGTCAAGGCGGCGGCCGGTGGCGGCGGGCGGGGCATGCGGCGTGTCGATGACCCGACCGAGCTAGCCGGCGCGGTGATGGCCGCGGCGGCCGAGGCACTCCAGGCGTTCGGTTCTGCCAGCGTATACCTCGAGCACTACGTCGAGGGAGGGCGTCACGTCGAGGTCCAGCTGCTGGGTGACAGCCACGGCACCATCGTGGCCCTGGGGGAGCGCGACTGTTCCATCCAGCGGCGCCACCAGAAGCTCGTGGAAGAGGCACCGGCCCCGGGTCTGAGTGCCCAGGACCGACGACGCATCCACGACCTCGCAGTGCGGGTGGCGCGCTCTGTCGGCCTGCGCAACGCCGCGACCGCCGAGTTCCTGGTGACGCCAACGGGGGCTGCCTACTTCCTGGAGGTCAATGCCAGGTTGCAGGTGGAGCATGGCGTGACGGAGCTGGTGAGTGGCATCGACCTGGTCCACGAGCAACTCTGGATCGCAGCCGGGCAGCCGCTCTCGGACCGGGTCATCGCGGCGTCCGCTGCGATGGTCGACCCGGACCGGCACGCCATCGAGCTGCGTGTCAGTGCCGAGGATCCGTCGAGGTCATTCGCGCCGACACCCGGACGCATCGGTCGTTGGCGGGAGCCTGCTGGTCCGGGCGTGCGCATGGACTCGGGCGTGGAGGAGGGCCAGGTGGTCGTTGGCGACTACGATCCGCTGCTGTCCAAGATCCTCGTCGTCGCGACCGACCGCGAGATGGCCATCCGGCGCGCCCGGCGTGCCGTGGCAGAGATGGAGACCGGGGGTATCCAGACCACACTCCCGTTCCACGGCTGGTTGCTGGCCCACCCCGCGTTCGTCGCAGGCCAGGTGCGCACCGACCTGGTCGACCGTGACTGGAACGCCGCGCCGCTGCGGGCCCGTGCTGCTCGGTTGGCCATGGAGGCAGTCGCGCAGGCAGTCGGCTCCGGCGGCCAGTCCCTCGGCGCGCAACCAGCCATCTCGGGTGCAACCGGCGACCCAGGCGCAGACCATCCGGCCGGCCGCATCAGCGATCCGACGGCGACCGACGCCTGGACACGGGCCGCGCGCCGGGAAGCCACGGAGCGCTGGCCATGACGGATGGGACGCTCCGCCTGGTCGCCATCGGCGTCGATGACGACATCGTTCTGGATGTTGAGCCCGGCGAGGCATCGCCGGGCGTCGCGGGACTCGTTCCCCGGCGCCTGACGCCGACCGCCGAGGATGTCGCGACCGGGCGGGTCCGGTACGAGGTGACGGTCGATGGCTGGGTCATCGTGGTCACGGCCGAGTCGGCAGCACGGGCGGCGCTCCGGGAGCGAGCCACGCGCCTGTCGGGTGCGACGGGCCGCGCTACGCCCCAGACCGTCAAGGCGAAGATCCCGGGCCGAGTGGCACGCGTGTGGGTGACGCCGGGCACCGACGTGCAGCAGGGCGATCGGCTGCTGTCCATCGAGGCTATGAAGATGGAGAACGAGATCCGGGCACCGCGTGCCGGGACTGTGCTCTCGGTCTCGGTGGAGATGGGTGACCGTGTCGAGTTGGGCAGCGTCCTCGCTGTCGTCGGATGATGATGGGCGTGGCGCTCGCCGTGACCCGGACCGGAGGCCTGCCATGACCGGAGCCAATGACCCCGAACGCGACCGCTGGCGCCACACGACCCGTGCCGGGGCCCTGCGGGGACAGACCGAGCGCCGCGAGACCTTCCTGACCACCTCGGATATCCCCATCGCCGACCTCTATACCCCAGCCGACGTGGCCGGCCTGGACGAGGATCGTGACCTGGGCCGTCCGGGTGAGTTCCCGTTCACGCGCGGCGTGCAGCCCACGATGTACCGGGGTCGCCTCTGGACCATGCGCCAGTACGCCGGCTTCTCGACCGCGGCCGACACCAATGAGCGGTTCCGATACCTGCTGTCGCAGGGCCAGACGGGACTGTCGGTGGCCTTCGACCTGCCGACGCAGACCGGCTACGACTCCGATGCATCGGAGGCCCTGGGGGAGGTGGGCAGGGTCGGCGTACCCATCAGCACCATCGAGGACATGGGCATCCTGCTCGACGACCTGCCCTTGGGCGAGGTGACGTCGTCCATGACCATCAACGCCACGGCGGCCATCCTGCTTGCCTTCTATGTCGCCGTCGCGGATCAGCGGGGCATCCCCCGCAACAAGCTCGGTGGCACCGTCCAGAACGACATCCTCAAGGAGTACATCGCCCGGGGCACCTGGATCTACCCAACGCGGCCGTCCATGCGCCTGGTGACGGACATCTTCGAGTTCTGTGCTGCAGAGTTGCCGCGCTGGAACACCATCAGCATCAGCGGCTATCACATGCGCGAGGCCGGCGCGACCGCAGCCCAGGAACTCGCCTTCACGCTGGCCGATGCCATCGCCTATGTCGAGGCGGCTCAGGCCCGTGGCCTGGATGTCGATGATTTCGCCGGACGCCTGTCGTTCTTCTTCGCATCCTGGAGCGAGCTGTTCGAGGAGGTCGCCAAGTTCCGGGCCGCACGCAGGATGTGGGCGCGCATCATGCGCGACCGCTTCGGCGCCCGGGAGGCGCGCTCGATGATGTGCCGGTTCCATACCCAGACCGCGGGCAGCAGCCTGACCGCCACCTCTATCGACAACAATGTGGTCCGGACCACGGTCCAGGCACTTGCGGCCATCCTCGGCGGCACCCAGAGCCTGCACACCAACTCGCGGGATGAGGCACTGGCCCTGCCGACGCAGGAGTCGGCGCGCCTGGCACTCCGGACGCAGCAGATCCTGGCGTTCGAGAGTGGCGTGACCGAGACGCCTGACCCACTCGCGGGCAGCTACTTCGTGGAGTCGCTGACCGATCAGCTGGAAGCCGCGGCGCAGGTCTACCTGGACCAGATCGATGCCATGGGTGGCGCCATCGCGGCCATCGAGGCGGGCTTCCAGCAACGCAACATCCAGGACTCGGCCTACCGCGCGCAGCGCCAGATCGAGTCGGGTGAATCTGTCGTGGTGGGCGTGAATCGGTTCCAGGACGAGGAGACGGTCTCGCCGCCGATCATGCGCATCGACCCGGCCGCGGAAGGGGAGCAGGTCGCCCGGCTGCGGGCATTCCGGGCACGCCGCGATCCCGAGGCGTGGGCTACGGCGATGTCGCGCCTTGCGCAGGCCGCCGCGGGCACAGACAATCTCGTGCCGGCGCTGATCGACGCAGTCAAGGCGGGCGGGACCCTGGGCGAGGTCAGCGACCAGCTGCGCGAGAGCTGGGGCCGGCACCGGGAGCTGGTCACGGTCTAGGTGGAACAGAACAGCCGTGCTATTCGTATAGGGGAGCACATGACCTCTCTGGAGAGTATCGGCGGCACTGGCCGTATCCATCACGTCGCCGTTGTCGTCCGCGATCTGGACACCGCCCTCGGGTTCTATCGGGACACCCTCGGCTTGCCCGTCGAGTTGGTGTTGGCAGTGCCTGATGACCGAGTGCGTATCGGGTTCTTGCCCGTGGGCGAGTCCAGGATCGAGCTGGTCGAACCGACCGACGACACCTCCGGCGTCGCACGCTTCCTCGCCTCGCGCGGGGAGGGCTTCCACCACGTCTGCTTCGAGGTCCCGGATATCGCCGCGGCGCTCGAACTGCTCGCCGCCCAGGGCATCGAACTCATCGATCGCGCGCCGCGCGCAGGCGCTGACGGGCCGGTCGCATTCATCCATCCCCGGAGTGCGCACGGCGTGCTCGTGGAACTGGTCGAAGCGGCTGGCGGACCCGCCTGGGCCACCGTCGGGTCGATCGTCGGAGGAGCCAGTGAGCGAGCTGTTCCGGACGCCTGACGCGTGGGCGAGTCTGCCGTCCCGCACCGCGGAACGCGTGGGCAGTGTCCGGGCGCTGCTGGGTGAGGGCCCGACCTGGGATGCCGAGCGTGGCGTCGTGTGGTGGGTGGACATCACGGGCCGCCAGATCCACGCGACCTCGCTCGACGGGCGCGATCGTGCCCTGCATGTGGCGCGCCCGCTGGCAGTCGTGGTGCTTCGCGCCTCCGGCGGGTTGCTGGGCGCGACTCCGGACGGGTTCGTGGCCGTCGATACCGAGACCGGCGCGTTGACGCTGCTCGCACCGGTCGAGCTAGACGATCCCGCGACACGCATGAATGACGGCAAGGTCGACCCGACCGGGCGGTTCTGGGCCGGCACCATGTTCGACTCCGGGGACCCCGGCGGTGGCGCGCTCTATCGACTGGACGCCGACCTGCGGGTCACCCGGATGCTCAAGCCGGTGTCCATCGCCAATGGCCTGGACTGGACCGACGATGACCGCGGGATGCTGTACATCGACACCACCACCAGGCGCGTGGACCTCATCGAGTACGACGCCGTGACCGGGGACCTGGGTGCGCGACGACCTTGGGTGACCATCCCGGACGGCGCGGGCCATCCCGACGGCATGACCCTGGACTCGGAGGGATGCGCCTGGGTCGCCCTGTGGGGGGCCGGCTGCGTGGTCAGGTTCTCGCCCGCCGGCGTGCCCCTGACACGGGTCGACGTGCCTGCCCAGCAGACCAGCAGCTGTTGCTTCGCGGGCCCCGGCCTGGACCAGCTGGTCATCACGACCGCGAGCGGCCCCAACCCGGAGACTGCCGGGGCGGGTGCTGGCGGGCTCTACGTCGCCCGACCCGGCGTCCGCGGCCGACTGCCCACGGCGTTCGCCGGCTGACTCAGGGTGCTCGGGGTCATCGCGCCCGGGTAGCGCCAGATGGCGCCTCGCGGCTGGGGGATCGATGTCGAGGCGACGGCTGAGCAGCCTCGGCATCGCTGGCATCCTGGCGCGGTACACGCACCTGATCGAAGGCATGCTCGAACGTTCGATCTTGATTGGCCATCCTTCGGCGGCCTCATAGTCCAGCTCCTCCTCGACCAAGGCCTGTGCCGTGCCTGTGTCGCAATCGCGCTAAACCCGCCACGAGGCGTCATCCCTGGCCCGCGGGTCGTGCGTGCCAACCTCCCCGGCACGCCGGCTTCCCGGGTTGGCGGCGTATCCAGACGATGTCCAGGAAGGCGTTCGCGGCGAGCCTCGCGAATATGCTGACACCCGCCGAGCAGGACCGTGCGTATCACGAGGACATCATCCCTGGCCCTGGTCGGATCTTCTACCAGGCTGCCTTCAGCAAGACCACGAGATCCACCTCCACGAATCTGCACGGAAGCTGGCTGGACCCACGTTGCCGACCAAGCGCTGGGTTGGCTCGAGGCGGCCCTGAGCGAGCTGAGTACGCCAGCACATGCCCAAGGCGTTCGCCGATCGATCATCTGGGATGCCAACGGGCGGAGAGCGGTCCAGTCACCAGCCCATTTGGGCCCGGGCGCCCCGTCCTCCGCCGTATTGCTGCCCGACTGCGTCGAACGAACGGGGGAACGCCGCTGGCTTCTCATCAGCCGCAGGTCGCAGCTCGTTCCTCCGACCGTTGGATCACCTGGGACTCAGAGCCTGTGAGCCAAAGACGCCACGGTGATCTGGACGGAGACGAAGAACACCAAGGTGGGGAGATCCCGTTCCCTGTGTTGTTCACGACCTCTCAGTCGGCCCGCAGTCCGGCTTCGCGCAGGAGCGCCGGGATCTGGGACGGTGAGTCGGCGACCCGGATGCCGGCAGCTTGCAGTGCCGCGATCTTGCCCTCTGCAGTGCCGCCACTGCCGCTGATGATGGCACCCGCGTGGCCCATCCGACGTCCTGGTGGTGCGGTCCGGCCGGCGATGAAGGCGACCATGGGCACGTTGGGCAGGTGCTCGGCCCGATAGGCAGCGGCAGCCTCCTCGGCGCCACCACCGATCTCACCCATGAGCACGATGGCGTGGGTGTCCGGGTCGTCCTTGAACAGCTGCAGGACATCCGTGAAGCTGGTGCCCGCGATGGGGTCACCCCCGATGCCCACGCAGGTGGACTGCCCGATGCCGGCATCGGTGAGCGCCTGCACCACCTCATACGTGAGGGTGCCCGAGCGACTCACCAGTCCGACGTGGCCCGGCTTGTGGATGGAGCCCGGGATGATGCCCACCTTCGCCTTGCCCGGCGATGTCGCACCAGGGCAGTTGGGGCCGATGAGTCGGGCGCCCTTCGCATGGACTTCCGCGACCACCTTGAGCATATCCAGCACCGGGATGTGCTCGGTGATGCAGAAGATGGTGCCGATACCCGCATCGACGGCTTCCAGGATCGCGTCCGGAGCGCCAGGGGCCGGCACATAGATGACGGTCGTGTCGGCGCCCGTTGCCCGGACCGCCTGGGCCACGGTGTCGAACACGGGGACCGTCTCCAGGACCGTCTGGCCACCTTTGCCGGGCGTGGTGCCGGCCACGATGTTGGTGCCGTAGGCCTGCATCGCCGTAGCGTGGAACAAGCCCTCGCGGCCCGTGATGCCCTGCACCAGGAGGCGGGTGTGCTGATCGACCAGGATGCTCATGCGCTGACTCCCGCGAGTGCCACGACCCGCTCCACTGCGGCGTCCAGGCTGGACGCGGCCTCGATGCCAGCCCCTGATTCGCGCAGGATGTCCGCAGCGAGGTCGGCGTTGGTACCCACGATGCGCACCACCATGGGTACGTCGCGTGTTTGTTGGGCGCGCGCCTCGATGAGCCCGCGGGCTACCTCGTCGCCGCGCGCGATGCCACCGAAGATGTTGACCAGGATGGCACGCACCGAATCGTCCGACAGGATGAGTCGCATGGCGGCCGCGACCTTGTCCGACCGGGCACCGCCGCCGATGTCCAGGAAGTTGGCCGGCTCGCCACCGGCACGCTTCACGAGGTCCATGGTCGCCATGGCCAGTCCAGCACCATTGACCATGCAGCCGATGGTGCCCTCGAGGCGGATGAAGCTGAGGCCCAGACCGCGGGCCTCCACATCGACCGGGTCCTCTTCGTCCAGGTCCCGCAGCTGCTCCAGCTGGGGATGTCGGTAGAGCGCCGAGTCGTCGAGCGTGATCTTGGCGTCCAGCGCCTGGATAGACTCGGTCACCGTGCCGTCGGGACCGACCGTGCGCACGATGGCGAGGGGATTGATCTCCACCAGGTCCGCGTCATTGTCGATGGCCGCCTTGAACACACCCTTGGCGATGGCCGCGGCTTCCTTCCAGCGGTCACCCAGACCCATCGCGAAGGCGATCTCCCGCGCCTGATGGTCCAACAGGCCCAGGTGAGGATGGGCCAGGACCGAGACCATGGCATCGGGGTTCGTCTCGGCGACTGTCTCGATCTCCACGCCGCCCTCGGCAGAGCCCATGATCCGGACGCGCTGCTCGGTCCGGTCCAGAACGGCCGCGAGATAGAACTCCTTGACGATGTCAGCGGCGGCACCGATGAGCACACGCCGAACGGTGATGCCCTTGATGTCCATGCCCAGGATGGCCGTGGCCACCGTTTCGGCTTCGTCGGCAGTGGCCGCGAGCTTGACGCCACCGGCCTTGCCCCGGCCGCCGACCAGGACCTGCGCCTTGATGACCACGCGGTCCGCGCCTGCGGCGAGGTAGCCCTCAGCCTGCGTTCGCGCCTCCGCTGCTGTGGTCGCCACGGACCACGCGGGGACCGGTAGACCGGCCTGGACGAGCAGCTGCTTGGCTGCGAACTCCTGGAGCTTCACGGACGCGCCGGCACCTCTGGATCTCTGATCGGGGACCTCAGGATAGCGCAGCGACCAAAGCGGTCGTTGGGGTAGCATGGTCAGGTCGTCCGGAACGGCCCAGCCGGCCATCACACCCTGCCAAGGGACACGGCTGCGGCATGTCACGGGCCTGTCCGATCGAGTTCCATGGCACGGAGTCCTGATGCGGTACCTGGATCTGATGCGTTCCTACCGGGGGCGCGAAGGTAGTTGGGCGTGGATGTTCCATCGCATCAGTGGCGTCGCGGTGTGGGCGTTCGTGGTCCTCCACGTCATCGACATCTACCTCGCCGGCGGCGATCCGCGTGCCTATGACGATCTGCTGCAGTTCTACGCGAGCCCGGTGGGCCGAGTGATGGAGATCCTGCTCGGGGCAGCGCTCCTGTACCACGCCCTGAACGGGATGCGCATCCTCATCATCGACCTGTGGCCGGCCATGACGGTCCACCACCGGAAGCTGTGGTACGGCAGCTGGGTCATCTTCTTCGCCCTGGGCATCCCGGGAGCGCTCATCATCCTGCGGCCCTATTGGAAGGACGCCTTCGATGGCGTCACCGGCGTGCTCCAGATGACGGGGGTGATGTAGATGCCGGAGATCTCGCCGGTCACGCGCAGCCGGTCCAAGCCAACGGGTAGTGGCCGTGAGACGACCATCTGGTACCTGGTGCGCATCTCGGGCGTGGCGCTGTTCGTGCTCGCTCTCTCGCACTTCATCATCCAGCACTTCGTCTTCGATCCCTCCGTGCAGACCGCCGAGTGGATCGCCACCCACCGATGGAACCAGCTCATCTGGCGGGCTGTCGACTGGGCCCTCCTGATAGCCGTGCTCGTCCATTCCGCACTCGGAGTACGAACCGTGGTCCTGGACTACGTCCACGGGCCACGAGCCCGCATCGTCACCCTGTCCGCGCTGTACCTGCTGACCACGATCCTGTTCGTCCTGGGCACCATCGTCCTGGTCACCCTGCAGCCGAAGCCCGGCGTCCCGTGAGCGAGGACATCAAGCTCAGCCCGTCGATCGCGACCCATGAGTACCAGGCGGTCATCGTGGGTGCCGGCGGTGCCGGCCTGTGGGCGGCCCTGGAGCTGGCCCGATCCGGGGTCAAGGCTGCGGTCCTGACCAAGCTCTACCCCACACGCTCCCATACGGGCGCTGCGCAGGGCGGCATCTGTGCTGCCCTGGGCAACCTCGAGGAGGACCACTGGGAGTGGCACATGTTCGACACCGTAAAGGGTGGCGACTACCTCGTCGACCAGGACGCGGCGGAGATCCTGGCCCGCGAAGCCATCGATACGGTGGTCGAGTTGGAGCACATGGGGCTGCCCTTCAATCGCACCGCCGACGGCCGCATCGACCAGCGCCGCTTCGGAGGCCATACCCGTAACTTCGGCGAAGGACCGGTGCGTCGATCGTGCTTCGCAGCCGACCGGACCGGGCACATGATCCTCCAGACGCTGTACCAGCAGTGCATCAAGCACGGCGTCCGGTTCTTCGACGAGTACCACGTCGTGGACGTGCTCATCGAGGGTGGCCAGACGCGTGGCGTCGTTGCCTATCGCATCGCGGACGGCGAGCTGCACGTGTTCCGGTCCAGCGCCGTGATGTTCGCCACGGGCGGCTTCGGCCGCATGTTCCGGACCACGTCAAATGCCCACTCGCTGACGGGCGATGGCGTCGCCCTGGCGTATCGTCGGGGTGTGCCCATCCAGGACATGGAGTTCTTCCAATTCCATCCCACGGGCATCCCTGGTTTGGGCATCCTGCTGTCGGAGGCCGCCCGGGGGGAGGGTGGCTACCTCCGCAACGACTCCGGTGAGCGGTTCATGGAGCGCTACGCGCCCAAGCTCATGGAGCTGGCGCCTCGGGACATGGTCAGCCGCGCGATCGCGATGGAGATCCGGGCCGGTCGGGGCATCAAGGGCAAGGACTACGTCCATCTGGACCTGACCCACCTGGGCAAGGCGGTCATCGATGCCAAGCTGCCGGACATCACTGAGTTCTCGCGGGTGTACCAGGGTGTCGAGCCCATCACCCAGCCGGTGCCCACCACGCCCACCGCCCACTACGCCATGGGCGGCATCCCCACCAACACGGACTCACGCGTGGTCATCGACGAGCGGGGCACGGTGCTGCCCGGCCTGTATGCCGCGGGCGAGTGTGCCTGCGTGAGCGTCCACGGCGCCAACCGACTGGGCACCAACTCGCTGATCGACATCCTCGTCTTCGGGCGTCGCGCGGGTCGATCCATGGCCCATGATGTGGCCGGGGTCCAGCTGCCAGAGATGGCCCGCGATGCCGCCGACCAGGTGCGCGAGGAGATCGAAACGCTGCGAACCCGGACACGCGGCGAGAACCCCGCCAGCATCCGCTCCGCGCTGGCAGACACGATGATGGACGGCGTGGGGGTATATCGCACAGGTGACAGCGTCAAGGAGTCGGTGGTCAGGGTGCGCGAGCTCCAGGCCCGCTACCAGAACGTGCGGGTCCAGGACAAGGGCACTGTGTTCAACACGGACCTGCTCGAGACGCGCGAGCTGGGCTACCTGCTCGACTGCGCGGAGGCGGTCGCGGTCAGCGCCCTCGCCCGGACCGAGAGTCGCGGCGCGCATGCCCGCGAGGACTTCC
>Ga0105048_10002532_pt1 | contig 29749 bp, 27 predicted proteins | sample MAT05_FD_78382 | JGI IMG/M metagenome (GOLD analysis project Ga0105048, IMG submission 78382) | Freshwater microbial communities from Lake Fryxell liftoff mats and glacier meltwater in Antarctica - MAT-05 | ecosystem: Environmental > Aquatic > Freshwater > Ice > Liftoff microbial mat | place... | reverse complement strand
TCCTCTTCCTCGTCTTCGAGTAGCAGTTCGTCGTCGTCCAGTTCGTCCAGCAGCAGCTCCTCTGGCGGTAGCACGTCTTCGCCTTCAGTGTCGTCGTCGGCCAGTAAGCCAGCTGCGTCACGATCTAATGGTGGCGGCGGTGCGCTGAGCGATTGGTCGTTTGGCACCTTGGCCCTTTTGGGAACGGGACGGTTTATGGCAAAGGTTCGCAGACGCCGTTGATCTCAGCTTTTGGGGTGCTGGTTAAAAACAAAAGGCCCGATGATGCATCGGGCCTTTTTTGTAGGCTGAAGGTTTTGTTGTTTCGATTTTTGAGGCGTTGGGGTCGAAGCGATATCGCTCAGGCCGCAAGGCCGGCGGCGAGGGCGAGCGCGGCTTTGGCGCGGTTCAGAATGTAGAGGTGGTAGCCGGGCGCGCCGTGCGCGAGGAGGTCGCGGATTTGCGTGAGGGCCCAGTCGATACCAACAAACTCTAACGTGTCGGCATTGTCGCCGGCGGCTTCGAGGCGGCGCGTGAGTTTTGCTGGTACGGCCGAACCACTCAATTGAGTCATACGGCGGACCTGGCTCAGCGAGAGCGGTGGCATGATGCCCGGTACGATGGGGATATTTATGCCAGCGGCGTGGCAGCGGTCGACGAAGCGATGAAAAACATCGTTGTCGAAAAAGAGTTGGGTGGTGACGAACGCCGCGCCGACGTCGACCTTGCGTTTTAGGTTCACCAGATCGGCTTCGAAGGACTCGGCCTGCGGATGTTTCTCTGGGTAACCGGCGACGCCGAGGCAGTAGTCGCCGTGGCGCGCCTTGAGCAGGCTGACGAGTTCGTTGGCGTAAGCTGGTCCGTCGGGCGCGGGTTTGAATTCGGCCACGCCCTTGGGCGGGTCGCCGCGCAGGGCCATGATGTTGCGGATGCCTGTGGCGTGGTGCCGATCGGCGATGTCGTTGAGTTCTGCCCGCGAATGGCCGACGCAGGTGAGGTGTGGCATCACCGTCAGGCCAAATTCGCCGCGTAGCATGGTGCTGAGCTGCGTGGTGCGTTCGCGCGTGCTGCCGCCGGCACCATATGTGACGGAGACGAAATCGGGCTCGAGTTTCTTCAATGCTGCCGCGGTGTCGCGCAGTGCAAGCACGCCAGCGTCGTCCTTAGGCGGGAAAAATTCCAAGGATCGCAACGGGCGATTCAGGTCGAAAAGCTCTGAAATGGGGCGGTCAATACTCATTATCTATCAACGTATGCGGATCAGTTGATGTATTGTAAAGAGCGCTTATATTTTTTTGCTGATCAGGTGGTGACGCTGCTTTAGCAGGCGGAATTCTTTTGCGAGGTGCAGGCGGAAATCGTGGGGGATTTGCCGCCAATCGCAGTCCATGAGCGCGCCTTCAATCGCGTAGGCGAGATTGAGTGAGACGGATTGGCCGACGGCGAAAAGGCGTGCGCAGGCACCGAGCGCTCCGAGCCGAACCAGCTCGTCCCGGGTATGAATGCCGACCGCGGCGAGCATCTTCGCCGAACGCGGCCCGAGGTTGCGCAGCGCGGCAATCTCAGCCTGCACTTCGGTGGGATCAAAGGCGCGGAGCGAGCGACGAGGTTTCGAGCGGGCCATGGCGCGGAGATTGATATTACGGAGCGGCTGCTTCGAGTGGAAAAGTGGCTGAGGTGACACAGGCGTGGTCGCAGGAGCTTGAGCCGTTCGCGTAGGCCATTTGCGATTGGCGGATATCCGGTTTAGCTGGTGCGCATGAAACTGGACTTCGGTTTGGCAGCGCACACTCGCTTCTTTGCCATGGGCAGAGGCAGGCAGGGGCCGTCGGTGTTTATTTCGGCGAGCTGTTGGGCGCGTAAGTTGGCTGTGTTCGTGATCGCGTTAGTCATGTTTGTTTCGGTGCGCGCTGAGCCCGTTGAGCGGAGGCTCAACGAGGACGGGGTGGTCTTTGAGTTGGTGGGACACGCGACCTTTCGCTGGAAACGGGTGGTGGGGGTGTATGACGCTTCGCTCCATGTCGGCAGCGGGGCTGACCCAATGCGGATTTTGCGGGATGATATGCCGTTGCGGTTGGATATCCGTTATCGGCGGGCTTTCGCGGCGGTTGATATCATCAAGGGCGGCGATGCTTTGCTTGCGCGTAATGTTTCGGCGGAGACGTTGATGAGTTTGCGCTCGCGGCTAGAGGAATTGAACCGGGCTTATCGCGACGTGAAAACGGGCGATCGCTACACGCTCACTTATGCGCCGGGCGCGGGCACAACTTTGCGTTTGAACGCCGTACCGCTTATCACGGTGCCGGGGGAGGATTTTGCCCGCGCGTATTTTTCTATTTGGCTTGGCCCCGATCCCATTGGTCTGCACTTCCGTGATCAACTGCTGGGGCGGAGTTGACGCGAGAAAACCCGGGAGACGTGATGTTGATGAATTTTCCTTTAGCCACTTTCGTGTGATCGCTTGTCCGTGGGGGGGCGGGAGGGTAAAAGGGCGTTTTGTGTGCGTGGGTTTTAGTTTCGAGGGTTTGCGCTGCTGTTGTTTTGGGCGGGTGTCAAGGTTCGGCGTCGAGTTGAGGGCCGTTGAGGGCCAGCGACCAGACTGTTGAGCGGAAGCGTTTCATGGGCGACTGGTATGTCATCGCGCACATACCCACGTTTTATTGAAACGAAGGCTTTTGATGCGGTGGAGCGTTATGCGCTCGCGCCCAACGGCACGATCGCGACGACTTTTTTCTTCGCTAGAGCATTTTAAATAAAACTATAGCTATATAAAAGGAAATTTCCTAGGGGTTAAGAATAAAGAAAACCCTATCACTGGATTTGAGAGAGCGGATCGTGGCGGCGTATGACGCGAAGGAATGGACGAGGGAGGAGGTAGCGAAGCGATTCAAGGTGTCTCTATGAATGGTCAAGAAGCTGTTGTCGCAAAGAGAGAGGACCGGGGATTTGCAAGTGCGATACCGGTATTGCGGGCGCAAGGCGAAGCTGCTGCCGGAGCATGGGGACAAGTTGAAGGCGTTGGTGGCTAAAGAGCCGGATCTGACCCTGGCGCAGATGAAGGAGCGCCTCAGCCTGGCCTGCACTGTGCCGGCGATCCATTGGGTCCTCGCCAAGCTGGGGCTGACATATAAAAAAAGACTCTCCATGCGGCCGAGCAAAACCGGCCGGACGTTGTGCGGGCCAGAGGTCGGTGGAAACAGAGCCAAGGCGGGCTTGATCCGGCGAAACTTGTCTTCATCGACGAGTCGGCGGCCAAGACCACTATGACTCGCTTGCACGGGCGCTCGCCCAAAGGTGAAAGACTCGCGCTGTCATGCCCCGCACGGCCATTGGTGCACCCCCACGATGATCTCCTCGGTGCGTTTGGACGGCTCGAGCGCCTGCATGACCATCCAGGGGGCAACCAACACCGAGGTCTTTCAGGCTTACGTGCGAGAAGTGCTCGTTTCCTCGCTCAAACCAGGAGACATCGTCATCATGGACAACCTCGGCGCCCATAAAAACGTACGTACGGTGGCCCTGATCGAAGAAGCTGGCTGCGAGGTCCGCTTCCTGCCCGCTTACTCACCCGATCTCAACCCCATTGAGATGATGTGGAGCAAGCTCAAAGCGCTCTTGCGCAAAGCCCAGGCCCACAACCACCCCGACCTACTCTAGGCCATCGCCTCCGCCCTGCGTGCCGTCACAGCTCAGGATGCCCTCGGCTGGTTCACTCACTGCGGCTATGAATTTATTTAAAATGCTCTAGTGCTGTCCGGACGTGAGCGGGGGTGTTTTTTCAAAGAAAATTCTGGCAGCAGCTTTGCATCGGCGAGGAGTTTCATCGCGCGTTTTTCGGCGGCGCGCATCAGGCGTTTTTTTGCTGGTTGCAGGTCGTCGTAGCCCGCCAGATGAAGCCAGCCATGGACGACGTAGAGCGCGAGCTCTTCAGCGAACTTGCGCCCGTGTTGAGCGGCGTAGGTGACGGCCGTGTCGACTGAGACGCAGATCTCGCCGGCGCTGCCGAGAGCGGCGTTGCCCTCAAATGTGATCACGTCGGTCGTGGTCGGATCATCGAGAAAATCGGCATGGATGCTCGCGATGGCTTTGTCGGTCAGGAACGCGAGGGAGAGTTCTCCTTCGGGGCAACCGCCGCGAAATTTTTCCGCATGTCGGTCGAGCGTGTGAATGGCGGTGACGACGGCGCGCTTGTCGACTTTTAGCTTGGGGTGTGCGGTGTGGATATGGACGTCGCGCGTCATGGAAAGGAGGTGGCACGAATAGACGTTTGGCTGCGACGTGTGTCGAACGTTTATGGCCAGCGTTTTTGGATACAGTCTCTTCGATCCACTTTTGTGCGGTCCTGCGATTTCATCGGCGTGCATTGGTTTAGCAAACGGATGGCGTGTGTGGTAACCGAGTTGGCAGCAATGCTTTTGCGTTAGCATACTCGGATTGTGGATTTCTTGTGAATAAGTTTCGGGCTCGAAAGGGCTGTTTTGGGGGTTGTTGGCTTGACTATTGTGGGTGAAATTGGGTTGAAATGGGGCGTTCTGGAGTACTTCGCTCAGCTCATTAAACGTGGCCCAATTCGGCAAACCTTTTTACACTGGCCTTTTCAGGCACACTCTCGACGACAAGAATCGCCTTACGATTCCGTCGGCGTGGAGGGCTGCGCACGGGGAAAGTGATACGTTTTTGGCCACGCCACATCCCGATGGTTATGTGGCGGTTTTGCCTCCGGCGGAAGTAGATAAACTCTATGAAAAAGCTTCACAAAAGGCGCTGACGGATCGCGACGCGCAGGATGCGTTTGCTCGGTTCTTCGCCGCTTCGCTCGCGTTTACTTTCGATAAGCAGGGTCGCATCAGCCTGACCGACGAGTTGCGCAAGCATGCCGGTATCGCCAAGGACGCGGTGCTGGTGGGGTCACTCAACAAATTCTCTGTCTACAGCCCCGCGCAGTGGGAGCAGGTGGAGCAGAGGACGTCGGGCGAAAACTTCGGCGACTTGATGCGCCGGATTGGAATTTAACCATGAGCGCCACTCCGAACATCTCACGTACCTCCCGACTCTCGGGCTTTGCGGCCGCGAGTCTCTGGCATCGTCGTATGACGAAAACTGGAACTCATAATACATTCAACAAGGTGCGTCCGCGGCTTAGCGCGGAGCTCATATTGCATCCGATCCCGCGCGATCGCGGCGTGGCGTCTTTCAACGACACGAGGAGAGCCGCCAATGTCTTCCACGCTGCTTGAAAATGGGCGCAAGACCATGAATCCTGGACACCAGCCTGTCATGCTGCGCGAGGTGCTCGATCTCCTCGCGCCGCGGGCGGGCGGGTGTTACCTTGACGCGACTTTTGGCGGCGGCGGCCACACGCGCGCCATCCTCAACGCTGCGGCTGACGTGCGAGTGACTGCCTTTGACCGCGATCCGGCAGCTGTGCTGCGAGCAGAGTCACTGAAAAATGAATACGGCGAACGCTTTCAACTCGTTAGCGCGGATTTTGGCCGACTCGGTGAATTCGCCGGAGCGGGTTATGACGGCGTGCTTTTTGATCTCGGTCTTTCCTCCTTTCAGCTTGATGCGGCAGAGCGCGGCTTTTCGTTTCGCAATGATGCTCCGGCCGATATGCGCATGGACACACGCGCGGGTGAGCCGGCCTCCGTCTGGCTCGAAATGGCCTCAGAGGAATTGCTGGTCCGCGCGATCCGAAATCTCGGAGAAGAGCAGCACTGGCGCCGTGTCGTGCGCGCCTTGCTGGCCGCGCGTGGCACTGGCGTGTTGGCGCGTACGGCCTCACTGGCCGAGACTATTGCTGCGGCAATTCCTGCTCGCGACCGGTTCGGTTCTAAGATTCATCCCGCGACCAAGGCTTTTCAGGGCATTCGCATCGCGGTGAACGACGAGCTCGGCGCGATCGAGCGCGCGTTGCCGGCCGCCTTTGCCGCGTTGAATGCGGGTGGCGTGCTTTGCGCGATCAGTTTTCATTCGTTGGAGGACCGCATCGTGAAACAGTATTTTCGCCGTCAGTGCGGCCAGCCGGAGAGCGCCAACGATTCCCTGCCGCAGCAGTTTCGCACGGTGCTGGCCGAGCCGCTCACGCGCCGTCCGCTCACACCAGGCGACGAGGAACTCGCGCTGAATCCCCGCAGCCGTTCCGCCAAGCTCCGCGCGCTTCGCAAGCTTTAACGTTTACCCCACATGAACAAGTCCGACCGTCACGCATTCGTGAATCAGATGCTCGTTTATACGCTGGTGATGATATGCTTCACCGGCTCGATTGGGCTCGGCACCGTTTGGTTGCGCAACCAGATCGCCCAGACCGCGAACAGCATTAAGCTGTACGAAAACCGCACCGCGGAGACCGAGCGCCGTTTGTCCGAGACGACCACGATGATCGCCTCCGAGCAGTCGCCCGATGTGCTGATCCGCCGTAATGCCGAATGGCGTCTCGGTCTGGCGTCGCCGGATTTTCGTACCCAGATCGTGCGCATCAGCGAAAACCCCGAAGAGCGGCTAGCGGCAAAACGCAACCGCGAGATTTTTGCTCCTCAAGCTTCGTTGCAGCCCGTCAAATTCGTCCTAGGAGGCGTCCGCTGAGATCATGTCCAAAGGTTTTGCCTCAAACTACCGGATCTGGTTGCTGGCCGCAGTCGTTTTCTTGTGCTTCGGCTGTGTGGGGGCGAGGCTGGTGTTTTTGCATGTGATTGACCGGGATAAGCTGGTTCGGTATATTGATAAGGCCCGCCGTCAGATCATCCCGGACAAGGCGCGTCGAGGCGATATCGTCGATGCGCGCGGCAATGTGCTGGCCGCGAGTCATTCGCAGGTGGTGGTGGGCGTGGATCCGCAGGTGCTGCGCAAAGAGGACGAGGCAAAGTGGCCCGAGCTGGCGCGGCTGCTCGACATGCCGTTCGCGGAATTGCAAAAAATCTTCACGACCAAAACCAAGCCACTCGCCCAGGGTGAAGGCGCGGCGGAAGCGGGCGATGATGAGCGCGACATCCGTTGGGCCAAGCTGAGCGAAAACACTTCGGAGGAAGTTTTTGAGAAAATCACGGCATTGAAGATCAAAGGCGTTTACGGCGATCGTACGTACTGCCGCGCCTATCCTCACAATCAGCTCGCGGCCCACATCATCGGCTATGTGAATAAAGAGGGCACGCCTGCGGCCGGGCTGGAGCGTTTTGCGGATTTTTATCTACGCGGGCAGGACGGCTGGCGCGAATCTGAGAAGGACGGGCGGCAGCGCGAGATGGCGCAGTTCCGCACCCGTGAGGTACCGGCGGCTAATGGTTTTAGTTTAGTGCTTTCTATTGATTCGGCCATTCAGCACATGGTCGAGGTTGAATTGGAGGAGGTCGTGAAGAAGTTTTCTCCCGAGAAGGCGACGATCATCGTGAGTGATCCGCGCACGGGTTTTGTGCTGGCGATGGCGAATTATCCGACCTTCAACCTGAATGAATTTAGCAAGGCGGACATGGCTGCGCAGCGTAATATCGCGGTCTGTGATCAGCTGGAGCCCGGCTCCACTTTTAAAATTGTCGCGGCCAGCGGCGCGCTGAACGAGGGCATCGTTTCGCCTGAGTCGCATTTCGACTGCTCGCTTTCCTCGGTGGACTACAAGGGCAAGCCGCGTAGCCTTCCGCGCGAGGCGCACCCCTTTGAGCACCCAGTGCTTTCAGTGAGTGAAATCGTCGCGCACTCCAGCAATAAGGGTGCGGCTCAACTTGGTATGCTGCTCGGCGACCAGCGCATGTATGATTACGCGCGGAAGTTTGGCTTTGGCGAAAAGACCGGTTTTTCGGGCGGCGGCGAGATTGATGGGGAACTGGCTCCTCCCTCTAAATGGGATGGACTCACGATCACGCGCATGCCGATGGGCCAGTCGATCGCTGCCACGCCGTTGCAAATTCACTGTGCGATGGGCGTGATTGCTAGCGGTGGTTTGCTGATGCGGCCGCAGATCATCCGCGAAGTGCGCGATGCGCGCGGTGAACGGGTGTACCGTTTCGATGCGGTGTCGCGGGGCCGTGTGATCACCGAGCACACGGCTGAAACGATGTCATATTTGCTGACTAAGGTGGCGTCGAGCGAAGGCACTGCGGTGCAGGCCGCGATTCCCAATTTCGAGGTCGCAGGCAAAACCGGCACGGCGCAAAAACTCATTGGCGGTCATTATTCTTCCACTCATCACGTCGGCTCCTTTGTAGGTTTTTTCCCAGCGAGCCGTCCGCAGATCGTGATCTCCGTTATTGTCGACGACGGGCATATCCCTGGAGCAAGCATGGCTTCCGGTGCGCTCGTCGCGGCTCCCAGTTTTAGACGGATTGGCGAACAGCTGATCCAGTACCTTGACATCAAACCCGTCACCGCCGTCAACCGGCCCTTGCTGGCTCTTGGAGGGGGCCACCTATGATCGGATATCTCACGCAAAACCACCTTCTCATCAGCGCATTTCAAACGAGGACAGTTGGCCGGAGCAGAAAACAAAACGTCCTTGCTAAGCGCGTATTCAAAATGGCACCCAAAATCTCTGATTACTTTAAAGACGGTGAAATCATTGCCCACAAGGGAAGCCTTGACCTGCCCATCTCCGGTCTGGTGATGGACAGCCGCCGTGTTGTGCCTGGCAACTTGTTCTTTGCTCTGCATGGCCTGCGCACCGATGGGGCCAGTTTCATCGATGAGGCGATCAATCGCGGCGCGGTTGCCGTGGTCACAGACAAGCTACCTTTGCATGCTCCAGGCAAAGTGACCTTCATTCAAGTGGAGGATCCGCGTGCGATGCTGGCCCGGGTGGCCCAGCGCTTTTATCGTTTTCCGGATCGCGATATGTCAGTCGTGGGCGTCACAGGCACCAACGGGAAAACCACCGTTACGCACCTGGTGAAACATTTTCTCAGTGGCGACCAGCGCGTCGGCCTTATCGGCACGATCAACTACGATCTCGGCGTGCGCACCGTGCCATCTTACAAGACCACGCCCGAATCACTCGATATCTACGGCATGCTCGCTCAAATGCGCGACGCCGGTTGCCGCCAGGCTGTGATGGAAGTGAGCTCGCACGGCATCGATCAGAAGCGCGTGCTCGGGCTTCAGTTTGGCGTCGCGGTATTCACAAATCTAACACAGGATCACCTCGATTATCACAAGTCACTCGAGGCTTATTTCGAGGTGAAGACCCGGCTGTTCACCGGTCAGGCCGCGGCCGAACCGAAGACCGCCGTCATCAATCTCGACGACGCCCACGGCGAACGTCTGGCGGCGATGCTGACTGGTCGCGCGCAAACGGTGACCTACGGCGAAAATCCCCGCGCCCAAGTGCGCGCCGAAGAAGTCGTGCTCAACTACAAGAACACGACTTTCAAGCTGGTTTGGCCAAATGGCAGTGTGCTTGTCGATAGTCCGATGATCGGCCGTTACAATGTGAGTAACTTGTTAGCAGCAATCGCGACCGCCTGGTCGATGGGGCGTGATCCCGAGGTGTTTCTCAGCCGGTTGAAAAGTTTTAAAGGTGTGCCCGGTCGCATGGAGCGCATCGAGGAAGGCCAGCCTTTTAATGTGCTCGTCGACTACGCGCACACCGACGATGCGCTGCGCAACGCCCTCGGCATGCTGCGTGCGATCACGCCGGGCCGTTTGCTGGTGGTGTTTGGCTGCGGTGGAAATCGCGACCGCGCCAAGCGTCCGCTCATGACGCGGGCGGTGCAGGAGTTTGCCGACTTCACGTTTGCCACCGCGGACAATCCCCGCGGTGAGGCTCCGTCGCAGATCTTTGCCGACATGAAGGAAGGCGTCACCGCGCCGGATAAGATCACTTGGATCGACGATCGCCGTCGTGCGATCAGTCTCGCGCTCGATGCCGCCAAACCGGGCGACTGCCTGATCATCGCCGGCAAGGGCCACGAATCGTATCAAGAATTTGCCGACACCGTGATCCCCTTCGACGACCGCCAAGTCGTGCGCGAGCTGATCTCCGTCAAAACATTGAAGACTCAAGACTGAGCCTGCCGCGCTGCATAAACCGACTTCCATGTTCTCCTTCAACCCCGCACAACTTGCTGACTGGACTGGCGGCCGCTGGCTGTCGCAGCCGGTTGTGGCGTTGCGGGGCTTCACGCAGGACACGCGCAAGTTGGAGCCGGGGCAGGTGTTCGTGGCGTTGAAAACAGATAAGCGTGACGGCCATGACTTTCTGGAAATGGCGCAATCTGCTGGTTCGAGTGCGGCACTGGTGAGCAGTCCTCGAACTACTTTGGCGCTACCGCAACTTGTGGTGGCCGATCCGTTGCGGGCGTTTCAGGCGATTGCCGCCGCGCATCGGCGTCAGTTTCGCGGCACCGTGATCGGAGTCACCGGCAGCTGTGGGAAAACGTCGACCAAAAATCTGCTCGCGCAGTTGCTTGGCGGCGCGCCCGGCGTGCTCGCTACCGAGGGCAATTTCAATAACCACCTCGGTGTGCCGCTCACGCTGACGCAGATCGTGCCCGGCGCGCATGAGTTAGCTGTGATCGAGGCGGGCATCAGTGGCCCGGGTGAGATGGCCGAGCTCGCTGATATGATTGCGCCGGATCATGGCGTGGTCACGTTGGTCGCGCCTGCGCACACAGAGGAATTGAATGGAGTAGAAGGTGTGGCTCGTGAGAAGGCGGTTTTGCTTCATCAACTGCGTCCCGGTGGGCTTGGCGTTTTCCCGGGACAGTGCTGGGTGTTTTCCGCTTTTCAGACTTTGCCGCAGACCAGCATCGTGGTGGCGCCTGCAGGCGAAAAAATTCACGCAACGCGCGTGGTTAATTACAGTATGGATTTTTCTGCTGAAGGCTCGGAATTGCACCTTGGTCAGCGGGCGTTTCGGTTTCGTCGTGTGACGCGCGGCATGGCGCAAAATGCCGCGCTTGCCATCGTGTTGGCGTCGGAGCTGGGCGTGACCGATGACTCGATTCAGCGCGCGCTGACTGACTGGCAGCCCGCGAAGTGGCGTGGAGAATTTCGCCGCGAGGGCGGGCGTCTACTCTATCTCGATTTTTATAATGCGAACCCGGCTTCGATGGCCGACGCCTTGGAGGCGTTTTATGCCATCGCGCCTGCCGTCGAGCCGCGTCTGCTGGTGCTTGGCTGTATGGAAGAGTTGGGGCGTGACGCGGCGCAGTACCATCGGGCTCTTGGCCGCGCGTTGCAGCTGCGCGCGCAGGATCGCGCCTACGTCATCGGCGGCGAGGCGGACTCTGTGGTTGCCGGTGCGCTTGAGGCGGGTGTGTCCGGTGATCGTATCAAGGCAGTGGCGACGCTTTCGCCCGTGGCGGCGGAGATCGCGACGTTTCAGGGTGCGGTGTTTTTGAAGGGCAGCCGTCGCTACGGTTTGGAAAACGCCTTGCCTGTGTCCGCCTCTTTGGCCGGTGTTGCCTGCGCCAGTCCTGCTTCTTCTTTCAGCGCTGTTTCACATGCTTAGTTATCTCTCCAGCTTCGAACAATATTTTGGTCCGCTGCGTCTGTTGCAGTACCATAGTTTTCGCATGTTGATGGCGGTGATCACGGCCTCGCTCATAGGATTTCTTCTAGGGCCTTGGCTTATCCGCAAACTGCGGGTTCTGAAGTTTGGCCAGCATTATGATGATGACCGCACGGGCGATCTTGCGGCCAAGTTCGACAAGAAAAACACGCCGACGATGGGCGGGCTGCTGATCTTTGGTTCGGTTTTCCTGAGCACGGCGCTTTGGGCGCGTCCGAATATCTGGGTTTTCGTGGCGATGGTGGTCTACGCCGCCCTCACGGCGGTGGGTTTCCGCGACGACTATCTGAAAGTGGTGCGTAAAAGCCGCGACGGTATTTCCTCGGGCGAAAAAATGCTCTGGCAGACGGTGATCACGCTGGTTGCGCTCGGTTTGCTCATGCTCGATCCGCAGAGTGCGACCAAGATTCGTGAGCTGTGGGTGCCGTTCCTCAAGCATCCGGTGTTGGTGTCGATGCCGATTGGTGCGTTGTTTCTGATGATGTTTTTCTGGCTGGTCGGTTTTAGCAACGCGATCAACCTGACCGACGGTCTTGATGGTCTCGCGGTGGGCTGCACGATCACGGTGGCGCTGGTGTATGGGATCATGGCGTATGCGGCGGGCAATGCGCGCATCTCGGATTACCTGCTCATCAGCTATGTGCCGGGCACGAGCGAACTAGCGGTGATTTGCGGCGCGATTGTCGGCGGTGGCGTTTCCTTTCTCTGGTACAACTCCTATCCGGCGGAGGTTTTTATGGGCGATACAGGATCACTTGCCCTTGGCGGTTTGATCGGCGTGATCGCCTTCATGGTGCAGCAGCCGCTGACGCTGGTGATCGTGGGTGGTGTGTTCGTCGCTGAGGCGGTGTCGGTGATTATACAAGTGAGCTATTTTAAGGTCACGCGCCGCAGCTTTGGCGAAGGTCGACGGTTCTTCAAAATGGCGCCGATACATCATCATTTTCAAAAACTCGGCTGGCCGGAGACGAAGGTCGTGGCCCGTTTTTGGATTCTCTCGCTCATGTGTGCGATCGCCGGTCTGGCGACGCTTAAAATCCGCTGATGTCACTGCGCATTCCAGAAATTCTTAATCCTCTGCTCGGCTACCCGGTGGCCGTTTTGGGCGGAGGCGTGAGCGGTCGCGGAGTGTTGGCACTGCTGGAGAAAATCGAGGCGGGTGGACATCTCTACGACGAAAAGCAGTCGGGGGCGTTGACGGAATTTACGGCAGTCGATGCGACGGCGCACCGGTTGGTGATCTTTAGTCCGGGCTTTCGTCCTGAGCATCGCTGGCTGGTGGCGGCGCGGACGGCGGGTTGTCTGTGTCTGGGCGAACTGGATTTTGCGGCGTTGTTCTGGCGTGGCACGGTGATCGCGATCACGGGCACGAATGGCAAAACGACATCGACGGAATTTCTTACGCACGCGTTGCGGCAGGTGGGCCGTGATGCGCACGCGACCGGCAATGTCGGTTTTTCCTTTTCGCAGCTCGCCGCAGATCTTGATGGTGGTCAGGCCGAGACCGTGGCCGTGTGCGAGGTGAGCTCCTTTCAGTCGGAGGTGTTTGTTCACTTCCGTGCGGATGCGGCGCTGTGGACAAATCTTGCCGAGGATCATCTGGAGCGGCACGAGGGCCTGCGTGCCTACTTTGAGGCGAAGTGGAAACTGCTCGATCGCACCGTCGGAGGCGTGGTACTGGTGGGTAGTTCGGTGCAGCGCTTTGCCGCCGATCTCGGGCGCGCGTTGCCGGCCGAGGCCTGTGTGGCGACGGAAGATCAGTCGGCTGACGTCCTGCTCTCGGGGACGGTGTTTGCGCAGTATCCGCAACGTGAAAATTTCATCCTGATCGCGGCTTGGTGGCGACAGGCGGGGCTGGCGGAGTCGGCACTTTATGCGGCGGCGCACTCCTTTGTTCCCGGTCGACACCGGCTGGCGCAGGTCGCGCAGATTGACGGCGTGACGTACTGGAATGATTCGAAGGCGACCAATTTCCACGCGGTCGAGGCGGCGCTGAGCGGTTTTGGCGCGCCGGTGTTATTGATCATTGGGGGCAGGGCGAAGGGCGGCGATTTCTCGGGTTTTGTGAGCCGGATCGTGCGACGGGTAAAACACGCTTTCATTATCGGCGAAACGCGCCAGACTCTGGCCGACGCCTGCGTCACCCATCATGTGCCGTTTACGCTTTGCTCCACGTTGGACGAGGCGGTGCAAAAAGCCGCTGGCCGCGCTGTGGCCGAGGATCACGTGCTACTCAGTCCGGGCTTTGCCAGCTTCGATATGTTCAAGAATTACGAGGACCGGGGCGACCAGTTTGAAAAGGTTGTGAATAAACTGAGAATAACCTCGGCATCCCGCTGAAAAAGAACCCTTTTTTTAAAATTAAATCCTGCCTATGAAAATCCTGAAAGTCTTCGGCGTTGTCGTGGCGATCCACGCGGTCGTCGGATTGTTTGTTGTTGTTATTCCGGGGTGCCGCACGGCCTCGCGCCCAGTGTCGGTCGCCCCTGCTCCTGAAGCTGGTGCCAGTGTTCCCTCCGTATCGTATCCGGGTGGCAATACAGGCGCTGGCGTTGTAACTCCTTCCCTGAACGGTGCCGACATCAACCCCGGCACGTCGTCCGCGACTCCGGTGGTGGCCTTTAATGGCGATTCGTCGGCGCAGCACTACAACCCCACGCGTCCAGGCACGCCCGTCGCCGGGGCGTTGCAAGGCGGCGATGTCTCGGGTGTCACTCCCGCTTCCACCTACAAGGTGGTGAGCAACGACAGTCTCTGGAAAATCGCCAAGAAACACGGCATCGGCATCGATAACCTTGCGAAAGCGAATAACCTTCGCCCGAACTCACCGCTGAAGGTCGGTCAGAAGCTGATTATTCCGGGCAAACCTTCGGCCCCGGCGGCCAGCGGCGCCACGTCGGGCCGCAACACCTACACGGTGAAAGCCGGTGAAAGCCTCGGCACCATCGCGCACAAAAACGGGGCCACGGTCACCGAGCTCCGCTCGCTCAATCCTCAGCTTAAAAACGACGTTGTCCGCGTCGGCCGGGAATTGACCGTACCGGGTTCAGCCGCCAAAGCTTCCTCCGCTGCGGCAGCGCCTGCGGCTCCTGTCACAGCGAGCGGCACCACCTCCGCCCCTGTCGGCAGTATCGAGCACATCGTGAAGCCGGGCGAAGGCCTCGGTCAGATTTCGAAAAAGTACGGTGTGCCGCAGCGCGAGATCGCGACGCTGAACAACATCGCCAACCCGACCAGCCTGCGCGCCGGCCAGAAGTTGATCATTCCTGGCGTGAAAACTCCGGGCACGGTTGCTCCGATCCCGAGTGTGCAGATCCCGGTCGAACAGAGCCCGGTGGCTCCGTCGGCCCCGGTCGATACTCCGGCCTCCGAGGTCATCCCGGTGACGACTCCCTTGGCCTCCGATGTGCCGCCGCCGCCGGTGGTGAAGGTTGAAGAAACCGCACCGGTCGCTCCCTCCAAGTAACGATATCTCGTCGCCAGATATTAAAATACCGATGCCCGCTGCTGTCGCGCTCGCCCCGGAAGAATCCCGCAGCCGTTTTCATATTAATCCGGCTGCGGTCATCGTGGTGTGTGTCATCGCCCTGACGATTCTTGGGCTCACGATTCTCTTCAGTGCGAGCGCGTCGTTTAAACAGGGGCCGTATTTCTATCTCAATAAGCAGCTGATCGGCGTGGGCATGGCCACGGTGCTGGCGTTTGTGGCCAGTCGCATCGATCTCGAATCGATGCGACGCTACGTTTGGATCATTGGCGTGGCCTCGCTGGTTTCGCTCCTGCTGGTGCTGATTCCTCATGTGGGTATCTCGGTGAAAGGCAGTCGCCGCTGGCTAGGTTTTGGCTCACTCCGATTGCAGGTGTCGGAGTTCGCCAAACTCGCCGCGGTCTTCTGCCTCGCCCACTACCTCGCGATTAATCAGACCAAAATCGGTGATTTTAAGCGCGGGTACCTTTTCCCTCTCGTCATCATCGGAGCGTACGCGGGGTTGATTTTGCTGGAGCCGGATTTCGGCACGGCGGCGCTGGTGCTGGGCATCGGCCTGATGTTGCTCTTTCTCGCGGGCGCACACTGGCGCTACATCATTCCGACCGTCACGTTGGCGGCGATGGCCTTCGCCGTGATGGTTATTCATAATCCCAATCGGCTCCGGCGCTTCACGGCGTTTCTGGATGTCGAGGGCAACAAGAGCGGTGGCACCTACCAGCTCTATCAATCGCTCGCGGCGTTTGCGGTCGGCGGAACCGATGGCGCCGGGCTGGGGCAGGGGCGGCAGCAGATCAATTTTCTCCCCGAGGCTCACACCGATTTCATTTTTGCCGTGGTGGGCGAAGAGCTCGGGCTATGGTTCACGCTCGGCGTGGTGGCGCTGTTCACCGTGATCTTCATCGCGGGCCTCATTCATCTGCGTCGTGCGCCCAATCTCTTTCAATTCCTTCTGGTGACCGGTTGCATACTCCTGATCTGCCTTCAGGCGATCATCAATCTCGGCGTCGTCACCGGTGTGTTTCCGACCAAGGGCATGTCGCTGCCGTTCATCAGCGCGGGCCTTTCGAATCTTTTGCTCATGGGCTTGCTGGTGGGCATCATCGTGAACACGCAACGTGCCTGGCCGCGTTCCTCGCTCTCGGGTTCATCGCGCAAGATGCAGGAGGTGGTGTAAAATGAGCCACTACCTGATTTCCTGTGGCGGCACCGGCGGACATCTTTCTCCGGGCATCGCGCTCGGCGAGGCTTTGGTGGAACGCGGACACCAGGCCACGCTCCTAATCAGTCACAAAAAAGTGGATGCGCGCCTGATTGAGAAGTACGCGCACCTTTCCTTTCAACGCATCCCGGGCGCACCGTTTACGCTGAAACCCGTCGGTCTGGCGCGTTTCGTCGTGAAGCAAGTCTCGGCGTTTTTTTCCGGAGTCAATTTGGTGCGCAAACTTCGGCCCGCTGCCGTGGTGGGTTTTGGCGGTTTTACTACGGCCAGTGTGATCGTGGCCGGCGTGCTTTTCAATGTGCCGGTCGTGCTGCATGAGGCCAATCGTGTGCCGGGTCGCGCCATCCGCCTGCTCGGCCGTCTGGCCCGGCGTGTGTACCTACCGCCTGGCATCGGTTTGAAAGGCGTGCGCGCCACGGCGCTCCGTCCTATGGGGTTGCCGGTGCGCAAGGAAATCGTGCGCGAGTCGCGCGACGCCGCTTGCCGCTCCTTCGGTCTCGATCCGCGTTTCCGCGTGCTGACGATTCTCGGCGGCAGTCAGGGCGCAACCCCGCTCAATAAGTGGGCGCAGGAAAAAGCCCCGGCACTTGCCCTCGATGGCGTGCAGGTGTGCTGTGTCTCCGGCATGGGCAAGAGCGAGCCGGATGTGCGCGAGTTTCGCACGAGCGCAGGCGAGCCGATCAAGACGGTCTTCATTCCTTTCTGCGACCGCATGGCCGCGCTGTTATCCGCTTCCGATCTCGTCGTCTCGCGTGCCGGTGCCGGCACGATTGCCGAACTGATCCGTTGCGCCACGCCTTCGATTCTCGTGCCGTATCCGTTTGCCGCTGACAACCACCAGTGGGCCAACGCCCGCTATCACGAGGAGCAGGGCGGCGGTCTCGTGGTGGACCAGGAGCAACTTGTCGGGCTGGAGGTCTTGGTGCGCCGCGTGATGCTCGATGGCGCGCGTTTGCAGGCCTTTCAAACCACACTTCAGCGGATGGATCGGGCGGGCGCGCTCAACGATATGCTCGACGACCTCGGCGAACTTTCCGCACCCGCAGCCACGTCCGCGCACACGCGGCCCAAACACGCCTGACCGGATGAGCCGCCCAACCTTACCGCAAGTTTTTTCCCTCGATGTGACCGCAATCCACTGCGTCGGCATTGGAGGCATGGGCATGGGCCCGCTGGCGATTTATCTGGCGCGGCTCGGTTACACCGTGAGTGGCGAAGACGACGCGATGACGGACGCGATGCAGCAGCAACTCGCCCGCGCGGGTGTCGCGCTCACACCTGCGGGCGGCGTGCCGTCGGTGTGCGATCTGGTGGTCTGCTCCTCCGCGATCGCGCAGCAGCATCCGGCCTGTGTGGCGGTGAAGGAACGGAAACTTCCGCTCGTGCGCCGGGGCGAACTCCTCGCTGAAGTCGTGCGTGGAAAAAAACTCGTGGCCGTCTGTGGTTCGCACGGGAAGACTACAACCTGCGCGATGCTCATCACCGCGCTGCGCCGCGCCGCTTTTCCCGCCGGATATGTGCTGGGCGGACTTTTCAACGACGACGCACTTGTTCCGGCCGATGTTGGCTCAAACGACTGGGTCGTAGCCGAAATCGATGAAAGCGATGGCACCATCGGACGCTTTTCACCCGAGATTACTGTGGCGGTGAATCTCGACTGGGATCACCCCGACCATTACCGGCAGCCTGCGGATTTAGAGGCGGCTTTTGCGGCACTCTTCGCGCGCACGCGTCACACGGTTTTGGTCAGCGACGTCTGCGCCTTTACTGCTCGCGTGGTGGCTGCGCACACGTTCGCCGCGCACGTTGTCACTTTTGGGCAACATGGTGAATATCGCGCGCATGTCGCACAGGAGCGCGACACGGGCATGGCGCTGGCCTTGGCCGTGCGTTTCCCTCTGACGAAGGCAGTGGTGCGGGCGCAGGGCGATTTCAACGCGAGCAATGCCACCGCCGCTCTCGCGGCCGCGCACTTGATGGGCGCCGCGCTCGCGGAAAATTTACTGGCGGAGTATTCCGGCGTGTGTCGTCGGCAGGCGGTTTTGCATAGTTCGGTTGGGCTGACGGTGATCGAGGATTACGCGCATCATCCCGCGGAGATTCGCGCGCTGCTCGGCAGTCTGCGCCGTCGCGCTGCGGCGAGGCTGGTCGTGGTTTTTCAACCGCACCGGTACAGCCGTGCCGCGCAGTTTAAGACCGAGTTTGCGGCGGCGCTTGCGCAGGCCGACCACCTCTATCTGCTCGATGTGTATTCGGCGGGCGAAACTCCGGTACCCGGCGGTAGCACGGCCGATCTCTATGAGGAATTGCGCCGCAGCGCGCCCGCGGTGCCGGTGGCGTATTATCCGCAACGCGACGAATTTCTCCTCGAAGGACTGCGCACCGAATTGAAGCTTGGCGATTTCGTCGCGTTCGTCGGCGCGGGTAACATCGATCAGCAGGCCCGGAAATGGCTGGAGCGGGTTGTGCCGCAGGTTGACGAGATGAAGAGCTGGGATGAATTGGCGGAAATTTTCAGGACTCGTGTTTCGGCGGCGACCAAGATTAAGCGCGAGGAAGTGCTCGCGGAAAAAACCACGATGCGCGTCGGTGGTCCGGCTCGCCTATACGCCGAGCCCGCCACCGCCGAGGATTTGTCGACGCTCTTGCGTGAAACCAAAATGCGCGGGACACCGGTTTTGGTGCTGGGGCGAGGTTCGAATTTGATCGTGCCCGACGAGGGCGTGGCGGGCTTGGTGCTTTCACTCGGTCATGCGGTCTGGCAGACATTCGCGCCGATGGGCAACGGACGAGTCTGGGTGGGCGCGGGGTTGCGTTTGAAAAATCTCTGCGGGCTCGCGGCCAAGGCCGGACTGGTGGGTTTTGAGTTTCTCGAAGGGATTCCTGGCAATGTCGGCGGCGCGTTGCGCATGAATGCCGGGGCGATGGGCGGCTGGATCTTTGATGTGGTTGATGAAATGCAGTTCATGACACTCGATGGCGTGACGCACACTGTGAAAAAGGCCGACCTGCATGTGGGTTATCGGCATTGCGTTGAGTTGGAAGGTGCGATTGCGCTGGGGGCTTTGCTGCGCTGCGTCTCACTGGCGCAGAGCGAAACGATCGTTCGGCAGGCCGACACTTACCGCGACAAGCGACACAAGACTCAGCCGCGCGAGCCGAGCGCGGGTTGTATTTTCAAAAACCCCGAGGGCGATTCCGCTGGGCGTTTGATTGACGCGGCGGGCTTGAAGGGCGAGCGGGTGGGTGGGGCCGAGGTCTCGACTGTGCATGCGAATTTCATTGTGAACCGTGGCAATGCGACGAGCGCCGACATCATCGAGCTCATCCGCCGCGTGCGCGACCGGGTCGAGAAAATCAACGGCATTAGGCTCGAGCCCGAGGTGCTCCTCTACGGTAAAAAATGGAGAGACGTTTTATGAGCAAACCTATCATCGCCGTGTTAGCTGGTGGCGTATCCGCTGAGCGAGAGGTATCGCTTGGTTCGGGTGCGGCGAGCGCGCTGGCCTTGGCGCAGCATTTCCCGACGAGGCTCTTCGATGTCACTTCGGAAGCGTTGCCGCCGGGGTTGGATCCGGCGCGGCATGTCGTGTTTTCGACGTTGCACGGGACGTTCGGCGAAGACGGCGGCATGCAGCGGCTGCTCGATGCCGCAGGCATTCAGTACGCGGGCTGCGATGCGGCTTCGAGCGCGCTGACGATGGACAAAGTGCGCACGAAACAGGCTGCCGCGGCGCAGGGTGTTGGCGGCGCAAAAGACCTTTTTTTCCCGGCAGAGCGCAAGCTGTCGGCCGACGAGATCGTGGCTAAACTCGGTGAGCAACTGGTGCTCAAGCCCACGGATCAGGGCAGCAGCGTGGGGTTGCACATCATCGAGAATCGGGCCGGTTTGGATAAGGCGCTCGCCGCGGCGACCTCGGGCAACTGGATCATCGAGCAGCGCATCTTTGGCCGGGAGTTGTCGGTTGGGGTTTTGAATGGCAGCGCGATGGGTGTGGTGGAGATCCGCCCAAAGTCCGGAGTCTATGATTTTACCAGCAAGTACACGCCCGGCATGACGGAGTATTTTTCGCCGGCGAAGCTCGGTGAGGCCACCACTGAACGCGTGCGACTGGCGGCGGAAGCGGCGTTTGCGGCCTGTGGTTGCCGCGACTATGCGCGCGTGGATTTCATTTTTTCGGAAGAGAGCGGCTTGTTTCTCCTCGAGATCAACACCCTGCCTGGCATGAAGGCGACGAGCCTGCTGCCGAAGAGCGCGCAATGCGTCGGCCTAGAATTTCCCGCGCTCGTGCGCGAGTTGGTGTTGCCCGCCCTGCAACGTTTTAACGCCCTCAAAAAGTTACCTCTGGCATGAGCTCTTCCACCTCCTATACTCCCTCGGTCCGCAGTTGGCGTGACATCCCACAATCCATCGCACCCAAGGCCATGTCCAACGAAGGTCGCAAGCGTCTCAAGGTCGCCACCGTCAAGAGCGTGGTCGCGCTCTTTGTCCTCTGTTTAGGCGGTTGGGGTATCTACGCAGTGGTGACGACGTGGGAAACTAATCCGACCGCGCTAAAATCTCCTGTAAAAGGTGTGCCGGTAAAAGCGATCGATCTTCGCTCCGACGGCGTGCTCGACCAAGGCTGGGTGACGCGACGTCTCGCCTTGTCCAAAACCGCCGGTTTGATGGAATTGGATTTGCCGGCTCTGCGCGCGCGTTTGCTCGACTTCGGGCAGGTGCGCACCGCAGTGATCACAAGAAAATTTCCCGCCACGCTCGTGGTGATGCTCGAGGAGCGCACGCCGGTCGCCCGGGTTCATGCTCAGCTCGGCCATGCGCAGCCGCAGGACATGCTGGTGGCGCGCGACGGAGTGATTTTTGAAGGCGTGGGTTATGATCCGAATTTGATCAACTCGCTGCCCTATTTGGCCGATGTCAGTTTAAAGATGACAAACGGTCGGTTTCTTCCTTTGGCAGGCATGGAAAAAGTGGCGGAGCTGCTCAGCACCGCTCGCGCAAATATCCCTGCCTTGTACGCGAACTGGCAGATCGTGTCGCTTGCCCGCTTCGCGCTCGACGGCTTCATCGTGGTGCAATCGAAGGAAATTAAGGAGATCACCTTCGGCACGCGCGAAAGCGATTTCTTCAAACAGATCGCGCAGCTCGATCTCGTGGTCGAAGAAGCGCAGCTCAAGCCCGATCATCCCGCCGTCTCGGTGAATCTCGCGATCGGCGAGACTCAGGGCGGCGCGCAGGTGCCGGTGGTTTTTGAAGCCACGCCGTTGGCTCCGGCGGCTGATTCGGTTAAGTCCCGCGCCCCGCGCATCGGTGTTCCCGCGCAGGCTCCCTCCGTGCGAGCCGCGCCGCAGCGCCCACCGCTTTTCACCAACCTTCATTTCACTTCTCGTGAGTTCTAGAACCAAATACATCGGTGCCGTCGAAATCGGCACCTCGAAAGTCACAGTCATGATCGGCGAGCTGTCGCAAGGGCGCAGCCTCAGTATCATCGGATTCGGCGAATGCCAGTCGCGCGGCATCATCAAGGGTGCCGTCATGGATTTCCGTTCCGCCAGTGACGCCACGCACAGCGCGCTGCTTGCTGCCGAGAGCAACGCCGGCGTGCGCATCGACGAAGTGTACCTCGCGCAGGCGGGCGGCCATCTCGAAGGTTTCTACAACGAGGCCGCGGTCAACGTCTCCGCCGCTGACAACATGGTGAGCGCGCTCGACATCGATACCGTTTGCCGTCTGGCCAAGGCCAAGGCGCTGCCCGAAGGCCGCATGGTGGTGCATAATGTCCGCCGCCCGTTCCGCCTCGATGAACGTCTCGTGCCTGATCCCGAGCATCTTGTTGGCCATCGTTTGGCGGTGGGGTATTGGACGGTGCATGGGCAGGAAAATAAGATTGCCGACAACATCCATGTGATCCGCGGCTTTAATGTGCCGGTGGCCGAACTCATCCTCTCCAGTCTCGCCTCGGGCACGATGGTCACTTCGCCTGAGGACCGACAGAATGGTGTGCTCGTGCTCGATATCGGCTGTGGCACGACCGACTACTCGCTTTATCACGAGGGTTGCGCCTATATGACCGGCGTGCTGCCGGTCGGCGGCAGTCATGTGACGAACGACCTCAGCCTCGGCCTGCGCCTCACCGAAGGACAGGCGGAAAAGTTGAAATTGCGTTTCGGTAGCGGCGTGATCGCGACGCGCGACAAGAGCGAAAAAGTCTGGCTAAATGGCGACTTCGCGATCGGCGACCGCCAGTTCTCGCGTCAGGGGATCGAGCAGATCACCTCGGCGCGCGTGTGGGAGATTTTTGAAGTCGTGAAGAAACGCCTCGGCGCAACGTTTGTCCCTGAGCGCACGGTGGCGGGCGTCGTCCTCACTGGCGGCACGGCAAAATTACCCGGCATCGCCGAGGCTGCTGCGAAAGTTTTCGGCGTCACGGCCCGTGTCGGCGAAGTGCCCGGCTACATCAATGAGAACCTGCGCGACCCGGGTTTTAGCACCGCGCTCGGCCTGCTCTACTTGGGGCTCAACTCCAGCTCAGAAGCTCCCTCATCGGGTCGTCGTCGTAGCAATTTCTTCAGCCGTCTGTTCGCCAACGCCTAAGACCCGCCATGCAACCGAACATGAATTCCAACGAGCTTCCCCTTGCGAACGAGGTCCTCGCCGACCGCAGTATCGCTATCAAATTGATCGGCATCGGCGGCGCCGGGGCCAACGCGGTCGACCGTCTCAAGATGGAAAATCTGGAGCGCCTTCAGATGGCCGTCATCAACACGGATTATCAGGCGCTGTCGTCCTCGCCCGTGCAGGACAAAGTGCTCATCGGCACCTCGGTGACGCGCGGTCTCGGTGCCGGCGGTGATCCCGATCTTGGCCGCGAAGCCGTCGAGGCGGACCGTGAAAAAGTCGCGGCGATCGTCAAAGGCTGCGACCTCGTTTTCCTGATCGCCGGCATGGGCGGTGGCACCGGTAGCGGCGCGGCGCCCATCGTGGCGGAAGTCGCCTCGGAAGCCGGCGCGCTCGTCATCGCATTTGTGACGATGCCGTTTACCTTCGAAGGCGGCCGCCGCGTGAAGCAGGCCGAGGAAGGGCTGCTCGCGCTGCGCCGCACCTGCGACGCCGTTATCCCGTTGCCCAACGATATTCTCCTTCAGGAAGCCGCGGAAGGGGAGACGGCTCTCGATTCTTTTGCCCGCGCCGACGAGTGGATCGGCCGCGCGGTGCGTTCGCTCTGGGCCATGATGTTCCGCACCGGCCTGATCAATCTCGATTTTTCCACGTTGCGCCAGGCCTTCTACCAGCGCGGCGGGAAAACTCTTTTCGGTCTGGGCAATGGTTCTGGTGAAAACGCCGTGGCCGACGCCATCGAAAGCCTCAAGCTCTGTCCGCTGCTGCACACGCCGGAGTTTTCGCGCAAGGCCGACCGCCTGCTCGTCAACATCGTCGGCGGCACCGATCTCACGCTGCCTAAGGTCAACGAGATCATGACCGCGGTGACGGAGCAGTTTGGCCGCGATTCGCACGTGATCATGGGCGCGGTTATCGACGAGAGCCTGCAAAACCAGGTGGAAATCTGTGTGCTCGGCACGACCGACATCAGCGGACGCGGCGTCACGCCCCGACGCCCTGTTGCCGCGCCGAAAGCGAAAGCACTGCTCACCAGTTTTCCCTTTTCCGGACAGATCCCATCAACTGCGGTGCCTCCCTCGCCGGGCACCACGCCGCCGGTGGAAACGGCGGAGCAAGCCAAGGCCAGCGCCAAGGCGCGCATCGAGCAGGAGGAGCTTTTTGCCACGACCGAACTCGAGAGCCGCGGCTTTTTTGACAAGACCGACCGCAATCTTTTCGAAGGGCAAGATCTCGACGTGCCCACGTACTTGCGAAAGGGAATCAAGATCACGCTTTAGCCAGTCACAGGCTCCGGTTTTTGCCTGAAATCGCTGGCAGTCTCAAGCTCGGCAGCGATTTCTCGTGTCACCCGGAGTAATTCCCCTACTCTTCTTTTCCTATGTTTATCGACGAATGTGTCATCAAGGTTCATGCCGGCGACGGCGGACGCGGCTGCATAAGCTTTCGTCGTGAGAAATATGAACCCTGGGGCGGCCCCAATGGCGGCGACGGCGGCCGCGGTGGCGATGTGATTTTGGTCGGCAACGACGACACGAACAACCTTGTCGATTATAAATACAAACCGCACTGGAAAGGCGAACGGGGCGAGCACGGTCTCGGTTCAGACCAACACGGTAGCGACGGTAAACACTGCATCCTCAAGGTGCCGCTGGGCACCGTCGTGACCGACGAGACCACCGGCAAGGTCGTCGCCGAAGTCCTCATTGACGGCGAGCACATCGTGCTCTGCAAAGGCGGCAATGGCGGCTGGGGCAACACGCATTTCAAGTCCTCGACGAACCGTGCGCCGAAGCGCGCTAACCCCGGCCATCCAGGCGAGGCGGGCAATTACCGGCTTGTTCTGAAATCGATTGCCGATGTGGGCTTGGTCGGTTTTCCCAACGCCGGCAAATCTTCGCTCACCGGCCGCATCACGAAGGCGCATCCGAAGACCGCCGCCTATCCCTTTACCACGCTGCACCCGCAGATCGGCGTGATCGAACTGATCAAGCACTACGACCGCCTGCTGCTCGCCGACGTGCCCGGCCTGATCGAAGGCGCGAGCGATAATCGCGGCCTCGGCCACCGGTTCCTGCGCCACATCGAACGCTGCTCGGTGCTCATGTTTCTCATCGACATGGCGGGCGTCGATGCCCGCGACCCGCGCGAGGATTACGCCACGTTGCTCAGCGAACTGAAACTCTACGACAAGGCGCTGCTCAAGAAGCCCCGTCTGGTCGTCGCCAACAAGATGGATCTCGAAGGCGCGGCGGAGAATCTCGTGAAGTTTCGCCGCAAATATAAAGACGACCTTGCGGAAATTTCGTGCGTGAGCGGCGAAGGGCTCGACGAGTTGAAGGAACTGCTCCATAAACGTGTTCGTGCTGACCGGCCCGCGCCCGTGCGCACCGCCAAACTCTCCGGCTAAAGCTCCTCCGCCTCACCCCATGGCCAACGAACACCGCTCTCTCATGATGCGCGCCAACCGCTCGCTTGGTGCAACGCTTGTGGAGATGAATCTCATCAAGGTGGAAGATCTCGACGCCGCTAACGACCGGCTGCTCGACGTCGTCGCGAGTGAGGCCACGCGTCAATCTTCGGTGCTCGGCATTCTTACCTTCGAGATGAAGGCGGTGAAAGAGGAGGACGTGCTCCATCACTTGGTGGAAGATCATGGTGTGGGGCTTGTTGATTTGCGTACCTACGAAGGTTCGGATGAGTTGCGAAAAAAGCTCGACCTCGGCGCCTGCTGGGCGACGTGGACGGTGCCTTTCGACCAAGACGAAGGTTTTTATTTTCTCGCGACCGCCTATTACATGGGCCCGGCCGTGCGGACTTATTGGGAGAAACAACTCGATGGCCCGATCATCTGGTACGGTGCCACGTTAGAGATGATCGGCGACTACCTCGAGAAATTGGAGGCCGCGTCCAACGCGGCGTCTGCAGCCAACGCGCCCATCGGATAATCCCCGCGCCCCGTTCCCATGCCTCTTGGAAAATTCCAGCTTCAAATCATCTCGGCCCTCGAACAGATGGACCGGCTGAAAGAAGCAGATCACCAGAAACTCGCCGCCACGCCCGACGAGTTGACCGGCGACGCCTTGGACAAGCTCCTTCAAGAGGAGTACAAGATCACTTCGCTCCAGTTGCTCGTCGCCAAGGGCAAAGCCTTTGGTCTCGCGCCGTATCATGTGGCCAGGTACAAAGTGAACGCCGGCACTTTCGAGCGCATCCCGCAGGAGTTTTGCCAAGAGCACCAGATTCTGCCTGTTGGCCAGGTCGCCGATTACATCGTGGTCGCGTTCGCCAACCCCTTTGAGATTTCCCTCCCGGCGAAGATTCAGGAGATGACCGGCATGCGCGTCCTGCGCGTGCTCGCCCGTGAGAAAGATATCCGCGACAAGTTTGCCGTCACCGCTCAGGCTGGCGGTTTCGATGACGTCGTTGGCCAGATCGGCGAAGAATTCGGCATCAAGGAGGCCGAGCTTAAAGACGGCGAAAGCGTCGCCGAAGATTCCGGCCCAATCATCCAGCTGGCGAACCGCATCATTGAGGACGCCTTTTACGCTGGCACGAGCGATATTCACATCGAGCCGTGGGAAAAGGAAATCATCGTTCGCTACCGCATTGACGGCATTTGTCAGGAAAAACTTCGCCTGCCGGGCAAAGTCGGTCCCGCGCTCGTCGCCCGCCTGAAGATCATGTGCAATCTCGACATCGCCGAGCGCCGCATGCCGCAGGACGGCCGCATCATTTTCAAGCAGTTCACCAAGAAATCCATCGACATCGATCTGCGCGTTTCGACCGCTCCGCTCAATCACGGCGAAGGTGTGGTCATGCGTATTCTCGACAAGCAGAAATCCACCCTGCCGCTGCCGATGCTCGGTTTCTCCGAGGAAAACCTCGCGAAGTACCGCGACGTCATCCGCCAGCCCTACGGCATGATTCTGCATTGCGGACCGACTGGTTCGGGTAAGTCGATGACGCTCTACTCGGCGCTCAACGAAATCAATTCGCCCGAACTCGTCATCCGCACCGCCGAAGACCCGATCGAGTACACGCTCGCCGGCATCAATCAGATGCAGATGCACCGGCATATCGGCCTCACCTTTGCGACCGCGCTGCGCGCCTTTCTTCGTCAAGACCCCGACATCATCCTCGTCGGTGAAATTCGAGACAAAGAAACCGCCAACATCGCCGTCGAAGCCGCGCTCACCGGTCACTTGCTGATCAGCACGCTGCACACGAACGACGCGCCCAGCACCATCGCGCGACTGACCGACATGGGCATCGAGCCTTTCATGATTTCCTCGTCGTTACTCTGTGTGTGCGCTCAGCGACTCATGCGCCGCGTCTGCAAAACCTGTCGCGTGCAGACGCAGATGCATGAGCGCGAAAAAGCGATTTTTGAAAAAGCGATCGGCTGGAGCGGCCCGATCTACAAGGCCAATATCCGCGGCTGTCCCAAGTGCGGCGGTAGCGGCTATAAGGGCCGTCTCGGCATTCATGAGTTGATGGTGATCAGCGAAGAACTGGTCGAAGGCATCAATAAGGAGATGGAGACTTCCGAACTAAAGAAAATCTCCATGCGCAACGGCATGAAGACGCTCCATCAAGACAGCTTGCTGAAGGTGAAGGAAGGCATGACGACCTTGGAGGAGGCCATCGCCACTGTCCCGCCGGATCTGTGATTGGCGCGTACGTGCGGAGACGTATTCAACCGTCACGCGCGCCGAGATATCGGGGTGAATAACTTTTCCACCCCGCCAAGAGAATGGCTCCTGGCAGAGGTGTTTGGCGCAGTAGCCTTGCTCGGCTCAGACTGCTCCCTGTCCTGCTCACTTCTTCTTGTTCGCAGCTACTTTCGCTTTCGTGGCCTGCTGCGAGGTGATCAGTTGCTGCTTCTTATTGTTCGCGTCATTGGCAATTGACTGTTTTTGCGACGCTTTTTTCTGCACGGATTTCGGGGATCTATCGCCCATGGTGGGTTTTCCTTAGTTGAGTTGACTCACCCGCGGGATGTTCGTTTCCCGCGCGGGTGTGTATGTTCATCCATCAGAAACGAACTGAAGTAAACACACGTTGTATGATTTCGGGTAAATGAGGGGCTCATTTTTCACTTGGTTGCGTCAATTTATAGAAACAACCAAGCCCCGGCAGCGAGGATCGGGAGGAGGAAGGGAAGGCTGTATTTGAAGATGTAGCCGAAGAACGACGGCACTTTCACACCGGCGCTTTCCGCGATGGATTTGACCATGAAATTGGGGCCGTTGCCGATGTAGGTCATCGCTCCGAAAAAGACCGAACCGAGGCTCACCGCAATCACGAGTGCAGCTTTTTGGACGAGGAGGATGCGCACGATGTCTTTTTCATCGCCGTTAGCCGGGAGAAAGGCCGCGGGGTTTTCGGCGATGGCGCTCACCTCGGCGAGCTTGAGGAAGTTCACGTACGTCGGCGCGTTATCGAGTACTGCGGAGAGCGAACCGCTGGCAAAATAGTACTGGGCAGGTTCGCTGAAATTAAACTCCTGGCCATGCGCCTCCAAGTAATCGAGAGCGGGCATCATGGTCATGAAGATGCCCGCAAAAAGGAAGGCCACTTCTTTGATGGGGCCGAAGCTGAAGCTGTTTTGCTCGTGAATGGTTTTGTTGGTCAGGAAGAAAGACGCGATAGCTGCGCCGACCATCACCGCTTCGCGCAGGAAGGCGGGGTTTTCGAGAAACACGGCGCCGATGATGACGAGCAGGAAGAGGACGTTGATGCCGCCCTCAAAGCGCCAAGTGTCTTCTTTTTCGATTTCGCGCTGGATGGCGCGGGGGGCGTGTTTGAAGGAGCGGCGATCAAAGAAATAGAAGGTGGCGAGGAGGGCGCCGATGGTGGCTATCCATTGGGGTAAAACCTTCTCCGGTAGCCAAAAGAAAGGCACGCCGCGCAGGTAGCCGAGGAAGAGGGGCGGGTCGCCGATGGGGGTGAGCGCGCCGCCGACGTTGGAAACGATGAAGATGAAAAAGACGATATGGAACGCGCTAATGCGGATTTTATTCATCCGGATGAAGGGCCGGATCATCACCATGGACGCGCCGGTGGTGCCGACGAAGTTGGCCAGCACACCGCCGAGCAGGAGGAAGATCACGTTTTGCATCGGCGTGGCCTCGCCCTTGACCTTGATGTGGATGCCGCCCGCTACGACGAAGAGCGAGCCGATGAGCGCGATGAAGGAGAAGTATTCCTTGGCGGTGTGAATGATTTCGGCTCCGCCGGCAGGAATTTTCCAGAGGTAGAAAGCGGCGACGAATGCGGCGAGGCTCAGCGAAACGAGGTGATAGTTGCGCTCCCAGAAGTGTTTTAGTTTCGCCGGCGAGAGCGGCATGGTCGCGATAAGCAACAGCAGCAGCCCAAACGGCAGAATGAGCAGCGGAGAAATCTCCACTGGCGCGGTAGAAGCAGCCAGACACAGGGCAAGGTTCATAAGAAGAACGCTATGCAAACGACGCACTGGGAAATGTTAAACTCAATCGAGCGGCGCGGGTGGCCATGATTTCCCCATCGTCGGCACAGGCGTCTGGCTCATGCGAGTCGCGGACGCTATGGGGCGTGGGCGCAGTTGAGGTCCGTTATTTTTTGGGGAGATCTGTTAGGTTGGCATCAGTTTTGCTGAGTTTTGAATTTTAACCTGTCCGCACCCCTCGGGACTGGTTTCGTGAAATCTAACCAAAAATCCAGATCCAATATTGTATGAAGGCATCGTGTAAACCAGTACCAAGGCTGCTCAAGTTTGTGAGCGTCGCGCTTTTTGCGATGCTGACCGCAGTCTCCTCTTGGGCTCAGCCCAGCGCGTCCTCCACACTTCCGGTGCCTACGCTCGAACAGCGTGTGGCCGGTCTTGAGGCCGCGCTTAATAACGCCGATCCCACTGGTGCGTTGAAAGACAAGGATGGCAACATCGCCGCCGGTCTCACTACG
>Ga0105048_10002531_pt1 | contig 29768 bp, 20 predicted proteins | sample MAT05_FD_78382 | JGI IMG/M metagenome (GOLD analysis project Ga0105048, IMG submission 78382) | Freshwater microbial communities from Lake Fryxell liftoff mats and glacier meltwater in Antarctica - MAT-05 | ecosystem: Environmental > Aquatic > Freshwater > Ice > Liftoff microbial mat | place... | reverse complement strand
TGGTCAGCCATGGTGAGGGATTTTGGAAGAGCGTTTATGAACGTAGCCGGAACGGCAAAGAGTGTTTCGGAGGCTCGCAGTCGTAAAACGCATCGCAAGTTCTACCGAGCGCGAGTCTAAGCTACGCTCCCGTTGCCCAATTTTAGGATGTAACTCCTTGTGGGAATGCCGACAAAGGTGGTTGTCTGCGCTTATTTCGAATGATTGGAATCGAAATAGAGAAGCAGGACCAATTTCGCGAGCAGTCCGTGCCGACAATATCTCGAATCGAGGGTCAGGAAATCGAGACCGCACATCAAAGTGTCGTGTCCCCATGTTTTCCATATCTCGAATCGAGGGTCAGGAAATCGAGACCGCACATCAAAGTGTCGTGTCCCCATGTTTTCCCCTCCCCCTGTTTTCCCCTCCCCATGTTTTCCCCCTAATTGATTCCCCCGGTTGCTCGGTTACTCCTTCGTGTCCCCGGTTACTCCACCGTTGTCGGATAGAGTTCCCGATGGATTCGTCGGCATAGTCGAGGAACGCACCGCAGCCTCAAGATAACTAAGGAATCTTGATGCAGGATTCGCAAATCCCGTAAGTGTTCCCATCGATTGGGAACCACCCAGGTGTATGGCGACTACATCGCCTTTCTTATTTAGGATTGGTGCCCCAACGGTTCCCTGATGTGTAAGCTTGTTGTTTTCGAATTCGTAAACAATATTTCCGTGTTCATCCTCGCCTGTGACGGTTGCAGCATGTTGTCTTTGGCTTGGAGGAGCTCCGGCATACATCGCGGCAGACAACCATACAGAATCTCCCTTGGCGGGATGATCGGCGGATAGTCTAAGTTTGCTTGCACGTGTTTTATTCGGCATCGATATTGCGACGATGTCGCCAGCCAACGATGCTTGATCAAAAGGACTCGATTCCAATACGCCTATAAAACCGCTTGCCGACAGAACTCCGTCGAAAGAACCAAATGCATCACCCAAAGTGATACTCTTGAAGATTTCCGAAAGTTCTGCGGGAGCCGCTTGACGAGTTAGACCTGACGCAGGACCTAGAATACTCAGTGCGGTCAAAACAAACGTGCGATCGTCTCCGTCTATTTCAGCGCCGAACGCCGTTCCGACCGAAGAACCAGCATCAACGTTTCCGAGCGTAGTTTGAAAGAATGGCCTGAGAATGGAACGTTCTGGAATAAGTGGTGCGCCCGGTAGATTGGGTGATGGCGGTGGATCTCGCATCACCTCCAATTCAGTCTTTTGGCAGCCTGTAGAGAAAAAGATTACTGCGAATGCAAGATGAATTAACAACAAGGAAGCTTTCATATTTGCCCACTGACCGTTTTGGCTAAACTCGAATTTGAATTGACATTCCAACGAGAACGCCGCGTAATTAATTTTGCGCGGCGTTCCTGATTTTCAGCTGTGCCTCAGTGGTCTCAGCCATGCTGTTCACCGACACATTTAATAGTGCTCGAACTACAAGGCCGATTCGCCCTGGCTGACTTCTTTTTCCATCTTCGCTGACTCGGCCGCTTTCTCCGCTTGGCTGGCTTCAGGCTTCTCGCTGCCGCAACCGACAACACAGCCAATCCATAGCAAACCTGCGAATGCCAATAATCGCCACAACATTATAATTGATCTCCGCTGATTACTTGACCGTCATCTGTTACGCATAGCAGTCGCCATACATTCGCATCCACGTTGAATGCAAAGAATCGCACCGAACCATCTACGGCTGCTGCATTCAATCCTCCCGGGTGAGCCGAACCGAAATAGCGATTCCAGTTTGGTCCATTAGGGGTACCAGGTCCAACCCAATGTGTTTGCGAATCCGATCGTGGAGGGAAATGCCAACGGACCACGCACTCATCCCAACCCGCGTTGTTCCAACGCTCGTTGTCTCCGCCATCGCGGCCATGTTGTGAAGCATGAAGCGATTTTTCTGCAAACATAATGGAACTTGAAGTCCCATCCGTTATGTCTCCAAGTCTACGCTTGCGGCCAGAACCCGACCAAATGATCGCTCCACTCATACCCGGTGTGAGTCCGCCATTCAATGCTGTACGAATGGGTTGAGACGGAGCCCCCAGAGGAGCGGTTGGAATAAAACTGATGGTGGAATCCGGAGGACCAGAGTAAAAACCAGCGCATCCAGCGTAGTCTGTTCGTCCGCTCAACAACGTCGTTCCATAAGTCGTTGGACCACGTCGACTTGGGCAGTAGTACGTAGGAACCAGCGAGGCGGCGACCTCGTTCTCTCCAGTGACATTTGCAACTGGACCGCTACTTGCAGCGCCGGTCCAAATTGGTTTTACATCCAAGCCGAGGTTCCAAATGGAGTTTTGCTCCATAAAGGGAAGTATTTTGTACTGGGCACTCCAACCATCGCGATTGGCTGCACGACAGCACGTCGTGCCAGTAGTATAGGAATAACCATTGGGATTCGGCGTCACGCCATCGGTCTGAACAGCCCTGGGGTGGCCATCGAAAGGCCCCTGGGGTAAAAACTTGTACGCACTCTCAAAATTGAGTGATGCCAATCCAATCTGTTTCAGATTGTTGGAGCATTGCATGCGCCGCGCTGCTTCGCGGGCGGCTTGCACGGCCGGCAGTAGAAGTCCGACCAAAATACCAATGATCGCAATGACCACCAGCAGTTCCACGAGAGTGAAACCAATTCTCGCCTGCTTTCTTTTCATAACCAAATTCCCCTTCTTCCAAGTACTGAACGATGTGCCGCACAAAATCGGTCACGTCAAAGAATACGAAAGGATTAAACCCAACAATCATGTAGATCTAATGTCTTCCACAACAAGATCGTGTGAAGCTAGCTTTGCGATGCCGTGCTAGCTCTTCGTGTGTTTTTCACCTGAACCACAAGACTACGTTTCTTTAACGTATTCCGGTACGCTGTAGACACCGTACATGGTGAATTCATGCCCCCTCACCTCGTTGAAGGTATCGTGTGTTCTGGAAATAACCTCACAATTTGTCTCGTGCTCGCGAACTGAACACGGTGACACGTTGTAGAATTCTGCCATGGGAGCGTTGCTTAGATCCGCGCTCGGTAGAACTTGCGATGCGTTTTCAGACTGCGAGCCTTCGCAACACTCTTTGCCGTTCCGGCTACGTTCATAAACGCTCTTCCGAAATCCTACCATCGCTTACCAAAGCGTGGGCTCGATATGGTAGCTGCCGATTGTGGCCACACCGGGATGAACCCGGTGTAAGCCTCTCTGTGGCTCTGTGGTGTAAGCCGGTTCCAGACTGAAATCCGCATGCAAAGCGAGCATTCATGCCGACCGTTTTAAATCAGCCTTAAAGCACGGCAGGTTTCTTGATACGAAACTTCGAGATCGAGCGAAATCGCGTGATCGTTATTTAACCAAACTGGCAGAACAGGCAATAGTTGGCCAACCACCATCGGATAGGCCCATGATTCAAATCGCGAGCGTGTGGCCAGAACGTGACTGCGGCATGTGACGGCGTAAGTCAATGGCGGATCAGGCGCAAAAGCGGGATCGGTCTGACCGAAAACATCGAGGACTTCGCAGTAAAGGTTGAAGCGTTTCACGGTAACCAAATCCACTATCGAGACGCATATCTTCTTTTGCAAAAGTGCTGCACATTTAGAGACAAACGCTTGCCGAGTTTCAGGGCGATCCTTGTTGGCTGGGCTGACAATCTCGATTGCGGCCACCAGTTCTCGACCGCGCTGCTGGTCGAAGATCAATACTTCGTATTCATAGATTTCTGTCGGATCAAGTTCCAACGACAGGGTCGGTTTTGGCGGTGCCCAAAGAGCCGTTGCCGACCCTTCAGCGTTTGCACTAGATGCGAAATCAGACTTATTATCGACATCAAACGTGCAAACATCGACTTCGAAGTTTTTGCCCAAATGCACTCGAGGCTCCGCTGTGTATTGGTCAGGCAACGATTTGCAAAGTTCCATAACAATCAACGCGGGCCACATTCCATGGAAACCTTCCCAGGAACACTTGTTGAAAATCGGCGGTCGAAAGTGGTCTAACAGCGGCATAAAGTTCGGACTCCGTGGCTTCGATGGATAGTACGTCCATTTTAACCCATCGTTGCGGCGACTGTCTCGCAAATTTGACAGTCTAGTTTGGGTTTTCATACCAGACCACATTATTGCTAGCCCGGCCAGCAACGACCAAATCCAAATCACCGTCTTTGTCCAAGTCGATGACGCGGATGTCGTAGGCTTGCTGTTTCTCGCCGATCAGACGGGACTTGAAGTTACCTCGTCCATCGTTCTCGTACCACATGGCTCGTTCGCTGCCGAAAGCGACCGTCGCCACGTCCATATCTCCGTCCCGATCGAGGTCGATCGCCGCCAAGCAATGCGGCTCACGCAAATCACCATCGATGGTGTGTTCTGTCCAAGTGGCGGAGTCCGTTTCTCGCTCGAACCATACGACGCCAACCCCGTGGCCTCGTGACGCAATGAGATCCATTTTCCCGTCACCATTGACATCCGCTGGATGGATATTGGTTGCGCCGGGTTGTTTGGCGGAAACCATTTCTTTCGTCCAAGGCTGAGTAGGATCCTTGCCCGCTTGCCACCAAGCGAACCATTGGCCATCAGCCCCAGCCTTGGTACTATCCCCTTTTGCACCGGAGGCGGCATCTGGCAAGCCGTCCCCGTTGATGTCACCAATGCCCAAGTAATGGGACAAGCCGGGAGCATCGCCCGCAGCAAATACGAACCGCTCCCAACGTTCTGCTGTTAGCGGATCCTTTGGAATCCGATACCAAACTAGCGAATAGGGAAATGGCTCTGTCGGTTGAGCGCTGGTTGCCAATAAGTCCAGACGCCCGGCATTGTCGACATTGCCAACTAACAGGCCATGCACACCGTTGACTTGATCGTCGATGAGCCTTTCATTCCAACGATCGGTGAGCGGATTTGCAGGGCACTCCAACCAGACGATGCGACCAGGATTGTAGGGTGTGCCGATAACATCCAGATCGCCATCGCCATCTACGTCCATCGATTCGCTATGAATCCAATCCATATTTCCGGAGCCTAGCATGATCGGCTTCCAATCAGGAGCGACTAGCAATTGTGTTTTCGTGCCAGCGTTGCAAACAATGTCGATCAGACCATCGCCAGTAAAATCGCCAGAAACCGCAGTCATGCAGGGTGCGCCCTCAAATACGACGTGCTTCGTCCACTTGCTAGTCTTTGGCGGCTCGTTGGCTTGTCCGTTAACCGAAGTTGGATCGCTTTCCATCGACAACAGCGCCGATGCAAATCGCTTTCCAACCTCGATGGTCCCCTCGCTGTTGAAGTGCACTGGATTTTCCAGACCCGCTCCACTGGTATCGACATAGCGGCAATCGCTGAACTCGTGACCGACATGCTTTTGTGCCGCGATGATGTCCGGCATGAACTTATTCTTTCCTTCGTGAAAATGAACGTTGACGGAAACAAGGATCGGTAGCCGTTCGGCTTTGAGATCGCGTCGCAACGTTGCAAACATCGCCGTTAGACGCTCGGCGTATTTGGGTGCATCGTTTGCGTTTGCATCGGATTCGCCTTGTACCCATACGAGCCCTCGGAAATTGACCGTCATTCCTTCGGCTTCAGCAAGCGATTGGGCGGCTCGAACTTCTTCGAGCAACGCTCGATAGCACGCGCCCCGTTTATCTTCACCTGCTGGATCCCAATCGTCGGCGACACTGGTGCCGCTGAAAGCTACCTTCACCACAGCGAGTTCACTCTCTCTACCAAGTTGTTGATCGCGACGCTTGAGCTTGCGTGCGAAAGATACTTCGGGACCGAAGCCACCGGCTAGATTGACAAAATTGCCGTATTGACGAGGCTCTGATTTAGGTCCTGGATTGCCAAGCGGTTGGACGGAGAGGTGTGTCCACTTCGTTCGAGACGACATCGAATCACGATCATCAGGTGGAGGATCGCCGACACGAAAACGGAATCGAATCGATTTATCCAATTCATCTGTGCCAAGCTTCGCCATGTCGGTATCGAAACCTACCGCATTGGATTGTCCGGCAACGATTAATAGATCAAGCCTTTTCGTTTTATCGGTCGCCGATGCCAAGCTGCATGTCGCCAACAAGTTAATAGCGATCAAAAAGGAAATTCGATGTTCGAAACATGGGTTGTGCATTGCGAATCGTCCTTATCCTGGCGTATTTAAAAAGGCTCGTCCGGTGTTCCGGGGAGGTCTGTTTGGATGGTCTGAATGCAGGTATCATAGCGGAATCGAGTGAACCCATGGTTTTGGGTTATTCGCGTCCCGTTTTACCCATGGATGCCAAGGATGGCGCTAACACTACTGCTTTTGATGGACTATTGGAAATGCTTCGAGGAAGTGCGTGGGATGCGCTGGCCGATGGGGGTTCGGTGTCAACACGATGAAAGGATTCTGGTCATTGCTTCGATCTTGGCTACGTCCTAATCGGGGCATCGCAAGAGAAACTGCCGCTCTACCTCGCGTTCTTCCAGTTCGTTCACAACACGCGAAAACGAGGGAAAGCACTCCTAAATTCGCTCGTTGAGCGACTTTTGGCATGACCTCCCCGGAACACCGCATGAGCCAAAGGGTATAGCATATCGCATGAACGAACTCCTTAGTTAGTAAGTGAAAAAGCGATTAGACAACAGACACGATTTTAGCAAACTCCTTTTCAGCCGTTTTGACGTATCTTGCGATCCACGAGGAAAACTACCCACAGGCTGGAAGCCTATGCTACGCCAAGATCTCGCGGATCAGCGTGCCTTCGACATTGGTCAGCCGTCGCTGAATTCCATTATGCTCAACGCTTAGTCGCTCATAGTCCAATCCAAGAAGGTGCAAGATCGTTGCGTTGAAATGATAAAGAGGGTGCACATTCTCAATTGCTTTTTGTCCGAACTCGTCGGTCATGCCGTGACTTACGCCAGGCTTCACCCCTGCACCAGTCATCCAACAAGTAAATCCGTCCGGATTGTGGTCGCGTCCCTTGGCCCCTTTTTGAAAGAAAGGCATGCGTCCAAACTCGGTACACCAAACGACCAAAGTATTCTCAAGAAGGCCTCTCTGCCTGAGGTCTTTGATGAGCGCCGCTGCAGGTTGGTCCATAATTTCGGCATGGATATCGTACTGTTCCTTGAGCGCGTTGTGACCATCCCAGTTGAGTCGGCCAGCACTTGCATACGCGCCATTAAAGAGCTGGACGAAACGTACGCCACGTTCGATCAAGCGCCGAGCTAAAATGCAGTTGCGGGCGAAGGCTGCTTTGTCTCCGTTCTTCGTATCGTCGGCTCCGTACATCCGCAGGATATGCTCAGGCTCGGTGCTCAAATCGCTCAGATCAGGTACGCTCAATTGCATTCGAGCCGCCAATCGGTAACTGGCAATACGAGCCGCTAATCGTGAGTCGCCTGCTTGCTGTAGTTGATGTTGCAGGTTCATCTGCTCCAGCAACTGTTTGGCAGCTTCGTCGGACTCGCGTGCGACACCCTTGGCAGCCAGGTGACGAATCGGATCCTTGGCACTCAAAACAGTTCCTTGGAATGCAGCCGGCAAAAAGCCTGGCCCCCAATTGTTCGAGCCATTCTGCGGTACACCTCGCGGATCCGGAATCGCAACGTAAGCGGGTAGGTCTTGATTCTCACTCCCAAGTGCGTACGTTGCCCACGAGCCCAGACTTGGAAAACCATCCAACGTAAAGCCGGTCGATAGAAAATTCTCTGCGGGACCATGTGTGTTGGATTTGCTCGTCAGCGAATGAACGAAGGCAATGTCATCGGTCAGTTCGGCCAAATGGGGAATCAGGTCGCTTACCCATTTGCCGGTTTGCCCTCGCTGCCGAAATGCGTATTGCGGGCGAGCAAGATTGCCAGCGGGTCCTTGGAACGTGACTGCGGGACCGCCTGGCAATGGTTTGTCATCCCACTTGATCAGCTCGGGCTTGTAGTCCCAGGTTTCTAATTGGCTGACTGCCCCAGCGCAGAAGATGACCACCACGTTCTTGGCCTTGGCCGGAAAGTGGGAAGCTCGCGGCGCATAGGGTCGTGCTGGATCAATGACAGGAATAATGGGCGTCGACGCTTGCAACGACTCGCTGTCTATCAGACTGGTGAGTGCAATGGCCCCCAATGCGGTCGCACTATCTCCTAGCCATCGACGTCGGCAGAGGTCGGTCCATTGTGTCTTCGATATTGTATCTTTGCTCATGGTACGAAGATGACCTCATTGCAGTTGAACAGAGCTCGACACAACGGCTCCAGGCCATGCGTCTGGACAACGCCAAGAGCACACGACTGCTCGATCGCAGTTGGTTCGCGTTGCATTGCGATGTTGTAAGCGACTCGAATCTGCTCGTTCAAGTCCGTGCCACTTTCCATTTGAATTCGCTTCGCAAATACCTTGGCACGCTCCAGTGTGAAGGTGCTATTAAACAGATTGAGTGCTTGGACTGGAGTCGTCGATTCGCGACGTTTGGCGGTACTTTGACCAGCATCAGGACAGTCGAACGCACCGAAGATCGCATCTCGCTCACGCCGCACTTTGTGGGCATAGATGGTTCTTTTCATTCCATCCGAAGAGAATGTCTCGACAGGTTGAAAGCCACTCAAGCCGCCGCGTTGATCAAACAGGTTGAACCCACGGCCATGCATTTCGGATCGAAGTTCGCCGGTCATTGCCAGCATTGTGTCACGGATCTCTTCGGCATCTAGTCTTCGGCCTGGGAACCTCCACAGCAGTCGAGCATCGGCGTCTTGTTTCATTGCATCTTCACGCCCGACGAGAGAGGAAGACTGGCAATACGTTTCACTTAGCACGATTTCGCGATGCAGCCGCTTCAAACTCCAGCCTTCTCGGTGAAAATTGGATGCCAACGTGTCAAGCAGTTCCGGATGCGTCGGTTTGGATCCGCTGCGGCCAAAATCGCTTGGCGTATCGACCAGCCCGGTACCAAAATGCCCTTGCCACACTCGATTGACTAAAACGCGAGCGGTAAGCACATTCGATTCGTCGGCGATCCAATTGGCCAAAGCTCTACGTCGTTCCTGATCGCTGCTCGCGTCCGACAATTGGAGCGAACTCAAGAAGACGGGAACGGCGGGCTTGACGAGATCGCGAGGTTGTTCTGGATCGCCACGATTAAGCCAGTGAATTGCATCCGGCGTTCGAAACTTGCCCGCGAAAACGAGTTGGTCTCGCTCCAATGCCTGGGTTTGAGTATGAAGTCGATTCCGTTCCTTGATGAACTCGTTTGCGCGTATGGCATCCTTGGGATCTAGCGGTGTCGCGATGAACGCTGGCCCAAGATCCATGCCTGAACGCCAAGGTCTTCGGTCTGTGGAATCCGCAACTCGATTCCAACCCTTGGGCGTTTCGACTTCGATTGTGTACTCGATAGGCAACCGATCCACCAAACTGCCGGACCTGTCTCGGCTCCAAACAATGCTCCCTATCTCCTCGGGTTCGGCAAACTCCAATTCCACCCAACCTTGCCCATTTTCATTGCCTAGCCAACTTCGGTCGTTGCCCAACATCCCATCATGCACATAGCTTGGGTCGTGCACGCCAGGGACAAGCGTATTGCCAGAGGTGGTCGCCTTCGCACCGGCAGAACGCAATGCCACATTCTTACCCTTTCGATTGAAGACCTCGATCTCATCGATGCAGGGTTCCAGACTGTTGGTCGCTTCGATCGTAAGTCGCAATCGTTGGGTAAGCGTCTTAGGAATCCGGTCGTAAATTCGCTTACTATTGACTGCAGGACGTTCTGGAAGTAGCTCAGCAATGGTTCTCATCGTCTCGGGACTCTCACCCAATTGAATACGATAGGCAGTCGGTGTACGGTCGTCAAACTTACCTGTTCGATCACGGCCCCAGGCAACTCGCGAAATGTTGCACTCTCTGGGCAATTCGAATTGCAACCATCCGTACCCTTTGGCATTCGACATCCAACTGCTATCGTTGCCAACAATTCCGTCATTCACGAAACGCACTTGATGTGACCCAGACTCCGTACTTCCGGATGCCGTCACTTTGGTACCATTCGAAGCGAGAGCGAGGTTCCCTTCGAATTCTTTATCCGAATAGATTTCAAACTCATCAATGCAGGGTTCAATCAATCCCAGTGAGGAATGAAGATTAGCATCGAGAATCTCAAAGCGGACAATGCGTGCAGGCTGCTTTTCGAAATCAACGGTATGTTTGTCCGACCGGATAATTCTTGGAGCGCTATTTGGCTTCGCAACTGAGGCAAACTCGTCGATGGATCTCTGCAAAACGTCGGCTTCCTCATGAAGCATCACTGCTCGCCGTTTTTTGTCTGAAGTCTCTTCGGATCGCCATTCCCGGTCATCGTATTCAACACCCGCGACCATCGCCTGCATCGCATAGTAGTCAATGGACGTTACCGGATCGAACTTGTGATCATGACAACGAGCGCAGCCGATACTGAGGCTGAGGAATGTTTGTCCAATGTTGTTCACGATCTCATCCAGCGCGTCTTGGCGAGCAAGCCGAATAGATTCAGCATCCTTACCAATCTGACCGGGAAGTAGCACGGATGCAGTCACGAGAAAACCTGTTGCAGGATCCACACCCAGCCCATCTCCGACCAATTGCTCGCGAATGAACTGGTCGTAGGGTGTGTCTTGGTTGAGCGCACGAATGACGTAGTCACGATAGGGCCAAGCGTTCGGCCGTTCCGTGTTGACTTCGAATCCATGCGTATCGGCAAAACGAACTACGTCGAGCCAATGCTGTGCCCATCGCTCTCCGTATCGCGGTGAAGCAAGCAAACGATCGACGACCTCTGCATAAGCGGTCTCGGCAATTCGTTTGTGCAGCAGTCGGCGAGTGAATGTGTCGGTTTCGTCGCGAGTAGGCGGCAATCCGGTCAAACCATAGGTGACGCGACGCAGCCACTGAATCGGAGTTGCAGGTGGTGACCGACTAAGTCCGTTTTCTCGGAGTTTGGCTTCTACCAAGGTGTCGATCGATCCTTGAGTTGAAACTTCCAGCGGCTTGAACGACCAATGGTCCATTCGGTTTTCGTTCGAGGCCGAATCGACTCCTTCAGGCCAAACGGCTCCTTGCTCAATCCATTGCTTTAGTTTTTCGATCTGCTTTGTGTCCAAAGCATAATCGGGTGGCATGCGTTTGGTTTGATCGGTGGAGTTCACGAATCCTAGGAGTGGGCTTTTGGCGGCATCTCCGGCGACGATATCTGGCCCATGCTTGTCGCCTCCTCTGACCGCAGCACTTTTTAGGTCGAGTCGCAGTCCGGACTCTTGTTCGCTTCCACTATGGCAGGAATAGCAATGCTCGACAAAGATCGGTCTGATATCGCTAACAAAGTCGATTTTTTGAGCATGACAAAGACCAATCGACAACAAAGCCCCTGCAATACTCAAAATCTGGGTATTGAAGCTCGATGGTGCGTAGTCTTTTAAGCGAGTCATGCGTTGCAGTGGATAACAGTGAAATCTCAGTCGGACGATCGTTTATTACCGTCCACCAGTTTAGCTGGACCAAGCCAACCTGACGACTACAACGGGGCTTAAGGTTTGGGAAAAATCGTTGTCCAAAGTGACTATGGCGATGCTTTATCATACTCACCAGGACCAGTCGTAGCCCTAAGCGCTTCGAGGTTCATGGGTTTAGCGTACTTCTCTGGACTGTTGGTTAAGATGCGAATGTTAGGTTGGAGCATCGGAACACCGGAGTAAAATACCGCTGTTGAATTCTGGATCGTCTTTGACTTCCAGTTCCAAGATGAAATCGCCGTACTTCTTTTCGGTCGTGACAAATGTATGTTCTACGGTGTTAATGCGTTGTCGTAAGACAATCGCACCTTCCTCGATAACGGCTGGCGCTGGATCACGAAGTGCAACCACTTTCCAGCCAGCGAAATTCGAGCCATTAAACAGCGACTGCCAAGGTTCCTCGTCCGCAGCGAAGACCGCCAAAGAAAAAGTGAACACGAGGGCACAAAACGAGAACAATGCAGTGAGGGGCTTCATAACAAATCCGAATCTGTTTTAGGATAAAACTGGCGAAGGCTGATCAGCCTAGAGCATGGAGTGAGTTCGAGTTTCCAAGGAGCGACGGAAAGTGGACCCACCCAAATGTAGGGTTGTGCAGCAAATATTTGCGGATTGGAGCAACGAACCGGATAAAAAACAACAGATATTCTATCTGCTCGCCTTTCGTGTTCAAGACTTCGGACCTCTCAACTGGCTCTTCAGAAACAACTCCAGATCGATCTTTTCACCTTCGTTCCAACTCGACTTGGAATCGGGATGAACGTCTAACAGTTTGCCAATGTCGTTGAACCTTGCGTCATGAAAATAAGCTCTTCGATGCGAAAGCCCCTGCAAAGACGGAGGATTGAACATGCTTTCGCCAGCTTCGTCGAAAACGCCGACGTTAAAGCTCTCCGGAGAAGTATAGTGTTTGTCAGGATGATGACATCGAGCGCATCCTCTGACTTGGAACAACGCTCGTCCACGTTCAATATTTCTGGAATCGACGGGTGTTTCCGTTGGCAAGGTCTGCTTTCGCAAAAACGCAGCGATGTCTTTCGCAACCGATTCGTCACCGCCGATTCTCTCACGCGAAATCGCACTGCGATGCATTGTTGACGTCAACGTCTTTTCGATTTGGCCTTCCAAGCTGATTTCGATCCCGTTCCATGTCCAAGGGCCGGTATGAGCCACATTCAGGAGAGAAGGAATGCGTTTCGGATTTCCAAATTGGCCGTCCGCCTTTGTATCGGCCAACAAGTCGGGCGAATGGCCATCCACATGGCAACTATTGCAAGACATCCAACCATCGTGAGAAAGGCGTCCAGAATAAAAAGCTGCCTCTCCCCGATCTTCAGCACTTCGCAATACTCGAGCCGTGCCAAATGCAATCGAAGGTTGCAATTGATGGCCCCGGAATTCCAACATCGATGCGACGTCACCTAACGGACTTATCCATAGGAATTTTGAGCCGCTGATTTTAGCTATGCGTGTCGGAGGGTACAGTCTCGATGACCGACCTGACAACTGTATTGATAGTTGGTAACGTTGGCAACTTAGGAACGTCGTTTGCGTCCTTCGAAAGAGCAAAGGAAGCAATAGATAGGGTTAGAAACGAGCAGGTGAGGATTGTGATGGCAATTCGAAGCATGGCGATGGAACCTCCGGCATCGAGGAATAGGACTAGGGCGGAACAGTCCGGTAATCGCGCCAACTGAAAAACAAGTTCTTGAATTGTAGTCTATATTCTGCTTGGGCTTCAGGGACGGACGTGGTTTTGAAGGAAATCGCGAATGCACTTCCAACACTGGTGACCGCCGGCCGCGTAGCGAACCGGCCTACGTAGATCCGTCGCTCCGTCGACTGATTTCTTTTCGCATAACGCTATCCGAGTACGCCAATTCAATATGCAGCCCGCCAACCACGGACGTCAATCCGATAGGATCTAAACTCTTTCCAATGAAAAATCTGTTGGGCTACGTTGCGAATCACTCCATAGTCAGGCACAATGGCGTGTTGAAATGACTAAGGTCATCCGGTGTTGTGTGACGCAATGTACTGCATTTGTGACACCCTACAGCCATTCGGGTTTGAAACTAACGATTTTGAGGAAACAACCGCGATGCGTTTTCGATGCCTTCCGCTCTTGATTGCTGTGTGCATGTTTGTGATCGGCTTTTCCCCTGTGGGAGCAGCCGAACCCGTACTTAAGCTAAAGCAGGGGGACCGCATAAGCTATATCGGTAATACCTTGGCGGACCGCATGCAGCATGTCGGGTGGTTGGAAACGTATCTCTACGCAGCTTATCCCGAATTGAATCTAACGGTTCGAAATCTAGGGTTTTCTGGCGACGAAGTGAAGTTGCGTCCTCGAGAAGATAACTTTGGTAGTCCAGATGAATGGCTTACCAAGACCAAGAGCAACGTTGTATTTGCTTTTTTTGGTTACAACGAAGCACTCCGCGGGCCATCGGGCTTGGATGGTTTTAAGAAGGATCTTGCGGAGACAATCGATGGAATGCTGGCGCAAAAATATGACGGGGAATCAGCACCGCGATTGGTTTTCTTTTCCCCAATCGCACACGAAAATCTGAAGAGTCCGCATCTTCCAGACGGTGTCGTTAACAACGAGAAACTGGAACGGTGCACCAAAGCCATGGCGGAGATTTGCCAGGCAAAAGGGGTGCTCTTCGTGGACCTGTTCGCAGCAACGAAAAAATTGTACGCCGCGGCTTCGAAACCGTTGACGCTGAATGGAATCCATTTGCTAGACCATGGTGATCGAGCCATCGCGAATGTCATCGTCAAGGAGTTGTTTGGCATTGAAAAGCAATCCAAGGACGAGAATGAGTTGGAGCGGTTGCGACAAGCCATCTTGGACAAAAACTACCATTGGTTCAGTCGCTATCGCGTTGTCGACGGTTACAACGTATTTGGAGGCAGATCCAAGTTAGCATGGTTTGAGCAATCCAACGCTGACGTCATGATGCGTGAAATGGAAATGTTTGACATCATGACGGCCAACCGCGATGTGCGAGTTAGAGCGGTCGCCAAAGGGAGCGAACACCATGTTGTTGACAATAATCTCCCGCCGGAACTAGAGGTGAAATCGAACATCCCTGGGAAGTTAGAAGGAGGAAAGCATGAGTACCTGGATGGCAAGGAAGCAATTTCGAAAATGAAAATTGCGGACGGAATGCAGGTCAACTTGTTCGCCGACGAAAAGATGTTTCCGGAAATGGTCAACCCTGTCCAGATGGCCGTGGATACCGACGGCGTGTTGTACGCATCGGTTTGGCCATCGTATCCACACTGGAATCCAACGGAACCGCGGAGGGATCGCATTATATCGCTCCCGGATGACAATGGAGATGGAGTGGCTGATCGGTGTGTGGTGTTTGCGGACGAATTGAATAGCGTAACCGGATTCGAGTTTTGGGGCGGTGGTATGTTGGTGGCCGCGTTGCCTGAGCTTTGGTTTCTAAAAGACACCGATGGTGACGGCAAAGCAGATGTCAAAATCCGAATGCTGCAGGGGCTATCGAGTGCTGACTCGCACCATTCGGCCAATGCCATGTTGATCGGCCCGGATGGTTGGCTCTATTGGTCTCGCGGGATTTTTAATGTCGCGGCCATGGAAACACCAACGAAAACCTACCGCTCCGCCGAAAGCGGGGTGCACCGGTTTAACCCGCGAACGTTTGAAATGGAGTTCCATTTCCCAATTGGACCAAACCCGCACGGCGATGCGTTTGACCAATGGGGCTATCAGTTCGCAAATGATGGTACAGGTGGTTCTGGTTCGTATGTCAATATCGGCAAAGGCGTGGGGCACAAACCATGGTTTAAGATGCGAGTGCGCCCGGTGGCGGCCACCGGATTTCTTTCGAGCAGTCATTTCCCCGAAAAGAACCAAGGCAATTTCTTGATTTGCAATTGCATCGGCTTTTTAGGAGTACTTCAACATGAAGTGAAGTACAACGGAGCAGCTATAACTGCGGAAGAGATCGAGCCCATTTTGGTTTCCAGCGATCCCAACTTTCGGCCGACTGACGTGGAAATGGGTGGCGACGGCGCCCTGTACGTCTCCGATTGGAGCAACGCGATCGTCGGCCACATGCAGCACAACATGCGTGATCCGAACCGAGATCATGAGCATGGGCGCATCTATCGTGTTACCGCCAAGGATCGGCCGGTGCTTAAGCCGACCAAACTCAAGGGAAAACCGATCACCGAAGTGTTGCAGGCCTTTTTCGCTAAGGAGAACGGCGTTCGCTACCGTGCACGATTGGAGTTAAGCGGACGGGAATCGAAGGACGTTGTTCCTGCCATCACAACGTTCACGGCTAAGCTGGATCCTGCTAAACCTGACGATGCACAGGCATTGCTTGAATCGTTGTGGATCCACGAAGAACATCGAGTTCCAAGTTCCGATCTTTTGAAGAAGGTCTTCAAGGCTAAGGAGGCCCGTGTTCGTGCAGCGGCCATTCGCACGCTCGGTCATTGGGGCACGAGAAGTGCCGATTGGGAACCGATTCTGCTAGCCGCGGTTCGAGACGAATCTGCCTTGGTTCGTGCGGAGGCGGTGAAGTCCGCCTTGAGCTTTGAAGGAGTTACTGCGGCCGAAGTCATCTTCGAGGCATCGAACGGTTCGACCGATCCTGAATTAGATATCGTCTTGGCCTACGCACGTGGCAAGATTTCATTGGACAAACTTGTTGCGGATTCCGTAAATTCGGGACGCGCCTTATCGAAAGCAGCTCGTGAGTATGCGTTGAAAAACGCCAGCCCAAGCGATCTGCTGAAGCTTGAAAAGAGTGAAGCGGTTTACGAAGCAGTATTGAACCGACAAACCGCTGACGCTGGCTCCCTAAAAGAAGCTCTCACGGGATTGGCGGGATTGCGAAAAACAGGACTTGTGCCACTGCTGTTGCAATTGGTGGAGGAACGCGATCGCCAAGAACAGGTCAATGCGATCCCCGTACTCCGTCAATTGCTAATGGAACAACCCGTCGGTGAGTTGAAAAAAGCTCGCAGCCGTTTAGAAAAACTCGCTTCCCAAGGCAAAACAACGGTCACTCGTCAATTAGCCTACGTGACATGGATTGTTGCCGAGAATTCAGCCGATGCACCTCTGTTGGCAGCTTCCAAGAGCAAGGAATCATTGCGTGATTTTTTGGCTGCAATCCCCTCTATTGCAAATGAAAAGTTACGTGGAAGCCTGTTCGCAGCGGTCCGGTCGTTAATGTTTGAGCTTCCGCCAAATTTGAAGGCGGAGGCCGGTGGGGCTTCCTTTGTACAGCCGGGGATTCAGGTCGACTTCTTTCACCCGAATCCTCCGAATGTGGCACTCGAGACGCTGTCCAAACTTAAGCCACAAGCCAGCGGCATTGTTCCGGAAATCGTGATGAACGTACCACAGAAATTGCAGCCCGACGAATTCGCATTGCGATTCACCGGCTCAATTCAAATACCGACTGCAGGCAAGTACATGTTCTCGATCTCATCGGATGACGGATCGCGACTTTACATCGACAACAAACTCCTTATCAATCACGATGGCCTGCATGGCATGACGGAGAAACAAGGTGCTGTCGATTTGTTGGCTGGCAGTTATCCGATTGTCGTGACTTACTTCGATAACGGAGGTGGCGATGGACTAGAGGTTCGATGGATGGGTCCTGGATTTAGGAAACAGAAAATACCGGCCAGCGCTTTGTCGCTCAATGGTGGCGAGGAAACCATACATGATTTAGCGATTCGTTCCTTGGCTTCCATTCCTGGACATGGATCGGAGAAATTCCAGGATCTTGTAACACTCGTAAAAGCCGATCGCAATCGTCCCGCCGCCCTCAGTCTGTTGAGTACGGTGCCCGCACAAGATTGGTCAGCCAAGGAACTGCCTGGACTTGTGGACAACATAATCGGTTATCTGAGCAACATTCCAACCCAATTCCGCAACGCCGGACCGGCGTTGGAAGCCGTTGCACTTGCTCGAGCACTAGCGACCAAATTGCCTGCGGATCAAGCCAAGGCGATCGAGAATCGACTGATGAATCTCGACGTTCGCGTGATTGCGCTGGGGACTGTGATTGAGCGAATGAACTTCGACAAAGAAGTGATAGCCGTCCAGGCTGGCAAACCTGTCGAATTTCGTTTTTCTAATACCGACAACATGCCGCACAACTTCGCGATTGTGCAACCAGGTGCGTTGCAAGAAATCGGCTTGGCTTCGGAAAAGACTGCGTTAGAGGCAGACGCAAGGGATCGACAATATGTCCCCCGATCGCAGAAGGTTTTGGCATCTAGCAAGTTACTTGCACCTGGCGAATCGCAATCGCTTACCTTCGATGTACCAACCACACCCGGTATGTATCCCTACGTATGCACTTATCCGGAACACTGGCGGCGTATGTTTGGAGTTTTGATTGTCGTTGCAAATCTGGAAGAGTATCAACGGGCCCCGGAAAAGTACTTGGCGTCGAATCCTTTGCCAATGAAGGACGATTTGCTTAAAACCATCGGTCGCAACACCGAATGGAAGTTTGATGATTTGATTGCAAGCGTTAAGAAACTACCACAGGGTAGGTCTTTCGAGGTGGGTAAGAAGCTTTTTGCGGATGCCAACTGCATTGCCTGCCACAAAATGAACAACGTGGGGCGTGAACTCGGGCCTGACTTGACCAAGATTGAACCAGCCAAGCACACCACAGAGCACCTGCTGCAATCTCTTTTGGAACCGTCGAAAGAAATCGTTGAGAAGTACCAGTCCTACGCGTTCCTCATGAGTTCCGGGAGCACGGTTACCGGGATGATTGTCGAGGAGACCCCGACGCAAATCAAAGTCCTTGCCGATCCACTTGCTAAAGGCGAACCAGCCGTCTTGGACGTTTCTGAGATTGAAGAGCGAAAAAAGTCGACTAGTTCGATCATGCCTCAAGGATTGCTGAGCAAGTTGACCCAAGAAGAGATACTCGACCTTGTCGCCTACCTATACGCCAAAGGAGATAAGAAGCATGAGTTGTTCTCCAAACACGACCATTAGACTAGCGGCAGACCGCAGACTACCAAGCTAGGCCACCGTGTGGCACGCCCAAAGCGATTAGCGATGGGCGTGGGAAGTGTGGCAAACGACTCTACCGATTAGCGATGGGCGTGGGAAGTGTGGCACGCCCAAAGCGATTACCGCGATTAGCGATGGGCGTGGGAAGTGTGGCAAACGACTCTAGCGATTCACCACGCCGTTCGTACCTCAGAGAGTGCCACCCAGTTTATAGGTAGATTTCAAACTGCCCCTCGCCTTATTGACTTTTCCGTATGATTTCATAGACGATTTTACAAACCCAAGTTGCGGATGATTTGGATGCTACCCGCAAACGGTCCGACGCGTCGAAATCAAAAAATCCACCGGATTGTTTTGTTGGCGTTAACACTTTTCGCGTTGCGGATGGCTATTCCGACCGAACGCGCATCGGCAGACACCTTTTGACCAGGGAGTTGTGGAGTATAGCCTCCCGATCGATCTTTTGGGCAAGCTTCAAAACGATGGTCTGGTCATCAGCGGCGCGGTAACTTGTTAATCCTCTCCGTGGCTGGCGAAATTTCAAATGAACGCAATGACACCGTGGACTCAGCAGTATGATCCTTGCGGCAATATCTATTTGTCGGCACTCGTGGCGGCATTGCCAATTTTCGTTTTGCTAGGGCTTTTAGCAGGCTTTCATGTTCGAGCCCATTATGCAGCCATCGCGGGTCTCATCGTTTCCTTGTTGGTTGCGATCGGCGTCTACAAAATGCCGGCCTTGCTCGCGCTAACCGCAGCGGCCAATGGCGCAGCCTATGGCCTGTTCCCAATCGGTTGGATCGTGCTGACCGCTATTTTCACCTATGACATCTCCGTCGTTACCGGCAAGTTCGAGATTTTAAAACGTTCGATTGCGGCCCTGGCAGACGATCGACGCATTCAAGTTTTGTTGATCGCGTTTAGTTTTGGAGCATTCATTGAGGGAGCAGCTGGCTTCGGAGCACCGGTCGCCATTTCAGCCGCCATGTTGATTGGTCTGGGGTTCAAACCGCTTCCAGCCGCCGGACTGTCACTCATTGGAAACACCGCACCCGTCGCGTTCGGAGCGCTAGGAACACCGTTGATCGCGTTGGCACGAGTCACCGAGTTGCCGCTGGAATCGCTTAGTATGATGGTTGGCAGGCAGTTGCCCTTATTCTCGCTCCTCGTTCCCTTCTGGTTGATTTGGGTCATGGCAGGCTGGCGGGGCATGATGGAGGTCTGGCCTGCATGCCTTGCCGCTGGCCTCAGCTTTGGAATCATGCAGTTTCTAGTAAGCAACTACCATGGCCCATGGCTGGTCGATGTGATCAGTTCCATTGTTTCGATCGCAACGTTGGTCGGATTGCTTCGCTTTTGGCAACCAAAAACAACTTGGCGATTTCCGGACGAGTCGGCTGCGATCGCCGAAGTTGCCCCAACGTTTCACGAAGCGTGTGTGGCTTGGATTCCATGGCTGGTCCTTTCGATCACGGTCTTTGTATGGGGTTTGCCGCAAGCCAAAAGCCAGATGAACGCTTGGTCGAAGCTGGAGTTCCCTGTACCAGGCTTGCATCTCAACGTCGTACGCGATGCGCCCGTCGTGGCTGCCCCAACTCCGGAAAAGGCCATTTACGAAGTGAATTGGCTGTCGGCAACTGGGACGGCATTATTCCTGGCGTCGCTAATCTCTGGATCAGTACTTGGACTTTCGCCTCGCAGTTTAGTCATTCTGTTCGTTGGAACGCTCCAACGAACGGCCATTTCACTGGTAACGATCGCGGTCATGCTTGCGCTTGGCTATACCACGAAATACAGCGGCTTGGACGCCTCGATGGGATTAGCTTTTGCAAGCACTGGTTTTCTATTTCCGTTTTTCTCACCATTGCTTGGCTGGCTAGGCGTTGCACTCACCGGCAGCGACACATCATCGAACGTGCTTTTCGGAAACTTGCAACAGATCACCGCAGAACGACTGGGGATCTCGCCCATTCTGGCCACTGCAGCCAATAGTTCAGGCGGCGTCATGGGCAAAATGATCGACGCTCAATCCATCGTCGTAGCCGGGGTTGCGACCGGACAACATGGACAGGAAGGCACGATCCTGCGCTATGTTTTCGTTCACAGTATCGTACTGGCCATTTTGGTAGGCCTCGTCGTAGCAACGCAAGCGTACGTTCTACCTCAGATGATTCCAGCCATGCCGTGATGTGCACGTGTGCAGAGGTCCTTTCGTTTAACCGCGTGCCCAACGCCCCGCGATCGCGGCCCGTTGGGCACGCGGTTACTCCAAAGTCATTTCTGTTAGGCGAGCGGCAGACAGAAGACTACCAGGCCAGGTCACCGTGTGGCACGCCCAAAGCGATTAGCGCGATTAGCGATGGGCGTGGGAAGTGTGGCAAATGACTCTAGCGATTCACCGCGCCCTTCGTACCTCAGAGAGGCTGTGATTTTTTTGAATCCGAAGAAAGTACCCATCACACTCTGTGTGATGTTGCCTCAAAAACCAAAGGTTTTTGAACTGCGGAAATCACACGGAGTGTGATAGGTACTATAAAATCACAGCCTCAGAGCGTGCCACCCAGTTTATAGGTAGATTACAAACTGCCCCTCGCCTGAACGTGATTATAAGCCTGATCCAGCAACTGAATCGTATGCAACACCTGAATGGTCTCCTCGCCCGATTGCAGTCTCGCCAAATGGTTTTGAATTTGGACCATGCAACCAATGTTCCCCATCGCGACGGCGTCTACGTTGAGACTCGCGATGTTTTTGGCCTTGGTTTCCCCTAACTTATTCGCAATATCAGGTTGCTCAATGTTATACGTACCTGCGGAACCGCAACAGATTTCTCCGTCAGGGATCTCACACAACTCAAGGCCTGGAATTTGGCTAAGAATCTTTCGTGGCGCCGAGGTAATTCCCTGGGCATGAGCTAAATGACAAGCATCGTGGTACGCAACCCGCATCGGGCTTACAAGGGGCTCGATGGGTAGCAAATCGATCGAATTTAAGAACTGACTAATGTCTTGAATACGGCTTGCGAAAAGCGTGGCTTTTTCCTCCAAAGGATGCTCACGAAAGAGCAGTTCGTACTCTTTCATTCCGCTTCCACAACCTGCCGCATTCGTGATGATCGCCATTAGGTCTTCCGAAAAAAGGTCCAAATTGTTTGCGGCTAGCCTTCGAGCCATATTCGCATCGCCCGTATGCATACTCAATGCGCCACAACAGCCTTGTCCCCGAGGAACGATCACATCGAACCCATTCGCTGCAAGAACTCGAACGGTTGCAGCATTGATCTCCGGTGCAATGGCTTGTTGCACGCAGCCGACCAAAAGTCCAACTTGCCCTCGTCGTACCCCTTTGGCGAGCGTGAACTCCGGGATCGAGATTGATTTTGGAAGTCGATTTGGAACCAGACCTAGCATGGCCCGCAGTGGTGCTGGGAAGAGAGCAGCAAACGGCTTGGCGAGTCGTCCTAAGGAGGCCGCCCAACGGAATCGATTTGGGAACGGCAAGGTTTGACTGGCCATCTTCCTGGCCACGCGATCGATTAAAGGCCGGTGGCGTTTGTCTTCGGAATAAGCTCGGAAACTGGAAAGCAGTTCGCCGTAGGGGACACCGGATGGACAGGCAGTGACACATCCCAAACACCCTAAGCATCGGTCCAAATACGGAGTGGCCGTGTCCAACGGAAGACTCTTTTCTAGTACGCCTCGCATCAGCACGATCCGTCCTCGCGGCGAGTCCATTTCTTCACCGAGGACTTGATAGGTTGGGCAAGCGGGCAGGCAGAAGCCGCAGTGAACACAGGTGCTGATAGCATGTGCCATGGCATCGGCCTGTGGCAAGCCAATCGACTTGAGTTCAATTTTATGTTCCATGAGTCTGTCAACAATCGAGGTAATTAAATTCCTGTGGACGAGCGAGGCCCAGCGCTCGTATGGGGTTTTCCATTGTCGCCTTTTGCTCCGCAAAAGTGCGTTAACGAGCCGCACTTTTGCGGAGCAAAAGGCGACGTTATGGGACTAAACAAATTTCAACTCCGGATCGAGGGCGCGTTTGATGGCCTGGCCAAACGGGCCTGGTTTGCCATGGTCAGAAATCTTGTTTGGTTGACCGAGGTAAGCCTGAGCGCCAGCAAACCTATCCAAGCCCTCTGCGTTCGTTTCGGTTGCAATCCAAGCGACGTTGCCTCCAACACTATATCGTCGATGGATTGAATTTCCTTTCCATTGCCGCTCAAGTTCGGGGATCATCTTCGGAGTTATGGGCAACTTAAGCAACAATCCGGAATCGGGCACCCAATCGAAATTAGATGCAGCTTGCCAAAACGAGTCGTCTTCGTGATCTTTTAGGATCAGGAATGCAGATACGACTTGCTGTAAGCGGGTCAGTCGGTTTGGAATAGCACTCGCTATCCCGCCGATGCGAATGGCCAGATCAAAACCACCTGTCGCTTCTGAGCCAGGTATCAAATCGATCGCCTCCACGTCGATGGCGGACGAGGCGAGCTGGTTCATGCAGGTCAGTGCGGGCTCAAGCGAGGCAAACCGGCTGAGAACCGTTGCGAACGATTCCGGACGCGGAAACACTTTGAAGGTCAACTCGTAGACCAATCCAAGCTTGCCCTGACTACCGACCATGAGCTTAGGGTAATCAAAGCCCGCTGCGTTCTTAACCACTTGACCTCCACCCCGAATGCAGTTCCCTCGGCCATCGATGAATCGGACCCCCAAAATAAAATCGCGAATCCCGCCAAATCGAAACCGGCCAGGACCAGCCGCATTGCACGCAACGGTTCCCCCAATGGTGGCTTGACTACTGGCAAACAGTGGATCAAAGGGAAGGTACTGTCCTTGTTTTGCTAAGATCGTAACGACATCGGAGACCTTAGTCCCACTTAGCATCGTAATGACAAACTCTTGTGGATCGTAGGAAACGATACCTTGAAGCGACTCAGTCGAAAGGTTCACAGTCGAAAGGTTCACTGGCCCATCTGCCAATGGATGAAAGCCACTCTTGGTCCTCGATCCGCAAACATGAACTTTGGTCGATCGCCTCACCAACTCCTGCAACTCGGGGATGCTTTCGTTGTTGGAATGGGTCGGGACTTCAAGATTACTCACGGGACATCAATCCAGCCTTCTCCAACGGATGCAGACCGGATGTTGTCAAGGCTGGAGCTTCGCCGTCCATCAACATTTTCCCTGGGTTGGCGATGTTCCTCGGATCGATTTCCCTTCGCACTTGAAACATCGATTCCATGTCATTTGGCTGGTACATTTTTGGCAGGAAACTGCGTTTTTCCATCCCAACACCATGTTCGCCGGTAATAGAGCCGCCGAATTGAATGCACATCTCGATGATCTCGGTTGCGAGCAACTCCGCGCGATGCAGCGCGCCAGGTTGCTTGCCATCGTACAAAATGAGCGGATGCAAGTTGCCGTCGCCTGCATGGAAGACGTTGGCTACGCGAATGCCATGGACTTGGCTCAAACGATGGATTTCTTCGAGGGCTTCACCGAGCCGCCCACGAGGAACAACGCCATCTTGGACAATGAAATCGGGGCTCAATCTGCCAACCGCCGAGAACGCGCTCTTGCGACCTTTCCATATTTGCTGACGCTCGTCCGCATCCTTGGCTTCTTTGACCAGGTAGGGGCCAGAGGCGTTGATCAATGGCAGCAACCGCTCGAACTCTGCTGCGACCTGCGACGCTTCTCCCTCCAACTCGACAATCAGCAGACCAGCCGCATCGAGTGGATAACCAGGATGCACGGCAGCTTCGGCAGCTTGAATGCTCAAGTTGTCCATGATCTCCATCGCCCCCGGCAATAGTCCGGACGCGATGATTTGGCTTACCGCATCCCCTGCAGCCTTGATCGATCGGTACGCGCACATCACGGTGCGATAGACCTCCGGCTTCGGAATCAACCGCAACGTGATCTCCAAAGCGATTCCGAACAAGCCTTCGGAGCCAACAAACATTCCAACGTAGTCCGGCTGGACGCTCTCAAGGCTCCTGCCGCCCAACTGATCGATACTACCATCGGGCAGCACAACCTTGAGGCCAAGCACATGGTTGCTGGTCATCCCATACTTCAGGCAATGGGCTCCACCGCTATTGAATGCGACATTGCCTCCGATGGTGCAAACGGTCTGGCTCGAGGGATCAGGGGCGTAGAGGAGGCCGTGCGGTGTGGCAGCTTTGGTAACATTCAGATTGATCACTCCCGGTTCCACCACGGCTAGTCTTTCGACAGGATCCAGGTGAAGAATTCGATTCATCCGATTCAAACTGATCACAATTCCATTTCTCACCGGGAGCGAACCACCCGAAAGGCTTGTGCCATTGCCTCTGGCCACGAAAGGAACATTCGATTCGAAACAACAACGAACGGTCCGAATGACCTCATCGGAGGATTCTGGCAAGACGACAGCGATCGGCTTTTCTCGAAACGCAGTCAACCCATCGCTCTCGTAGGGCACTAAACCTGCATCATGAGTCAATAGCCGAGAGGCGGGATAGATTTCGGTAAGCTTCGTTAGGAATTGCGATACCATGTCACCGATCACCTATACAAAGCGTTGGCTGCGGCGATACTTGCGCCTGCTTGAAACGCAAATTTCTGAGCAGCCAGGCAGTTCTCGAGAGCTGCCAAGAAATTCAAAACGTTTCGAGGACTGGACGTTTCGCCCATCAAGCCGATTCGCCACGTTTTGCCCTTCATAGGTCCAAGCCCTGCGCCGATCTCGATTCCAAATTCGTTTAGCAATCGACCGCGAACCGCGGCGTCGTCCACACCGTGTGGAATGAAAACCGCGTTAAGCATTGGCAACCGGTGCTCTTCTGCAACCGCGAACTGAATGCCAAGGGCCGTCAAGCCAGCTCGCAACGCGTAATGATTTTTAAGGTGCCTCGCAAAACGAGCCTCTAGGCCCTCCTCCAAGACGATTCGGAGCGCTTCGTGCAACCCATAGTTCATATTGATAGGTGCTGTGTGATGGTAGACTCGCGATGACTCTGCCCAATAGTTTCGGACCATGCTGAGATCCAGATACCACGACTGGACCTTGGTCTTTCTAGCATCGAGTCTTTCCAAGGCGCGTGGTCCGAAGGTCAACGGCGACAGGCCGGGCGGGCAACTCAGGCATTTCTGAGTGCCACTGTAGGCTGCGTCGACACCCCACTCGTCGACACACACGGGTCGCCCAGCTAGAGACGTCACACAGTCCATGACCAAAACAGCGCCTGCGTCATGCACGATTTTTGCGATGCCTTCCATCGGCTGGCACGCACCTGTCGATGTTTCGGCATGGACGATTCCAACAACTTGAGGCTTATGCGTCTGGACTGCTTTTTCGATTTCTTCGAGCGTGAAAACTTCACCGAATGGGCGTTCCATGGCATGAACGACCGCCCCGGCCCGTTCGGCCACGTCCTTCATACGGCCACCGAAGACGCCGTTCACGCCGACGACCATGCGATCCCCGGGCGAGACCAAATTGACAACACAGGCTTCCATGCCGGCGGACCCGGTCCCGCTAACCGCGATGGTCAATGGATTCTCGGTTTGAAACACTTGACGAAGCATGGCTTGGACTTCGTTCATGATTTTCAAAAAGTAAGGGTCCAAGTGTCCGACAGTCGGCTGGGCCAAAGCGGCTAAAACGCGTGGATGAGTATCACTAGGCCCCGGCCCCATCAAAATACGACGAGGTGCATTGGCTACGGGTGGAATCGGGGCTGACATCAATGAACTCCTGCGGAAAAGCGGAATTGGGAATTGGGCAAAGGGAGAGATTGTAACCTACCGCACTTGAATCCGTTAGAACTCAGTGCCGTTGCCGCGATCGCGGCCCGTTGGGCACGCGGTTAAACCAAATCATTCCTGCTAAGGCGAGGGGCCGTATGAAATCTACCAATAAACTGGGTGGCACGCTCTGAGGTACGAAGGGCGTGGTGAATCGCTAGAGTCATTTGCCACTCTTCACACGCCCATCGCCAATCGCTTTGGGCGTGCCACACGGTGGCCTGGTCTGGTAGTCTTCTGTCTGCCGCTCGCCTTAGAAGTCTCACGACTTCGGCTACGAAGAACCACCCCGAATCCTCAATTCTAACAGATTCAAGTACGGCACTTTCGCGGCTACGGCACTTGACGGTCTTGGCTTAGTCCGCATACTTCGTTCTTCCAATGCTTATTATCTTCGAGTCACCCTCAATAGGAATCAAGGCCCCTCACATGCGTCGCGCAAAAATAACGATAATCGGTGCAGGAAACGTAGGTGCAACTTGTGCACATTGGTGCGCCGCCGCTGAGTTGGGCGATGTCGTTTTACTCGATGTTCCGCAAACGGAAAACATGCCCAAGGGAAAAGCCTTGGATTTGATGCAAGCGTCCCCCATCATGGGATTTGACAGTCGTCTTGTTGGCTCAACGGATTATGCCGATACGGAAAATAGCGACGTTGTGGTCATCACTGCTGGAATTGCACGCAAACCGGGAATGAGTCGCGACGATCTATTGAGCACCAACGCTAAAATCGTATCCAGCGTCGCGCAGCAAGTGAAAGCTAGCAGTCCTAACGCCGTCGTTATTGTGGTAAGCAATCCATTGGACGCCATGGTTCAACGGGCTTTCCAGGTTCTGGGATTCCCGTCGAACCGGGTTATCGGCCAAGCAGGGGTTTTGGACACAGCACGATTTCGAGCTTTCCTGGCCATGGAGCTGAACGTGAGCGTGGAAGATATTTCCGCCATGTTGATGGGCGGGCATGGTGACACCATGGTGCCTATTTCCAGTTGTACGTCCGTAGGCGGTATTCCTGTCACTCAACTCATCAAACCGGAACGACTTGCGGAAATTGTGCAACGAACTCGGGACGGTGGAGCCGAAATCGTATCGTTGCTTAAGACGGGTTCCGCATACTATGCACCTGCGGCTGCGACAGCACAAATGGTAGAAGCCATCGTTCGCGACAAGAAGCGGCTTCTGCCCGTTGCGGCGTTGTGCAATGCTGAGTACGGGGTGGGTGGATATTACGTTGGCGTGCCGGTCATTCTGGGCAGCAACGGAGTCGAGAAAATCATCGAACTCTCTCTTACCGATTCGGAAAAGGCAGCATTTCAAAAGAGCGTTGACGCGGTCAAGTCCTTGGTGGCTACCATGACGCAGCTTTTGGCAACTGCCTAATTCGAAAAGTGCAAATGACAGCATTCCGTGGTTTTTTCGGTCCGCCGAATTCTTAACGCGGGCGCCATTGACTTACCACCAATGCCCTTCCTACAACCTGTTTATCACTGTGACTTTGGAAAACCATTTCTCGTCTCTCATCCGTGTTTCATCTCAATAGGAATCCTTGAATGAGTCGCCTGAAGATGCTCCTGGAATCGAACGCTAACACTGCACGCACGTTTTCCAATGCATCACGATGCCGGCCATTAGAGGAATCCACTATCGAACTGGGCTTTCCGCATCGTCTATTCATTCCCGAACATTACGAACCAGGATACGATTATCCACTTGTTGTTTGGTTGCACAGCGACGCTAGTTGTGAGTTGGAGCTAGACCATGTGATGATGGCACTCAGTTCGCGAAACTATGTTGGCGTTGCACCTCGCGCCAACGTAGAGTGTCGTGGCAATGGACGTCGTTTTCGTTGGGGAACCTCCAACACCGACTGCGCGGTGGCTGAGGACCTTGTGTGGGATAGTGTTCAGGCGATCGCCAGTCGCTTATCCGTCAACACCAACAAAATCTTTTTGGTCGGGTTTGGTTCGGGTGGGAGCATGGCACAGTGGATCGGACTTAAATACGCACGGCAAATCGCGGGGGTCGTTTCCTTGAGCGGATCGTTTCCTAGGGCACCAAGAGTACTATCCAACTGGAAGCGAGCACGCGATCTTCAAGTCCTTTTTGCGCAGCGACAGGGCTCTACGCTCTGCGCGGAGGATGAGCTACTGCGGGCGGTCCGTATCTCGCATCAAGCTGGTTTAGCTTATAAATTTTGGCAGTTGCGATCGGAACAAGACGAAGGATCTGAGTCCAATGAATTGGATTCGACGATGCTCGAAACTGCCAATCGATTCATGATGAGTATCGTTACGAACACGGAATTGAATCTATCGCCGGAGTCGACCTGCGATAGCGAATTTGTTGAGTTCGGCTTCAACTAATGGACGTGGACGCTAGCCTCATTGAAATGACTGGGGTGAGCATTGAGCGGGGAACCACGCGAATTCTTGACTGCGTCAGCCTGAATATTCCTCAAAAACAGCACGTAGCCATCGTCGGCCCAAATGGTTCGGGCAAGTCCACCTTGCTCAAATTGCTCATGAAGTTTTTCTACCCTTCCGTCATCGATGGCCAGTCTGGGACAGTTCGTATTCTAGGCCAAGAAGAATGGAATGTATGGGAACTCCGCTCCCATCTGGGCTTCGTCAGTTCCGACATCGACCATCACTTTACGCTGGGGCGTTCTGCACGGCTCAATGCGATCCAAACGGTTCTTACAGGCTATTCCTCGGCGGAGCTTGAGCTAGACCAACATTCCGTCACCGATGCCATGAAATGCGAGTCGAAACGGCTACTAGAACGCTTTCAATTCAGCAGCCAATCGTCGAAGTGTATCGGGCACATGTCGACAGGCGAACGTCGTCGCGTTCTTCTCGCCCGCGCTTTGGTCACGCAACCGCAAGCCATCGTTCTCGATGAGCCGACAACTGGATTGGACATCCGCGCGCGTGTCGACTTGCTAGTCATGCTCAATGAGTTGGCCTGCACCGGCACTCAAATCGTTGTGGTAACGCATCACCTCGAAGAAATCCTGCCTTGCATCGATCGAACTATCCTATTGAAAGCGGGGAAAGTCTTTCGAGACTCGCGGACCAACGAGGCCCTGAGTGAGGACTCAATAACGGCACTTTTCGATACTCCAATACGGATCGATCGAGATGCAGCGGGGTTTTTTCACGCCCGCCTCCGCTGAGATTGCTTAACCATTTGAGCGGCAGACAGAAGACTACCAGACCAGGCCACCGTGTGGCACGCCCAAAGCGAAAGGCGTGGGGACTGTGCGGCTCGTGTGGCACGCCCAAAGCGATTAGCGATGGGCGTGGGAAGTGTGGCAAATGACTCTAGCGATTCACCACGCCCTTCGTACCTCAGAGCGTGCCACCCAGTTTATGGTAGATTTCAAACTGCTCCTC
>Ga0105048_10002529_pt1 | contig 29775 bp, 24 predicted proteins | sample MAT05_FD_78382 | JGI IMG/M metagenome (GOLD analysis project Ga0105048, IMG submission 78382) | Freshwater microbial communities from Lake Fryxell liftoff mats and glacier meltwater in Antarctica - MAT-05 | ecosystem: Environmental > Aquatic > Freshwater > Ice > Liftoff microbial mat | place... | reverse complement strand
CAAGTTCAAATCTTGCCCCCGCAACCAAGAACACTGAAAAAAAGCAAAAAGACGAACGAAGAAAAAGTGCCAAAGGCCCGCCACGTGCGGGCCTTTGGCGTTTGCGGCGGCGCTTTTTGCGGCGTCTTTTTCGACGTCCCTTGCGCAGCGGGCCTGTGCGCACGGCGGGGTGTTCGCTGATGCCGGGTGGGCGGGCGCTGCGGTACCGTGAGCCTTGATCGCCCCACTCTGAGCCGTCCATGACTTCAGTCGCCCCGTTCCAGGACCTGCCTTCACTCATCGCCGGCCACGCCGCACAGCGCACCGAAGCCCCGGCGCTGTGCTGCGGCGATCAGCGATTGAGTTACGGCCAACTGGCAGCACATATCAGCCGCGTGGCCGCCACGCTGCAGGCGCACGGCTTGGGCCCGGGTGATGCGGTGGCGGTCTGTGCCGGGACGTCGATCGACTACGTGGCCGTGTTCCTGGGTGCCTTGCGTGCAGGGCTGACCGTGGCGCCACTGGCCCTAAGCTCCACACCTGCCCAACTGCTGGACATGGCGCGTGACGCAGACGCCCGCCTGGTCTTTCTCGACGCCCTGGGCAGCGAGTTGAATGTGGCCTGGCCCGCACCCACCGTGAGCCTGCAGGGCTCCAGCCTGGACAGTTGGTTGCAGCCCCCAGATGTGTTACCCCGGCCGGTGAACATCGACCCCGCCTGGCCCTTCAACATCATCTATTCGTCAGGCACCACCGGCACGCCCAAAGGCATCGTGCAGCCGCACGCCATGCGCTGGGCGCACATCCAGCGTGCCGGCCTGTCGGGTTACAGCACCGACACCGTGACGATGATCGCCACGCCGCTGTACAGCAACACCACGCTGGTCTGTCTGATCCCCACGCTGGCCTTCGGCGGCTGCGCGGTGCTCAGCCCCAAATTCGATGCCCTGCGCTACCTGCAGCTGGCGCAGACCCACCGTGCCACGCACACGATGCTGGTGCCCGTGCAGTACCAGCGGCTGATGGCCCACCCGGATTTCGACCGCTTCGACCTGAGCTCCTTCCGCGCCAAGTTCAGCACCAGCGCGCCCTTCCATGCCGAGCTGAAGGCCGACATCCTGAAACGCTGGCCCGGCGCGCTGACCGAGTACTACGGCCTCACCGAAGGCGGTGGCACCTGCGTCCTGCAGGCGCACCTGCACCCCGACAAGCTGCACACGGTGGGACAGCCGGTGGAAGGGCACGACATCCGCCTCATCGACGAAGACGGCAATGAAGTGGCAACCGGCCACAGCGGCGAGGTCGTCGGCCGTTCGCCCGGCATGATGACGGGCTATCACAAGCAGCCCGCGCTGACACGGGCCGCCGAATGGTTCGACGCCGAAGGGCGCCGCTACATCCGCACCGGCGACGTGGGTCGTTTTGACGACGACGGCTTCCTCACGCTGCACGACCGCCGCAAGGACATGATCATCAGCGGCGGCTTCAACATTTACCCCAGCGACCTGGAAGCCGTGCTGCGCACGCATGCCGATGTGGCCGATGTGGCCGTGGTCGGTGTGCCCAGCGCCGAGTGGGGCGAAACACCGGTGGCTTTTTGCGTGCTGCGCGACGGTGCCACGGTCGGCGCTGACGGCTTGCGCGCCTGGATCAATTCGCAGGTGGGCAAGACGCAGCGCCTGCATGCGCTGCGGCTTCTTGCAGAGCTGCCGCGCAGCGCCATCGGCAAAGTCATGAAGCGTGAACTGCGCGATGCATGGGCTGAGTCAGTCAGCCCCTGAACCTGTTCCAGCGCCCAACTGCGCCGTCAGCTCGGCTGCGCAGCGCTTCAACGCCCGCGCCGGCACTCCCGAGGCCCGGGTGTCGAAGTTGGCCGTGGCGCCGATGGCCGTGAGCGTGAGCACCAACGTGCCGCTGCCGTCGAACACCGGTGCCGCCAGGCCGCTGACGCCGGGCACCGCCGCGTCCACCACGTGGCTGATGCCGGCCTTGCGAATGGCCGCCAGTTGCAGGTCCATGGCTTTGTCGAACAGGCCCGGCCCGGCCGCCGCACTCACCAACTCTCGCGGCAGATGCGCCGCAAACAGCCGCCCGCTGGCAGTGCCGCGCAAGCTCATCACCGCGCCGTGGCGCATGGTCACGTGCACGGGCGACGGCGCTTCTTCGGTGCGCACGATGGTGGGCCCGTGGCTGCCCCACACGGCGATGGCCACGGTCTGACCGGTGGCGACAGCCAGTTCGGGCAGGCGTGCCGTGGCCAGGCGCACGGGGTCGAACTGCTGCAGGCTGATCAGCCCCAGCTGCATGGCCAGCGGGCCCAGGCCGTAGTGGCCGCTGGCGGTGTCTTGCTCGATCAAACCCAGCTTGCCAAAGCTCACCAGGTAGGGGTGGGCCTTGGCGGCACTCATGTCGGCGGCGGGCGCCAGGTCTTTCAGCGCCATCGGGCGGCCGGCACTGGCCAGCGCCAGCAGCAGGCGGCCGCCGACTTCGATGCTTTGAATGCCACGTTGGCTCATGGGTGATGCCGAGGAACTGAAGCGGTCGAGGGGTTTACACTAAAACGAATCAATTCGACAATAGCAAACAATCGAACCGGAGACAACGCGCATGAACACCCCTCAAGCGGCCCCCGCCGGCGGCAAGGCCTTCGCTTCGCAGGCCGACCTGGAAGAAAAGCAGGTCACCTTCACCAAGCTCAGCGACAACGCCTATGCGTACACCGCTGAAGGTGACCCCAACACCGGCATCATCGTGGGCGACGATGCGGTGCTGGTGCTGGACACCCAGGCCACGCCGGTGATGGCGCAAGACGTCATCCGCCGTATCCGCGAAGTCACCGACAAGCCGATCCGGTATGTGCTGCTCACGCACTACCACGCGGTGCGCGTGCTCGGTGCGTCGGCCTACGGCGCGCAGCACATCATCGCCAGCCAGGACACACGCGACCTCATCGTCGAACGTGGTGAACAGGACAAGGCCAGCGAGATCGGCCGCTTTCCGCGCCTGTTCCGCAACGTCGACAGCGTGCCCGCCGGCCTGACCTGGCCGACCATGACCTTCACCGGCAAGATGACGCTGTGGCTGGGCAGCCTGGAAGTGCAGTTGCTGCAACTGGGCCGTGGCCACACCAAGGGCGACACCGTGGCCTGGCTGCCGCAGCAGAAGATCCTGTTCAGCGGTGACCTGGTGGAATTCGACGCCACGCCCTACGCCGGCGACGCCTACTTCAAGGACTGGCCGCAGACGCTGGACAACATCGCCGCGCTCAAGCCCGAACAGTTGGTACCCGGCCGTGGCGCAGCGCTGACCACGCCCGAGCAGGTGGCCGCCGGTCTGGCCGGCACGCGCAACTTCATTGCCGACGTGCGCGCCAGTGTCGAGGCCGGCGTGAAGGCTGGCAAGGACCTGAACGCGGTCTACAAGGACACCATGGCCCAGCTGACGCCCACCTACGGCCACTGGGTCATCTTCCAGCACTGCATGCCCTTCGACGTGACCCGTTGTTATGACGAGATGACGCAGTACACCGACCCGCGCATCTGGACCGCCGAACGTGACATCGAAATGTGGAAGGCGCTGGAGACGTAGGCCCCCCGGCTGCGGCTGCGGCTTCGCCTCCGCCACCCCCCGAGGGGGCTCTGGCAGCGGCCCGGCGGAGCCGGTTCCGCGCCAGGACTTGATCGGCCACACATCCGGGAACTCCTGCACCAGGCCATGCTCTCGACCTACACCTACCCGCGCTACACCTACCGTCGCCCGCCCGAGCTGGACGCACCGCGCGCCGTGCACCGCCACCCCGTGGTGGTGGTGGGCGCCGGCCCTGTGGGCCTGGCCACCGCCATCGACCTGGCGCAGCAGGGCCAGCGTGTGCTGCTGCTGGACGATGACGACACCGTCAGCATCGGCTCGCGCGGCCTGTGCTGGGCCAAGCGCACGCTGGAAATCCTGGACCGGCTGGGGTGCGGGGACGCCGTGGTCGCCAAGGGCGTGCAGTGGAACGTGGGGCGCACCTTCCACCGCGAGCAGGAGGTCTTCAACTTCAACCTGCTGCCCGAGCCGGACCACCGGCGGCCGGGCATGGTGAACTTGCAGCAGTACTACGTCGAACAGTTCCTGGTCGAACGGGCGATGGCACTGCCGCTGATCGACTTGCGCTGGAAGAGCCGTGTCACGCAGGTGCAACGCTCCGACACGAGCGCGATGCTCACCGTGCAGACCACCGACGGCGACTACAGCGTGCAGGCCGACTGGCTGGTGGTGGCCGACGGTGCGCGCAGCCCGGTGCGCCGCATGCTGGGCCTGGACATGGAAGGCCAGGTCTTCAAGGACCGCTTCCTGATCGCCGACGTGGTGATGAAAGAGCCGCTGTTTGCCGAAGGCGCGGCCGAACGCTGGTTCTGGTTCGACCCGCCCTTTCACCCCGGCCAGAGCGTGCTGCTGCACCGTGAAGCCGACAACGTCTGGCGCATCGACTTCCAGCTGGGATGGGACGCCGACCCCGAGCTCGAGAAGCAGCCCGAGAAGGTCATCCCCCGCATCCAGGCCATGCTGGGGCATGCACGCCGCCCTCAGGCTTCGGCTTCGGCTTCGGCTTCGGCCTCGGATTTGGCTCATGAAAACCCGGGGCCGGCAGCCGACGCCTTCGAACTGGAATGGGTCAGCGTCTACACCTTCCAGTGCCGACGCATGAAGCAGCTGCGCCACGGCCGCGTGCTGTTTGCAGGCGACGCGGCGCACCAGGTCTCGCCCTTTGGCGCACGCGGTGCCAACTCGGGCATCCAGGATGCTGACAACCTGGCCTGGAAGTTGAAGGCCGTGATCGACGGCCTTGCGCCACAGGCCCTGCTGGACAGCTACGACGCGGAACGCGGCGCTGCGGCTGACGAAAACCTGATGAACTCCACGCGCTCGACCGACTTCCTCACGCCCAAGAGCCAAGTCAGCCGCGACTTCCGCAACGCCGTGTTGACCCTTGCGCGCGAACACAGCTTTGCGCGAGCACTGGTCAACAGCGGCCGGTTGTCGGTGCCCACGCATGCCGTCGATTCGGCCTTGAACACGGCCGACGAAGACCGCTTTGCCGGCACCCAGCATCCCGGCTCGCCGCTGGCCGATGCGCCAGTGGTGCAGGGTGGACGCGCAGGCTGGTTGTTGCAGCACCTGGGCCAGCGGTTCCAGTTGCTGTGGTACCGGCCTGGCGTTGAAGAACGTGCGGCCATGAACGACGTGGTGCCCACACTCGTCGTCGGCGACACAGCGGCTGAACATGAAGACGCGGCACTCATCGACAGCCACGGCCGCGTGCGCGAACGGCTGGACCTGCAACCCGGCACCGCCTACCTGCTGCGCCCCGACCAGCACGTGGCCGCACGCTGGCGTTCACCCACCCCGGCCAAGGTGCGCGCCGCCATTCACCGCGCGCTGGCGCGGCATTGAAAAGTCCCGCATGAACACACTCATCACGCAGCCCAACTTCCACAGCCCGGGCCAGTCACCTTTGCGCGCCTATGCGCCGGGCGATGACTTCTACGAACAGCTGATCGACAGCCACCGCGGCCTCGGCGACGAAAGCAGCCGTCTGCTCAACGCTCGTTTGATCCTGCTGCTGGCCAATCACATCGGCGACCTGGCCGTGCTGAAGCAGGCACTCGCCGCTGCACGTGCCGGCGTCGACACACTGGAGACCACCCCATGACGTTCAACTACCAAAGCGGCTTCGGCAATGAATTTGCCACCGAGGCCGTGCCTGGCGCCTTGCCGCGGGGCCGCAACAGCCCGCAGCAGGTGGCGCTGGGTCTTTACGCCGAGCTGGTCTCTGGCACCGCCTTCACTGCGCCGCGTGCCGAGAACCGCCGCAGCTGGTTGTACCGGCGGCAGCCGGCGGCGGTCACCGGTGCATACAGGCCCTACGAACAAGCGCAGTGGACCACTGGCGCGGCGGGTGGCGTGGCCGTGCCGCCCGACCCGTTGCGCTGGCACCCGTTTGCCTTGCCCGACACATCCACCGACTTCATCGACGGCCTGCGCACCATCTGCGCCAACGGTGACGCGGACGCGCAGGTGGGCATGGCCGTGCTCGTCTACACCGCCAACCGCGACATGGACCATCGCGCGCTCGTCAACGCCGATGCAGAAATGCTGCTGGTGCCGCAGCAGGGCGGCTTGTCCATCACCACCGAGATGGGCGTGCTGCAGGTGGCGCCGGGAGAAGTTGCCGTGCTGCCGCGAGGCGTGGCCTTCAAAGTCGCGCTGACGGATCGGGCACCGGACGCAGCAGCCCGCGGTTACATCGCTGAAAACTACGGCGCCCACTTCCGCCTGCCCGAGCTGGGCCCCATCGGCAGCAACGGCCTGGCGAATGCCCGCGATTTCCTGGCACCCGTGGCGGCCTTCGAGACCGCGCCAGGCGCCTACGAGATCATCAAGAAGTTCGGTGGCCGCCTGTGGTGCAACAGCCAGCCCGGCACACCGTTCAACGTCGTGGCCTGGCACGGCAACCTGACGCCGGTGAAGTACGACACGGCGAACTTCATGACCATCGGCAGCATCAGCTTCGATCACCCCGACCCCAGCATCTTCACGGTACTGACCAGCCCCAGCGACACACCCGGCACGGCCAACTGCGACTTCGTCATCTTCCCGCCGCGCTGGATGGTGGCCGAGGACACCTTCCGCCCGCCCTGGTACCACCGCAACCTGATGAGCGAATTCATGGGCCTGGTGTACGGCCAGTACGACGCCAAACCCGAAGGCTTCAAGCCCGGCGGCGCCAGCCTGCACAACGCCATGGTGCCGCACGGCCCCGACCCCGAAGCCTTTGCCAAGGCCAGCAGCGCACCACTGGCGCCGCACAAGCTGGACCACACGCTGGCCTTCATGTTTGAAAGCCGCTACCGCTTTGTGCCCACGGCCTGGGCCATGAACGGTGGCGCGCTGGACGCCGCATACTCTGCCTGCTGGGCCGACTTGAAGGACAACTTCGAACCATGACTTTGTTGGACGCCACGCACGACCCTGCCCTTGTGAGCTGGGTCGAGTCAGCCAATGCAGCCGACACCGACTTCCCGGTGCAGAACCTGCCCTTCGGCCGATTCCGGCGCAAGGGCGCAGGGTCCGAGCAGGCGTTGCGCGTGGGCGTGGCCATCGGTGACCAGGTACTGGACCTGCGCCTGGCCGCCGAACTGTGCCCCTGGAGCGACGAAGTCGGCCCGTTGCTGGAGCCCCTGGCTGCGGGTGACCTGGCCGCCTTCATGGCCCTGGGCCGCCCGGCCTGGCGCGCAGTGCGCGCCGCTTTGAGCGAAGCGCTCACCGCCGACAGCGTGCAAGGCCCGTTCCTGGAAACCTGCCTGGTGTCGCAGGCCGATGTGCAGATGGCCATGCCCTGTGCGATCGGCGACTACACCGACTTCTACACGAGCATCCACCACGCCACCACCGTGGGCAAGATGTTCAGGCCCGACAACCCGCTGCTGCCCAACTACACCTGGGTGCCCATCGGCTACCACGGGCGCAGTTCGTCCATCGGCATCAGCGGGCAACTGGTGCGCCGCCCCATGGGCCAGGTCAGGCTGCTGGACGCCGCCGAGCCCGTGCTGCGCGCAAGCGGCCGCCTGGACTACGAACTGGAACTGGGCGCATTGATGGCACACGGCAACGAACTGGGCAGCCGCATCGCCATGGACCGGGCCGAAGACCACATCTTCGGCCTGGTGCTGTTCAACGACTGGAGCGCCCGCGACATCCAGGCCTGGGAATACCAGCCGCTGGGGCCGTTTCTCAGCAAGAACTTCGGCAGCACCCTGTCGCCCTGGGTGGTGACGCTGGACGCGCTGGCGCCCTTTCGCCAGCCCCTGGTGCGTGGTGAAGGCCAGCCGCAGCCGCTGCCGTACCTGGACAGCCCGCACAACCGCGAAGCAGGTGCCGTGAGCATCGAACTCGAGGTCTGGCTGCAGACCCTGAAGATGCGCAAGGCCAGGCACCCGGGTGACCGCCTGGCCGGCAGCAACTTCGCCAGCGCGGCGTACTGGACGCTGGCCCAGCTGGTGGCGCACCACACGGTGAACGGCTGCAACCTGCGCACCGGCGATCTTCTGGGCACCGGCACACTGTCGGGCCCCGAGGCAGGGCAGGGCGGTTCGATGCTGGAACTGAGCCAAGGCGGCCGCCGACCGCTCAGCTTGAGCAGCGGCGAGCAGCGCAGCTTCATCGAAGACGGCGACACCGTCATCCTGCGTGGCGCCTGTGTGGCAGAAGGCGCCAGGCGCATCGGCTTTGGTGAATGCCGGGGCACGGTGTTGCCGGCCGCACCCTTGTGACTGGGCCTCTGGCATCGCCGGCCATTCTTCGAGTGTCGGTTTGATTGACAGTCGGCGGCCTTCAATGGCACCCGAACTCACATAAGCCCCTAATTTTCCTTTGATTTTCAATACTGGCCCGGTTTGTGCTGACGTGGTTACATGGTCAGTCGCGAACAGTTCGCGGCAGATTCAAAACGGAGGTTCCAGTGAAAAAACTCTCAGCGATGGCCCGTGCGGCCATTCCCGCCTGCGCAGTGGCGATTGCCAGCCTGGCGCCCCTGTCCGCCAGCGCCGGCACCGTGCAGCTCGGCTTCATTCTTGACGGCAGCGGTAGCCTGACCGCGCCGGAATGGAACATCATCCGCAACGGCCTGTCGACAGCGATCGGCACCTTGATCCCTGTGGGCGGACCCACGACGTACGAGATCTCGATCGTCAGCTTCTCCACGGCGGCCGCGACGACGATCAACGTGAACAGCTTCGTCGTTAATTCGCTGGCTGATCGCTCATCCCTGGCGGCGACCATCCTGACACTGCCCTACCAGGACGGACTCGGAACCAACTACACCTCGGCATTCAACGCCATGCGCACGGCACTCACTGACGCCGTGGGGACCACAGGGTTTGTCACCGCGGCAACTGCGGAGGCCAGCTATGTCAACTTCGCCACCGATGGCGAACAGAACCAGGACACCGGCCTTTTTGCCGCCGCCCGTACCAACTTGATCGCTGCTGGTGTGGACAACATCAGCATTGAAGGCATCGGAGTCACGGCTGCGGCTGCATCCTTCCTCCAGTCCAGCGTCTGCCACCCGCTGCCTTGCGACTTGACCTCGCCGTTTGACTTCCCGACAAGCGGCTTCTACATCGGGGTGGCCAACGCCACCCAGTACGCAGCCGCCATCGGCAACAAGATCCGCGCCGTGACCGGGCAGGTACCAGAACCCGGTTCGCTGGCCTTGGTGGGCCTTGCGCTGGCCGGTCTGGGTTTTGCCCAGCGCCGTGGCCAAGCCGCTCACAAGGCTTGACAGCTGACAGGGCCTGACGGCCCTGGCGGATGGGGCCATCCGGTCTGTCCGACTACGAATCAAAAGGGGCTGGTCGTGGACCAGTCCCTTTTGTGCTTTTGCGGGCCATTGGCAGCCGAAGGCGTCCAGCCTCGAACCGCCTTCAAAGTGTCTTGAGCAGGTTTGTCACCTCAGCCTGCTCGGCAAACCGGTCCCCCAGTGCGCGCAGCTTCTCCAGTTCCGTGCGGGCCCCTTGTTTTTCACCGGCGCGCACCAGGTAGCGCGCCAGGCCGAGCCTGATCACGGGGTCGTCGGGAGACCGCGCCAGCGCGCGCCGCTGCGTTTCCAGCGCCTTGGGCAGCTGACCTTCGGCAGCCTGGGCCATGGCCAGCGTGTCCAGAAAGGGCACCCGGTCTGGCAGTTGGGCATTGGCTTGTTCGGCCAGCGCCACCGCGCCGGGCTTGCCTTGCTTCACCATCAGCCAGGCCACATTGTTCAGGGCCAGGGGGTTGCGGGGTTGCACGGCGAGAACGGAACGGTAGTGCGATTCTGCGACTGACAGATCTTGCTTGCGCAGGGCCAGGTCACCCAGGTGAAATCGGAAGGTCACGTCGTTTGGCCGGGACTTGAGCCAATCGGCGGCCAACCGTTTGGCATCGGCCGTGCGCCCCGAGGTTTCATACACCGCATGAAGCTTCAGGGCGTCGTCGGGCGCCTTGCTGCGTTCCAGTGCTGCCTTCAGTGCCGTGCTGGCGGCAACCCAGTCGCGACGGCGGATGGCGATGTCGCCCTCCAAAGACCACCCTGTTCCGTCGCGCCCGTCCAGTCGCTGGGCTTCCCGCGCCAGGTCAAGCGCGGCCTCCGCTTGCCCTGCGGTCAACAACATGGCCACGAGGTTGCGCCGTGCCGCCGTGCTGTGAGGGTCAAGCTCCACCGCCTTGCGTAGCGCTCGCATGGCCGAGCGCTGGTCCTTCAAGGCCAGGTGGACCGTGGCAAGGCCCATCTGATAAGGCGCACTTTGCGGCTGCAGGGACACCAGCGTGTTGTAGGTTGACAGGGCCTGTTGGCCGTCGCCGGCCGCAATCTGTGCCCGGCCCAGCAATTCCTGCACCGATGAGTCGGTGGGCAGTGCGGCTGCGGCTGCCTGCGCGGCCGCCAGTGCAGAGCTCTGGTCGCCGGCATTCATCAAACGCGTCACCAGGGCCAGGTGCAGGCGTGCTTCAGTCGGATTGGCCAGCACACCCTCGCGCGCCACCCGCAGCACCTGCGGCAGGGCCGATCCAGAACTCTCAGCCAGTTCGGTCATGGCCAGCAGGGCATCAGGATTCTTCGGGTTGGCCTTCAGGAATGCCAGCAGGCGTTTGCGTGCCTCGTCTGCTTGGCCCGATACCACCTCGATGGCCGCCAAGCCAGCCACTGCCTGGAAATAGCCAGGACGCCTGCTCAGTGCGCTTTCAAAGGCGGCCTTGGCGCCCGGCACATTGCGCTGCGCAGCCAACACCTGGCCGCGCAGCAGCGGTGCCAACGGCTGGGTGGGCTGCTTTTTCTCGAGCACGTCGATGGCCTTCAGCGCGGCGGCGACGTTTCCGCGCTCGAGTTGGGCGCTGATGAGAGCCATGTCGGCCGAAACCCCCGAGTCTTTGGCTGCAATGCCTTCAAGGTCGGCGATGCCGCCGGCGCTTTGGCCGGCTGCCACGCGGGCCACGGCAGCGGCAGTCCGGGGGCGGGCGTCGCCCGGGGCCGCGCGGGCCGCCTGATTGAATGCCGCTTCGGCTTGTTTGATCTCGCCAAGCTGCATGCGCGCCTCGCCCAGCAAGGTGAGGGTGGTCGAGGCAGGCCGTTGCAAGCTCAACAAGGGTTGAAGGGTCTCGATGGCCTTGGCCGCCTGCCCGGCGCGGAGCTGGATGCGTGCCAGCAACTGGCGCGCCAGCACCAGGCTGGGTTGGGCCTTCAAAGCCTGTGCCAGCAAGGACTGTGCGCGCAAGTCTTGTCCCAGTTGAACCTCGGTGACTGCAGCGAGTTCGAGCGCGCGCACATTGGGTTGCTCCGTCTTGATCAGGGTCGCCGTCAGCTCACGGGCGCGGTTGTAGTCCTTGTCGACAAAGGCGAACTGGGCGTCGAAGAAGACGGTTTCGCTGTTCTGTGGCACCAGCTTTTTCAAAGCCTCGAGCTGTTGGCGCGCTTCCTGCACCTGGCCGCGCTGGAAGAGGATGGTGATGATCGAAGCATGTGCACGGATGGACGCTGGATGCTTGGCCAGCACCTGGCGGAAAGCCGCCAGCGCGCCCTCGGTGTCCTGACGCCCGTACCAGAGCAATTCACCCTTGGCGGCGCCGCCGAATTCATGATCGGGTTCTTTTTGCAGCAGCCCGTCGATGAGCTGCAGTGCGCCATCGTTGTCACCGGCCATCGAGCGCAACCTGGCCAGCACGAGCACGGCGTCGGCGGCGTGCGGTTTGGCTCGAAGTGCTGCCTCAGCGGTGGCGCGTGCCTTGTCGGTGTCACCGGTCTGGGCGTACGCCCCCGCCAGCGAAGCCGCCAGTTCAGCCTGTGCTGCCGGGTCGCCCAGCCGGGTATCTGCAAAGCGTGCGATCAGTGCACTGTGCTGCCCCAGCAGCAGCATGGCCCTGGCCAGGGTGGGCACCACCAGGTCCTCGGGGTATCCAGCATCCAGGGCCTTGCGCAACTCGAGTTCGGCAGCGCTGATCTCGCCAGTGCCGAGCAGGGTCTTGCCCAGCAGGTAGCGGGCGGCAGGTGAGCCGCTGTTCTTCTGCAGCGCAGACTTGATGTCGATGAGGGCAGACTCGGTCTTGTTCTGCGACAGATGCTGTTGCGCCGACGCCAGCAAACTGGTCTCGCTGGGGCCTGAACATGCCTGAAGGCTGCCGAGAACGAAGGTCACGCCCACTGTCTTGACCCATAGACGCCTGCTTTTCATGGTGCTGATTCCCCTGCTTGACTGTTCCGCGCAGGTCACACCTTACTGCGAGAGTCCCGACTCGTGAATCCGGCGATAACGCGAACTTTTGGGGGTGTCGTTCGTTTTGCCGCCGCCTGGCGTGCTTTATCCCTCGTCTCGGCGACTGACTGCTGCGGATGCAGCAGCAACGGTCGGTTGGCGTCGGCCCTTCTCTGGCCCGTTGCGGCGTCGGCCAATGCCCACACCCACTGGCACTGGTGACTCAACCCAGGACAGGCTGCGGCGGGCCCTCGGGCGCAAGTTCAGGCGGTGCGTCGCTGAGTGAAGCAGGCCGTCGATCCGCCCGGCTCAGCCGCTGCCCCCAGTCCACGATTTCCAGCCGGCCGTCCGGGTGCTCCAGCAGCGCGGTCAGGCTTTCCACCCAGTCGCCGTCGTTGCAGTACAGCACGCCGTCGATCCAGCGCATTTCTGCATGGTGGATGTGGCCGCAGACCACGCCGTGCACGCCGCGTGCACGGGCTTCGCGAGCAACGGCCGATTCGAAGTCGCCGACGTAGCTGACCGCACGTTTGACCTTGAGCTTGAGGTACTTGCTCAGGCTCCAGTAGGGCAGGCCCACACGGGCGCGCACGGAATTGAAGTGGCGGTTGACGCGCAGCGTCAGTTCGTAGGCCCAGTCGCCCACGTAAGCCAGCCACTTGGCGCATTGGATGACGCCATCGAAGTAGTCGCCATGGGTGACCCACAACGTGCGGCCGTCGGCCAGCGTGTGGATGTGTTCGTCCACCACGTCCACGCCGCCGAAGTTGTGGCCCAGGTACTTGCGCGCGAACTCGTCGTGGTTGCCGGGGACGAAGATGACCTTGGTGCCCTTGCGCGCCTTGCGCAGCAACTTTTGCACCACGTCGTTGTGCGCCTGTGGCCAGTACCAGCTGCGGCGCAGCTGCCAGCCGTCGATGATGTCGCCCACCAGGAACAGCGTCTCGCAGTCCACCGTGCGCAAGAAGTCCAGCAGCGCGGCAGCCTGGCAACCCGGGGTGCCCAGGTGCAGGTCCGAAATCCAGACCGTGCGCACGCGCAGGCTGCCGTCCGTGTTGCGGTCCGCCCCGCCGTCCGCGCCGCTGTCCGCGCCGCTGTCCGCACCGCCGTCCACGCCGCCTCTCGGCAGGTCCGGTTCGTCGTCAGACGGGGCAGGAAGAGCGTCGCGTCGCATGGCGAGTGCCATCGTGCACCTGCCGCGCGACGCGGGTGTGACAGCGGCGGGTCAGGCCGATGACGTGGCGCCCATGCCAACGGGTGAGTCATCCAAGGCGTGCCCGCCATCCAGGATGCGCTGCAGGATGCGTGGCACTTCGAACACCGCGCGGTTGTCGATGGCCTGCACGCGGCGGCGGTAGTCGGGCAGGTGCTGGGTGATCTGGTCCACCGCCTGCTGCACCGTGGCAAAGCTGCGCTGCACAACGCCCAGCCGGTGGTTCTGCACCCACTGCGTGTTCCAGCGTTCCTGCGGCATGGTCCAGGCGTTGCGGGTCACGATCACGGGCAGGCCCATGTGCACGGCTTCGCTCAGCGAACCCGGGCCCGGTTTGCCGATGAAAAAGTCGGCCAGTTGCATCCAGCGCATCACGTCCGGGGTGTAGCCCACCACCACCCGTGGCGAAGGGGTGGGCAAGGCGCGCAACTCAGCGGCCAGCACTTCATTGCGGCCACACATCAGGATCAGCGGCGTCTGTGGCAGCCGCAAGGCGATGCGTTTCATGGCGCGTGAACCGGTGCCGCCGAACAGCACCAGGCCGGTGGGGGTGTGGCCGTCCAGGCCCAGATCTTCGCGCGCGGCCACGCGGGCCTGGCCGCTCAGTCGTGGCGCGACATGGAATTCGGGCCGCAGGATCATGCCGGTGCTGCGGTGCACCCGCTGCGGCGGGCACCCAGCCGCCAGGGCCTGCTGCGCGGCATGCGCTGTGCCGCATACCACGTGCTGCTGCAGGCCGGGCTCGATCCAGAAGCTGGGCGGGTGATCGGCCATGTCGGTCATCACGGTGACAAAAGGCACCCCGGGCCGTGCCAGTTGCAGGCTGTCGTGCAGGCAGCGGTTGAAGTTGGGGATCAGCGACACCACCAGGTCGGGCTGCGTCGTCTGCCAGTGCTGCTGCAGGCGCTGAACCAGGCTCTGGTGACCCATGCGGATGAGCGCCTGCAGCAGCTTCAGTTCTTGCGCCAGGCCCAGCGTGAAGCCGCTGGCCAGGCGTTTGTTGTACAGGTCCTCGGGTTCGATACCGGTGATGCGCTTGAACAGTGCCGACGGGTCCAGCACTTCCGTCAGATTGACTTTGCGCACCTGCCACGGCCGGCCCTGGGCCAGGATCTCCTGCTCCAGTGCCTGCGCCGCCGCGCGGTGGCCGCCACCCGCGTTGAACCACACCAAGTCAACCTTCTTCATGCCGGACATGGTTGGGTCGGCGCGTGACGCTGGCGTGAAACAGCCCTGTCAGACCGGTGCCATGGGTGCGCGCCGAAGCAGCGCTTGCCCTTGCCGAATGCCCTGCCCGGCGGCCACACCGGGCGCGACAACAAAGCCCGGTGGCACGAAGACGATGATCGTCGAGCCGTGTTCGAACCAGCCCAGCTCCTGGCCCTTGTGCACGACGGCCTGGCAGGGCATCTCGTTGGGGCCCGGCCAGCGCAGGTGCAGCAACACGTCCAGAAAGTGCAGCCGGATGCTGGCCACCAGGATGGCCGCCACCGGCACCAGCACCATCGGCGTGCCGTCGGCCAGGCGCAGCTGGATGACGGCACGTTCGTTGCGACAGAACAGCCGCTGCACCCGTTTCAGCGCCACCGGGTTGACGTTCCAGGTGTCGCCGCTGATGTAGCTGACGTGTTCGACGGTGCCGTCGTGGGGCGCGTGGAAGCGGTGGTACATGCTGGACGTGAGGCGCAGCGTGACGTAGCTGCCGCCCTCGAAGGGCGCGGCACGCTCGGCGCGGCCGAAGAGATCGGCCAGGCGGTACGGAAAGCCCTTGGCCTGCAGCACCAGGCCCCGCGTCACCGTGCCCGTGGCGCCGACGATGGCGTCACATGGACTGGCCAGCACATCGGGTGCCATGTCAACCGTGCGTGCGCCGGTCTTGAGTTCGCGCGTGAAACAGTCGTGCAGGCTGTCGAAGTGCGCCTTTTTCGCTTCCGACAGGTCCAGCTCGGTGAAGACGCGCCAAACGGCCAGCGAAGTACGGACCACCAGCGGATGCCGGATCTTGGAGAACCAGCCCATGAAACGTGTCAGCGCATGGCGCGGCACACGGTTGGTGAGCAGGAAGTTCAGGTCTTCCTGCAGCAGCAGGCGGTCACGCAGTTGGGCAATTTTCATAGGCCTGTCAAAGGATTGAAATACATATAGGGCACCGAATCACGGGTTCACCCAAGCGACCATGAACGATCCCCTTGTCTTGACTGCACTGGCCGTGGCCGGCCTGGCCGCCGCCTATCCACTGGCGCGCCAGCGGCTGGAGCTGTCGCTGGCCAAACACCCGTCTCTGACCGGCCATTCGCGCATGGCCAAACGTGTGGCAGCGCTGGTGCCGGGTTATGCCTACGACGAGGCGCAGTTTTTTGGCAGCGACGGCGCACCAGCCGCCGTGCAGGCGCAGCGCCGCGCCGGTTTCATGCGGCTGGCACATGAACTGACGAGCCGCCACCCGAAGTCGGTGGCGCTCACGAAGCAGGCCGGAGAAGGCTTGTCGGACCTGCAGTTCACGGGTGCCTATCGTGTGCCCTTCCAGTACAGCCCCTACCTGCGCCAGCACCTGTCGCTGGGTTCCTTCGTGCAGCGCACCGACGGCGTGACCGTGACCGACCTCGATGGCCAGACCTTCATCGACTTGACCGGCAGCTATGGCGTCAATGTCTTCGGCCACGATTTCTACAAGGCCTGCATCGCCGAGGGCAGTTTGCGTGTGGCCGACCTGGGGCCCATTCTGGGCAGCTACCACCCGGCCGTGGCCTGGAACGTGGACCAGTTGCGCCGCCTCTCGGGCATGGACGAGGTGAGCTTCCACATGAGCGGCACCGAAGCCGTCATGCAGGCCGTGCGTTTGGCGCGTTATCACACCCGCAGGAAATACCTGGTGCGCTTCTCCGGCGCCTACCACGGCTGGTGGGAAGACGTGCAACCCGGCCCCGGCAACCCGCTGCCGCCGGGCCGTACCTACACGCTGAAGGAGATGGACGCCGACACGCTGCGTGTGTTGAAAAAGCGCAAGGACATCGCCTGCGTGCTGGTCAACCCGCTGCAGGCGCTGCACCCCAACAAGGCCGCACCCGGCGACAGCACGCTGCTTGACAGTGGCCGCAGCGCGCACTTCGACAAGGCCGCCTACACGGCCTGGCTGCAGCAGCTGCGCCAGGTATGCAGCGAACGTGGCATCGTGCTGATCTTCGACGAAGTGTTCCTGGGCTTTCGCCTGGCGCCGGGTGGCGCGCAGGAGTATTTCGGCGTCAAGGCCGACATGGTGACCTACGGCAAGACGCTGGGTGGCGGCCTGCCGGTGGGTGTGGTGTGCGGCAAGGCCGCGCTGATGAAGCGCTACCGCGAGGACCGCCCGGCCGACTTGTGCTTTGCCCGCGGCACCTTCAACTCGCACCCCTACGTGATGGGCGCGATGCAGGTGTTTCTGGAGCGTCTGCACAGCCTGCCGGTGCGTGCCACCTACGTGGACATCGACAAGCGCTGGAACGAGCGTGCGGCGCAGTTGAACCAGCGGTTGCAGGCGGCCGACCTGCCGGTGCGCGTGGCCAACCTCACCAGCATCTGGACGGTGTTCTACACACAGCCGTCGCGCTACAACTGGATGCTGCAGTTTTACCTGCGCCAGCAGGGGCTGCTGCTCAGCTGGATAGGCACTGGGCGTTTGATCTTCAGCCACAACTTCAGCGATGCCGAATTCGACGCGGTGTGCCAGCGCTTCGTGGCGGCGGGGCAAGCGATGCAGGCCGATGGCTGGTGGTGGCAGGGCGCACACAGTTCCAACAAGGCCATCCGGCGCGGGGTGCTGCGCGAGATGCTGCGTCATCGCTGGGGGTAGAGAAGCTCAGTTGCCCCCACCGCACACCGCCCGCAGCCACCCGCCGATGCAAGCATCACGGGCGCGAATGGCCGCGGCAACAGGCCGAATCAATGGCTGCCGCGCACGTGGTCCATCGGGTCCAGCAGTTCACCGCGCAGCAGGTGCAGCGGTGCACGCCAGTACAGCATCGCGTCGTGAAAGGGGTCGGTCAGGATCTTCGTGGCCCAGGCCAGACCCGCCGTCACGCCTTGCAGGAAGAAGAGGTGGAACGTGCGAAACAGAAGGCCCACGATGCCCAGCGCCAGCCAGGCCATGCCCACATCTTGCAGCCAGCCTTGCCAGGTGGTGGCCGGATCGATCAGGCCGAGCAGTGAAGGTGCCAGCCACAGCAGCAGCGGAAAGGCCACCCACACCGCCAGCAGCACCACCTTGCGGTTCAGGTTGTAGCCCACCTTGATGGCTTCCTTGTGTTCAAAGCTGGCCTGGTTGACGTGGTCGTAGCCTTTGGGCTCGAAGAAAAAGTGGCCGGCCTGGCGCGTGGTCATCGAGATGCCCCAGGCGATGAGCGCCGCGGTGGCGGGGTCGAAGAAGACCACGACGTAGGCCACCAGAAAACTCAGGGCGCTGACGAAGTGAAGCGCCTGGTTGATGTAGCTCTGGTGGTAATAGCGGTGGTCGTCCCAGCGCTGCGTTTTCAGGGTCTGCACAAATCCGTTCACCAAGGCGCTCCTCGTTCGTGGCACCTGCCACAAAGTGACGACATGGTGACGGCACATGGTGAATTTCGCGTGACGGCCCGGTGTCGGCTGCGTGTCGGTTTGATGAGTGCCGTGCGGGTGCGGTCCTGTCATCGAATTGTTGCGCGACGTCGGCACCATGCGCGCATGACAAACATCGATGCAACCGAGGCAGTGGACATCGAGGTCGACACCTACCTGCCGGCCAGACGTTCGCTGCGCGTGGCAGTGGTGACGGAAACCTACCCGCCAGAAATCAATGGCGTGGCGGCCACCATCGCCCGTGCGGTGGAGGGCCTGCACGAGCGGGGCCACGAGATGCAGCTCGTGCGCCTGCGCCAGGACAAGGCCGATCAGGCAGCGCAGGAAGACCGTTATGCAGAAGTGCTGATGCGCGGCCTGCCGATCCCGCGCTATCCGCAACTGAAGATGGGCCTGCCATCCAAGCGCGCCCTGCTGCGGCTGTGGAGCACCCACCGACCCGACGTGGTGCACATCGTGACCGAAGGGCCGCTGGGCTGGTCGGCGCTGCAGACAGCGCGCCAGCTCAGGCTGCCCACCGTCAGCGACTTCCGAACCAACTTCCATGCCTACAGCCGCCACTACGGCGTGGCCTGGCTGCGCAACCCGATCATGGGCTACCTGCGCAAGTTCCACAACCGCACCTCATGCACCATGGTGCCCACCGAAGGGCTGCGCAGTGAGCTGCTGGCCAGCGGCTTCCAGAGCCTGCGAGTGGTGTCGCGTGGTGTGGACACGCGGCTCTTTCATCCATCGCGGCGCAGCGCCGCCTTGCGCCAGCAGTGGGGCGCTGGGCCGTCCGATATGGTGGTGCTGTGTGTCGGCCGCCTGGCAGCCGAGAAGAACCTGAACACGCTGTTGATGGCCTTCGAGGGCATGCGGGCCATCGACCCTGCGGTGCGTCTGGTGCTGGTGGGCGACGGACCCGAACGCGCCAATCTGCAGCGGCGTTGCCCCAGCGCCTTGTTCGCGGGTCTGCGGCGTGGTGAAGACCTGGCGGCGCACTACGCGTCGGCCGATCTCTTTGTCTTCCCCAGCGTCACCGAGACCTTTGGCAATGTGCTGACCGAAGCCATGGCCAGCGGCCTGGCGGCGGTGGCCTTCGACTACGCCGCTGCACGACAGGTGCTGCGCCATGGCGACAACGGCCTGCTGGTGCACTACGAAGACCAGGCCGCCTTCTGTGCCGCTGCGCAACGCCTGGCCGGGCAACTGGGCTGGGTGCGGGCAATGGGGGCGCAGGCGCGTGAAACGGCATGCAGGCTGGACTGGGGCCGCATCGTCGAACAGATCGAGGATGTCTATGTCAAGGCCATCGCGCCGCTGGCCGTGCGGGCACGGCCAGCGCTGCGACCCGCCTTGCCTTTTTTCTAGGCCGTTACCCGCGCCAGTGCGCGCGCCCGGTGCCACCAAAGCGCGGCCACACACAAGCCCACCAGAACGCCCAGGCCTGACATCAGGCTGCGCACCGGCAGGCCCAGCGCCAGCAGCGCCGCGTAAACACCCAGCATCACCAGCACGCTGGTGTTTTCATTGAAGTTCTGCACGGCGATGGAACGGCCGGCGGTCAAAAGCACATGACCGCGGTGCTGCAGCAAGGCGTTCAGCGGTACCACCAGCGCACCGCCCAGGGCGCCCACCAGCAGCAGGGCCGGCAAGGCCATCCACCAATGCCCGGCCTGTGCAGCCAGCGGCACAGCCAAGCCCATCAGCACGCCCAGCGGCAGCACCCGGTGGGCCTGCGACAACGGCACCCAGCGTCCCGCCGCGACGGCACCGGCGACGATGCCCACGGCCACTGCAGCCTGCAGGTAGGCGCCCTGGTTCAGCGGCAGGCCCAGCACGTCGGTGGCCCAGCGCAGCACGGCAAACTGCAGCACGGCGGCGGCGCCCCAGAAAAGGGTAGTCACCGCCATCGACAGTGCACCCATCTCGTCAGCCCACAGCCGCCGCTGTGCACGCCAGAAGCCGCTGACCATGGCGTGCAGTCGCCGGTCTTGCCGCGCGTAACGCGCGCCGCTGTCGGGGATGCCCAGGTTCAACAGCGCGGCAGCCGCGTACAGGGCCAGCAGCAGCCACAGGCCCAGCGTGCTGGGTGTCCAGCTGGCCGGCGCAGAAAGCAAGCTCATCAGCCCGGGGCTGATGAGCACGCCGCCCACCACGGCGCCGAAGACGGCGGCGCAAACGGTGGTCACCTCGATCCAGCCGTTGGCGGCCACCAGGGCCGACGCGGGCACCAGTTCGGTCACCAGACCGTACTTGGCGGGTGCGTAAGCCGCCGCGCCCACGCCCACCACGGCCAGTGCAAACAAGGGGTTCAGTCCGGCCAGCAGGCCCAGCACACCCAGCACCTTGATGGCATTCATCACCATCATCAGCCGGCCCTTTTGCACAGCATCGGCCAGGTCGCCTACAAACGGCGCCAGCACGACGTAGGCGATGGTGAAGCAGAACTTGAGCATCGGCGCCCACCAGGGCGGCAGGCCACGTTCCAGCAACAGCGCGATGCCGACGATGAGCAAGGCGTTGTCGGCCAGCGCAGAGAAAAACTGCGCCGCGATCAGGACGCGGAAGCCTGGGGGAAGCTGCTGCGCCATCGCGCAATTGCAGCCTGGCCGTGTGACAGGACGATGGGGATGCGGTACCCCTGGGATCGATGAGCCTCAGGGCAACAGCCGGGGCAGCACGTCGGCCGCGGTGCCGCGAAGCACCAGGTGCGCCTGGGCATCGATCTCGCTGTCGGACGGGTTGACGATGACCACCTGCGCCCCGTGCCGGCGGGCACGTCCGGCCAGACCCGCTGCGGGCCAGACAGCGCCCGATGTGCCCACCACCAGCATCGCCGCGCAGTGCTCGGCCGCTTGTTCGGCGGCGTTCAGCGCCCGCAGTGGCAGCGCTTCGCCAAACCACACCACACCGGGCCGCACGGGGTTTCCGCACTCCGCGCAATTGGGCGGTTCGCCGGCCGTGGCCCAGGCCGGGTCGCACACATTGCCACCGCGTGTGTGGCGCGGGCAGTCGTCCAGCCAGCGGTCTTCCAGGATGTCGCCGTGCAGCTGGATGGTCAGGTTGTTGCCGGCGCGTTGGTGCAGGTCATCGACGTTCTGCGTCACCAGCGTCAGCACGCCCGGGTGGCGCTGCGCAAAGCTGGCCAGTGCGACGTGGCCCGCGTTGGGCTGGGCACGCTGTACACCTTGTCGGCGCTCGGCGTACCAGCGCCAGACACGTTCGGGGTTGGCGCGGAAGCCGTCTGCGCTGGCCAGTTCCATCGGGTCGAAACGGGCCCAGTAGCCGGTGAGTGCATCGCGAAAGGTGGCGATGCCGCTCTCCGCGCTCATGCCGGCACCGGTCAGCACACACAGGCCGCCGCGCTGGGCCAGCGCCGGTGCCAGCAGCGCGCGCGCTGCGGCCAGCTCAGTCGGTGAAACGGCCACCACTTCGGGCCTGTTGCACGACCACCGTGGCGGGTGCGAAGCGCGGGCCGAACTTCTGTGCCAGTTCTTGCGAGCGCTTCACGAAGGCCGCCGCACCCATCGCGTTGACGAACTGCAGCGCACCGCCGTGAAAGGGCGCGAAACCCCAGCCGAAGATGCTGCCGACGTTGGCATCGGCCACCGAGCGCAGCACACCCTCTTCGAAACAGCGCGCAGCTTCGTTGGCCTGGGCAAACAGCAGGCGGTCGATCAGCTCTTGCTGTGGGGGTTGCGTGGCGGCCACCGGAAAGTGATGTGTCAGTTCGGGCCACAACACCTTGCCGCTGCTTTCCGAGGACAGACCCCAATCGTAGAAACCTTTGCCCACCTTCTTGCCCACACGCCCGATCTCGCACAGCTGGCGCACCACGGCCATGCCGGGGTGTTCGGTGTAGGCCTGGCCTGCACCTGACGATGCAGCGGCCAGGTCCTTCTTCGTCTGCTCGGCCACGTGCAGGCTCAGCGACAGCGACACTTCGTCCATCAGCGCCAGCGGCGGCATGGGCATGCCGGCCTGCAGGCCAGCCACCTCGATGCTGCGTGGGTGCACACCTTCCTTCAGCATCGTGATGCCTTCCATCACGTAGGTGCCAAAAACACGGCTGGTGTAGAAGCCGCGGCTGTCGTTGACCACGATGGGCGTCTTGCCGATCTGCAGCACAAAGTCAAAGGCCCTGGCCAGGGTGGTGTCGTCGGTCTGCCGGCCCACGATGATCTCCACCAGCGGCATCCTGTCCACCGGGCTGAAGAAGTGCAGACCGATGAACTGCGACGGCCGTGCGCTGGCTTGCGCCAGGCCGGTGATGGGCAGGGTGCTGGTGTTGGAAGCAAATACGGTGGCCGCAGTCAGTTGCGCTTCAGCCAGCTTCGTCACGCTGGCCTTGATGCTGCGGTCTTCGAAAACGGCCTCGATCACCAGATCGCAGCCTTGCAGCGCTTCGTAGCGGGTTGTCGGGGTGATGCGCGCCAGCAGCGCATCGCGCTTTTCGGCCGTGCTGCGACCCTTTTTCACGGCCTTGTCCAGCAGGGCCTGTGATTGCAACTTGCCCCGTTCTGCGGCTTCTGCCGTGGTGTCCAGCAGCACCACCTCGATGCCGGCCTTGGCCGAGACATGGGCGATGCCCGCGCCCATCATGCCGGCGCCCAGGATGCCCAGCTTCTGCACCTTTGAAGGCGCCACACCCGCGGGCCGTGAAGCGCCCTTCTTGATGGCGTTCAGCTGGTACCAGAGCGTGTTGATGATGTTCTTCGACTGCTGCGACATGGCGCAGGCCGCGAAGTAACGGCTTTCCACCACGCTGGCCTGGTCGAAGCCCAGCAGCCCGCCTTCGAACACCGCACTCAGGATGTGCTGGATGGCCGGGTAGTTGCCCCAGCTCTTGGCGCTGGCCACGCTGGGCGCCACGCTGAAGAGTTGCGCGATGGCCGGTGAGCGGGAGTCGCCACCGGGGAAGCGGAACTTGGGCAGGTCCCACGGCTGCCTGGCCTTGGGGTTGGCGTTGATCCAGGCACGCGCTTGCGCCATCAGCTCATCATGGTCCCTGGCTGTCGCGGTGATCAGGCCCATGCCCAGCGCCTTGTCGGGGCTGATGTCGTTGCCTTCGCCCATGATCTGCAGTGCCTGCTGGATGCCCACCAGCCGCGGCAGCCGCACCGTGCCGCCACCGCCGGGCAGCAGGCCCAGCTTGACTTCGGGCTGGCCGATCTTCAGGCGCGGTTCGGCAAGGGCGATGCGTGCGTGGCAGGCCAGCGCGATCTCCAGCCCGCCGCCCAGCGTGTGGCCGTTGAGGGCGGCCACCACGGGCTTGCCTTGAAGTTCCAGCTGGCGCAGCACGGCCTTCATGGCGTTGGCCGCTGCAAAGGGTTCTTCGGGTGTCGTCCACATGGACATGCGATCCAGGTCGCCGCCGGCGCAGAAGTCGGCCTTGGCGCTGGTGAGGATGAGGCCCTTCACCGCCGGCTCGGCCAGCCGTGTGACGGCGGCTGCAATGCCTTGCATCAGCGTATCGTTGACGACGTTCATGGGCCGGCCGGGCAGGTCCATCGTGGCGACGAGGATGCCGTCGTCGCCCAGGGTCAGTTCAACAGCATTCGACATCGGATCCCCATGTGGTGGGCGTGGGTTGATCAAGCGGCCGCCGCGGAACCGGCTTCGCCGGGCCGCTGGCCGCGCGCCCTCGAGGGGGCGCGGCGGAGCCGCTTCGGGGGTGGGTCATGTTCTTTCGATGATGGTGGCGATGCCCATGCCGCCGCCGACACACAGTGTGGCGCAGCCGGTGCTCAGATCACGGCGTTCCAGCTCGTCGAGCAAGGTGCCCAAAATGATGCAACCCGTGGCACCCAGCGGGTGGCCCATGGCGATGGCGCCGCCGTTGACGTTGACGCGGTCCAGGCTCACACCCAGGTCGCGTGCCGTCTTCATGGGCACCACGGCGAAGGCTTCGTTGATCTCCCACAGATCGATGTCGCCGGCCTGCATGCCGGCCTTGGCCAGCGCCTTGCGGCAAGCCGGTGTGGGGCCGGTGAGCATGATCGTGGGCTCGCTGCCGATGACGGCCGCCGCACGGATGCGTGCCCTCGGTTTCAGGCCGGCCTTGGCGCCGCCTTCGGCACTGCCCACCAGCATCAGCGCCGCGCCATCGACGATGCCGCTGCTGTTGCCCGCGTGGTGCATGTGATCGATGCGTTCCACCGTCGTGTACTTGCGCAGCGCCGTGGCGTCGAAGCCCATCGCGCCCATCATCGAGAAGCTGGCGTCCAGCTTGGCCATGGCCTCGGCCGAAGCACGTTCATCTAAGATGGGGCGAATCGTCTCGTCGCGGTCCAGCATCAAGAGGCCCGCGATGTCGTGCACCGGCACCATGCTCTTGCCGAAGTGGCCGGCTGCCCGTGCAGCGGCCGCGCGACGGTGCGATTCCAGCGCAAACCTGTCGACGTCGCCGCGGCCCCAGCCTTCCAGCGTGGCGATGAGGTCGGCGCCCACGCCCTGCGGCACGAAACCCAGCTTCTGGTTGATGCGCGGGTCCATGAACCAGGCGCCGCCGTCGCTGCCCATGGCCCAGCGGCTCATGCTTTCCACCCCGCCGGCCACCACCAGGTCCTCGAATCCGCTGGCCACCTTCGCTGCGGCCAGGTTCACACTTTCCAGGCCCGACGCGCAGAAGCGGCTCTGCGTGACACCGGCCACCGACTGCGACCACTCGGCGTCCAGCACCGCGGTGCGTGCGATGTCGGCGCCTTGTTCGCCCACAGGAGTGACGCAGCCCAGCACCACGTCGTCCACCAACGCGGTGTCCAGCTGCAAGCGCTGTTGCATGGCCTGCAGCAGCGTGCGCAGCAGCCACACCGGGCTGGCCTGGTGCAGGCCGCCGTCCTTCTTGCCTTTGCCGCGCGGCGTGCGCACGTGCTCGTAGATGAAAGCCTGTGCGGCGCTATTCATGATGATCCTTCAAGGAACGCGCGGGGTGCACGCCATCGGCATGGCCCATGAACGGCGGGTGGATGCTGTAGCCCAGCAACTGCTGCACGCGCTCGGGGTAGCGGGCCACGGTGGCCGGCGGCACCGACAGCAGCATGCTTTCCATCTGCCGGCCCCAGGCCACGCAGTATTGCGGCGTGATCAGCAGGCGCGGCGCGGCGCTGTTGTTGGCGCCGCCGCGGTGCCACAGCGTGCCCATGGCCAACATCAGCGATCCGGCCGGCACGATGACCGGCTGCAGGTCGGGATGCTTCTCCGGCCCGCCCAAGCCGCCTTGTTCGAACACCGTGTGCAGCGCCGTGCCCACGGGCACGTCATCGCCCCACAGGTGGCTGCCTGGGATGATCTCGGTGGGGCCGTTTTCAGCCGTGAAGTCGTCGATGGTCCAGAAGGCGCTGATGCCATAGGCCGGCCGGGGCCGGGGCACGCGGTAAAAACTGTCGTCGAAGTGCAGCGGCTGCACCGTTTCACCCGGGTGGGTGTTGATGGCCAGGCAGGCCGAGAGCATGAAGTTGGGCCCCAGCACGGCTTCGCAGACGTCCAGCACCAGCGGGTGCGTCGCCAGGTCGGCAAACACGGGGCTCTTGGCCAGCAGCGCATACACACGTTCGCTGTGATAACCCTCAAAGTCATTGCGCCCGGGTTTGTCGCCCCGGAGCCAGGGCTGCAGCGCGGAGCGTATGGCTTGCACCTGGGCGGCCGGCAGCACAGACGGCAGGATCAGATAGCCATCCGCGCGCAGCCGCTCCAGCAGCTTGGGCATGGGCGTGGCGGGATCGAACCGGGTCAACATGGCGGCCTCCTCAATCGGTTCAGCGCCTGTCCAGCCGTTGGCGCACCTCGGCATTGATGATGCGCAACTCCGACAACATGGCGTCCAGGTGCGCGCGCTTTTGCGCCAGGTCGTCGATGGCGGCGTCGGTCTTGTTCAGCACGTACTTCAACTGCTGGCTGCGGCCTTCGCCATGGTCGCCGTAGAGATCCAGGTAATGTTTGATGTCGGCCAGGCTGGCGCCAACGACCTTGCTACGCAGGATGATGGCCAGCCGCGCGCGGTCGCGCCGTGTGTAGACACGGGTGCCGTTGATGCGGCGCGGCGCCAGCAGGCCCTTGTCTTCGTAGAAGCGGATGCTGCGCAGCGTGATGCCAAACTCGGTGCACAGCTCGGTGATGCCAAAGAGCTCGCCCGTGTCTTCGTCGCGGTGCGAGTCGACCACCTCTTGCGCCGAGGCCGTGGCCTTCTTGCGAGTCACCGCCTGCAACATGGTCAGACCACGCGTTGGAGTTTCATGGCCACGCTCATGTCGCCGCTGACCTTGAACTTGCCCATCATGAAGCCAGTGGTCGGCTCCAGTTCACCGGTCAGCAGTGCGGTCAGATTGTCCAGCGTGATGGCCACGGTGCAGTCGGTCTCGACGTCGTTGTTGTGCACGGCATTGGGCACGCTCTTGCCGTCCAGCACCACCACGCCATCGGCGCCGCAGTCGAACTTCAGGGTGGCGTTCAGGCCGCTGGCCGCGCCCATCTTGTTGCGCAGGGTCTCGGTGCAGGCTTGCATGTCCATGGCAGAGGCTTCCTTTGAAGGCATGGGGAGTTGAATGCCCGGCATCGTAGCCGCCGCGGGTGCCGTTTGCATGCGGGAATTTACCCATATGTCACCCAGTTGACGTTAACGTTACCCTGTCGCCTAATGCACGCCTAATGCGGCTTCCCCGGACACCCGATGCGCCCGATGACCCCCACCGACCGCTACGCCAGCGTCTTCCGCCCCGGCCTGTTTGCCGGCCAGCTGCATTGGGTGACCGGCGGCGGCAGTGGCATCGGTCGCTGCGTGGCCCATGAACTGGCCAGCCTGGGTGCCACGGTGGTGATCAGCGGGCGCACGCAGGTCAAGCTGGATGTGGTGGCGGCCGAAATCAAGGCCGACGGCGGTGTGTGCCACACGACAGCCTTCGACATCCGCGACGAAGAAGCGGTGAAGGCTGGCGTGGCGGCCGTCATTGCCGCGCACGGGCCGGTGACGGGATTGGTCAACAACGCCGGCGGGCAGTTCCCGGCGCCGCTCTTGGCCATCAGCAAGAAGGGTTTCGACGCGGTGGTGGCCAGCAACCTCACGGGCGGCTTCCTGATGATGCGCGAGCTGTTCAACCAGTGCATGCAGCAGCACGGCGGCGCGGTGGTCAACATGACGGCCGAGTTTCGCAACGGCATGCCCGGCATGGGCCACAGCGGCGCGGCACGTTCGGGCATGAGCAACCTCACGATGACGGCGGCCTTTGAATGGGCACATGCCGGTGTGCGTGTCAACGCCGTGGCGCCGGGCTGGATTGCGTCCAGCGGCATGGACACCTATGGCGGCGCGATGAAGTCGATCATCCCCAAGCTGAAGCAGCACGTGCCGCTGCGGCGTCTGGGTGTGGAGGCCGAGGTCAGCGGCGCCATCGTCTTTCTGCTGTCGCCCGCGGCCAGTTTCATCACCGGTGTCACGCTGCAGATCGATGGCGCGGCGTCGCTGGGCAGCAACATCTTTCCGCTGGGCACCGAGTCAAAGTCCGTGCCCTTCGACGGTTTCCATCGCGCCGTGACCCCCGACGTGTTGAAGTAATGCCCCAGCTGTCATCCTTGCTCGACCCGCGCTCGCCCGCCTTTGCGGCCAATGCGGCCCGCATGGCCGAACGCCTGGCCGAGGTGCAGGCCCTGCAAGCCCAGGTGGTGGCCGAAAGCGAAAGCAAACGCGACAAGTTCGACAAGCGCGGCCAACTGTTGCCGCGCGAACGGGTGGCGCGGCTGCTGGACCGCGGCAGCGTCTTTCTGGAACTCAGCCCGTTGGCCGGCCTGGGCATGCACGACGACGATGGCAAGAAGAGCGTCATGGGCGGCGGCAGCATCGTGGGCATCGGCGTCGTGTCCGGCAAGCGGGTGTTGATCTCCGCCAGCGACAGCGCGGTGAAAGGCGGCACCATCGCGCCGATGGGGCTGAAGAAGGCCTTGCGCGCGCAGGAACTGGCGGCACAGAACAAGCTGCCGCTGATTGCGCTGGTGGAAAGCGGTGGCGCCAACCTGATGTACCAGGCCGAGATCTTTGTCGACGGCGGCCGCACGTTTGCCAACCAGGCGCGCCTGTCGGCTGCCGGCATTCCGCAGATCGCGGTGGTGCACGGTTCTTCCACCGCCGGTGGCGCCTACCTGCCGGGCCTGAGCGACTACGTGGTGCTGGTCAAGGGCCGCAGCAGCATCTACCTGGCCGGGCCGCCGCTGGTGAAGGCGGCCATCGGCGAAGACGCCAGCGACGAAGAGCTGGGCGGTGCACAGATGCACGCCGAAGTCACGGGCCTGGGTGAATACCTGAGCGACAACGACGCCCACGCCATCGCGCTGACGCGTGAGTTGATGGACAAGCTGCCGTGGGACACGGTAGCTGCCGCTGTTCACGCACCCGAGCCGCTGTTCCCGGCCGAAGAACTGATGGGCGTCGTGCCTGCCGACGAGCGCCAGCCGTACGACGTGCGCGAGGTCATCGCGCGGCTGGTGGACGGTTCCGACTTCCTGGAATTCAAGGCCGCCTTTGCGGCAGACACCGTCTGCGGCCATGCACGACTGCAGGGTCATGCGGTGGGCGTGATCGGCAACAACGGCCCCATCCAGCCGGCCGGCAGCACGAAGGCCGCACAGTTCATCCAGCTGTGCGACCAGAGCGGCACGCCGCTGGTCTTTTTGCAGAACACCACCGGCTACATGGTGGGCAAGGCGGCCGAACAGGCCGGCGCCATCAAACACGGCAGCAAGATGATCCAGGCCGTGGCCAACGCGCGTGTGCCCAAATTCACCGTCGTGCTGGGCGGCAGCTTCGGCGCCGGCAACTACGGCATGTGCGGGCGGGGCTTCGACCCTCGTTTTATCTTCAGCTGGCCCAGCGCACGCACGGCCGTGATGGGCGGCGCGCAGGCGGCGAAGGTGATGGACATCCTGAACCGCGCCAAACTCGAACGTTTGGGACTGCCGGCCAACGACGAAGCACTTGCGGCGATGAGCGACGCGCTGCGCAATCGCCTGGACGCCGAGAGCCACGTGCTCTTCGGCACCGCGCGCTTGTGGGACGACGGCGTGATCGACCCGCGGGACACCCGCCGCGTCCTGGGTCTGTGCCTGGCCTTGGCGCAGGAAGCCGAACAACGACAGCTGCGACCCAACACCTTTGGCGCCGCCAGATTCTGAGACTGAGAGACACCCTGATGAAGTTCACCCCAGAACACCGCGCACTCGAAGACACCGTCGTCAAGTTCTGCGACAAGGAACTCAACCCCTTCGTGCCCGAGTGGGAAGCCAAGGGCCAGTTCCCTGCGCACGAGGTATTCAAGAAGCTGGGCAAGCTGGGTCTGCTGGGCCTGAAGTACCCCGAGGAATACGGCGGCGCGGGCCTGGACTTCAGCTACAGCATGGTCATGGCCGAGGCCCTGGGCCAGTGCAACTGCGGCGGTGTGCCCATGGCCATTGGCGTGCACACCGACATGGCCACGCCGGCGCTGGCGCGTTTTGGCAGCGATGAACTGCGCAAGGAATTCCTGGTGCCCACCATTGCCGGCGATGTGGTGGCCTGCCTGGGCGTGAGTGAGCCCGGCGGCGGCAGCGACGTGGCGTCGATCAAGACCACGGCCAAAGTTGATGGCGGCGACTACGTCATCAACGGCACCAAGATGTGGATCACGAATGGCTTGCAGGCCGATTGGTGCTGCCTGCTGGCCAACACGTCCGACGGCCCGGCGCACAAGAACAAGAGCCTGATCGTGGTGCCGATGGACT
>Ga0105048_10002528_pt1 | contig 29776 bp, 32 predicted proteins | sample MAT05_FD_78382 | JGI IMG/M metagenome (GOLD analysis project Ga0105048, IMG submission 78382) | Freshwater microbial communities from Lake Fryxell liftoff mats and glacier meltwater in Antarctica - MAT-05 | ecosystem: Environmental > Aquatic > Freshwater > Ice > Liftoff microbial mat | place... | reverse complement strand
TCCGCACCGGTGACCATCACACCCGTCGATCCCACGATCACCCGCTCGACGTGCGATGGTCTCGACCTACGTTCGTCACGAATGGAGCCGAGGATCCGCACTGGACCGCCTTGGCTTTCAACGCGGTGACCGGTAGCGCTGGGTTCCGCCGCGCCTGACCAACAACCCCACCGAGCTCGAGACGCCGGACCTCTCGAGAGTGCAGGCGTGCCCAAAATTGTCGCGCAGGATGTGGCACAACTGCACTTTCGGTGAGCTGTTGATCGCGCGAAGTACGGATCGGGCTGCTTAAGCCGCGAGGGCGCGTGCGCGACCTACTGCTCGTGCACGTCGCCCTCGCGAAGGTCGGCGAGCAGAGCGATCGCTCTCGCAATCTGGGCGGGTCCGGCAACCCGGAAGTTTGCCAGCGTCTGACCTTCGCCACTCTTGAGACCCACGTCCTCAGCGGTCAGGGCCGCGAACGCGTCTTCGTCGGTGACGTCATCCCCCGCATAAAACACAGCGTCGGCGTCGGTGTAGCGGCGGAGGTGCTCAAGAGCCTCGCCTTTGGTGGTCGACCGCACCGAGAACTCAAGCACGTTCTTTCCCTCGCGGATCGTGAGGGCCTCGACCTCCGCGGTGGCCTCGCTGCGGGCAACCAGGTGCGCCACACGGCTGTTGTGTTCGGTGGCGAGCCGGGTGTGTAGGGCGAAACCCGCGGGCTTGGGTTCTATCCAGACCTCATCGACGGCATCCGCCACTTCGCTGAGCACCATGTTGAGCACATCGACCTGCTGGAGTTCCGCGGTGTCGAGCATCAGCTGAACAGTGGGAGAGTCAAGCCGAATCTCGATGCCGTGTGAACCGACCAGCAGGGTGTTGTCGGGAAGGTCGGCAACCATCTCGAGGCTCTTCAGCGCGCGACCGCTGACCAGAGCCACGCGAGTGTTCGGCATCGCGAGCAGGCGAAGCACGGCCTCGCGCGCTTCCGGCAGCGCCCGAGCCTTCTCGGGGTCGTCCACCTCGGGGGCGAGGGTGCCATCAAAGTCGAGGGCAACCAGCAATCGTTTGGTGCGCGCGAGTTCCCGCAGAGCACCAATGAGGGGCTCGGGGAGCTTCGACCACGGTGGGGCGGTGTCGACGTCGACCATCAGTTGCTCCACCGTCGGTCGACGGTCCATTCCAGCTCTTCCGGCAGGGCAATGGGCGCGATGCGGTCGTAGCGGCTGTCCCTGGTCTGCTTGAGGGTGGTGAGAAAGTTACTCGACCACCGCGAAACATCGTTCTTGAGCACGCGTTTGCGCAGCGACCGCATGCGCTGCTGGCGCTCTTTCTCGGGCATCCCTATCGCCTGCAGGATCGCTTCTTTAAGGCCGTCGATATCGTGCGGGTTGATCAGAAGTGCGCGCTTCAGTTCATCTGAGGCACCGGTGAATTCGCTCAATACGAGCACGCCGTTATCGTCAAATCGGCTCGCGACGTACTCCTTGGCGACGAGGTTCATGCCGTCACGCAGCGCGGTCACCAGCAGCACGTCGGCGGCCAGGTAGAGCGCAACCATTTCATCGCGCGGATACCCGTGGTGGTGATAGCTGATCGCCTGATGGCTGATCGTTCCGAAGTCTCCATTGATGCGGCCGACCGTCAGTTCGATCTCGTCGCGCAGGTTCATGTAGGCCTCGACGCGCTCGCGGCTCGGGCTCGCCACCTGCACCAGGGTGACGTCTTCGACCTTCAGGCGGCCCTCGGCCAGCAGCTCGCCGAAAGCCTTGAGCCGGTGCCCGATGCCCTTGGTGTAGTCGAGGCGGTCGACCCCGAGCATCACCGTGGTGGGGTTGCCGAGCCCCGCCCGGATCTCGCGGGCTCGCTCCTGAATACGAGGCTCCCGTGCGAGCGCTTCGAAACTCGCGGCATCGATCGAGATGGGAAACGCACGGGCGATCACACGCCTGGTCGGCTGGCCTGCAACGGCGACCTCGATTGCCGGGTTCTTAGTGGCGTAGTTGGTGAGGCGACGCACCGCTCGCGAGAAGTTCGCGGCATCCGCGACCCGTTGAAAACCGACCACATCGGCGCCGAGTAGCCCGTCGATCACCTGGCGGCGCCACGGCAGCTGCGAGTAAATACCGTACGGCGGGAAAGGAATGTGGTTGAAGAAGCCGATCGTGAGGTCGGGGCGTGACTCCCGTAGCATCCGCGGCACGAGCTGCAGCTGGTAGTCCTGCACCCACACGACCGCATTCGGGGCGGCGACCGCGGCAGCGGCATCCGCGAACCGCTGATTGACGGCGACGTAACTCTCCCACCAGACGCGGTGGTACCCGGGAGGGGCGATCACGTCGTGGTACAGCGGCCATAGGGTGTCGTTGCTGAAGCCCTCGTAGAAGTTCGCGATGTCGTCGTCACTGAGAGCCACCGGGATGATGTGAATGCCGGCGTTCTCGAACGGTTCGATCTCGAGATCGGCCTGTCCGCCCCACCCCACCCAGGCGCCGTCCGCTTGCCGCATCACAGGCTCAAGCGCCGTGACGAGCCCTCCCGGCGAGGTCGTCCAGCTGGCGTTTCCCTCGGCGTCGACAACGCGATCGACGGGCAGACGATTGGAAACGACTACAAAATCGTAAGAGTCCTGCGTGAGGGGCATTGTTCTTCCAAGCTATCAGCCACCGGGTGGGCAGCCCGACCTCACTGCAGCTGTGCGGCCCCGAACGAGACGCTAAATTGCACGCACCATAGGTCGACGCTGCGTACGCCGGTGAGGTCGAATCCCTCGGGAATGTCGTACACCTGATTTCCGACATTGCCCTTAATCGCACCAAGGTCGAGATACTCGGCGGTGCCCGCGGTGTACCACCCGTCAGTACCCTCGACCACGTCTGCGGCGCTCAGCCAGACGTGCACGTCGGGGCCGTTAGAGGTAACGAGGTTCTCGAGGGCGAGAACTCGAGTGCCGTCGGGATTCTCGACGATCGTCGCAGTTCCGGATGTCTCGTGCTCATGGCTGATGAAGGTTCCGGTGGAGAGCGCCACCGGCGCCGTCGGCGGAGCGGTCACCTCGGGCGCTGACGTTGCGCTCGGCGCGACGATCGGAAGTGCGTCATTTACCCGCACATCGACCCACAGCAACCACGGCTTGAAAACTGCCAGCCCCACCACCACGACGGCAACGCCTACGAGTGAGAGGATCGTGATGGCCAACCGCTTTTTCATGCGGCAATTGTACAGCGCGGGTCTGCGCCAGCCGAGGGGTGACCATGCCAATCATCGACAACGCGATCTACCGCAACGGAGTGCGCGAGGCGCATCCGGTAACGCTTGAGCAGACCTACGAGGAGCTGCGCGATCGCGGCGGGTTTGCCTGGATCGGGATGTACCGGCCGACGGAGGAAGAGCTGCGTTCGGTCGCGACCGAGTTCACGCTGCATCCGCTCGCCGTCGAAGACGCGCTCACCGGCCACCAGCGCCCCAAACTAGAGCGGTATGGCGACGTGCTGTTTGTCGTGCTGCGCGCTGGCCGGTATCTCGATGCGCCGGAGGAAGTCGAATTCGGTGAGGTGCACCTCTTTGTCGGCCCCAACTTTGTGATCACGGTGCGCCACGCCGAATCCCCCGACCTGGGTCGCGTGCGCAAGCGACTCGAGCACAACCGCGAGTTGCTAAAGCTCGGCCCGCAGGCGGTGCTCTACGCCGTGTTCGACGAGATCGTCGATGAATACCAACCGGTGGTTGCCGGTCTCGAGAACGACATCGACGAGATCGAAGACCAGATCTTTCGCGGAGACCCTGCGGTCTCTCGTCGGATCTACGAACTCGCCGGGGAAGCCATGGCATTCCAGCGCGCCACCCATCCGCTGGAGGACATGTTGCGAGCTATTGAAGGCGGGTACGAGAAGTACAACGTTGATGTTGAACTACGGCGCAACTTTCGCGACGTGCTCGACCACGTGCTGCAAACCGTCACGCGTGCGGACTCGTTTCGCGCCCTGCTGCAAAACGCCCTCACCGTGCAGTCAACACTCGTGACTCAGGAGCAGAACGAAGAGATGCGAAGAATGTCGCGCACGAGCATCGAACAGGGCGAGCAGGTCAAGAAGATCTCGGGCTGGGCGGCAATTCTCTTCGCCCCGACGCTTATCGGCGCCATTTACGGCATGAACTTTGATTACATGCCTGAGCTTGCCTGGCCACTCGGCTACCCCTTCGCGCTTGGGCTGATGGTTGTCGCGGGCGGCGTTCTGTATTTTGTTTTCAAGAGACGCAACTGGCTGTAGTCGCGGCGTGTTGACCTTCGGGTGGCACGTGATTCCTCCACACTGGTCACGTGCACGAATCAGCCGCAGCACCAGACCAGCAGGCCGTATACGCACTGATGCGTGACCGCCTCAACGAGTTGTTTGGCCCGGGCGGAAGCTTTCGAGTAACTCTCGGCCGCTCCACCGCCGATGAGGCAGTCTTTGCCGACACGGTGGCCGACACGATTGCCTGGGAGGTGGCGAGTTCGCTGAGCGATCGCTCCCCCGAGGCCGGTCGCCACGAGGTGGCCCGCGACCCGATCGCCGAGCATGAGGCGCTCTGGCGCCACATCGAAGAAGAGCTGCTCATCCGCCGCACCGGCGACGATGCACTCGAGGTTGAGCTGCCCTCACACTCAACCGTGCGTCGCGCCGCCGCCTAGCTCCCGAGGGTGTTGGCGAACCACGTCGCCACGGGCCCACTGTTCTTGCGCACCCCTGCCCGCAGCGACCGGATGCCCGAAAAGTCGTTTTTGAAGACGTCGAGCTCGTAGAGCTGCCCGGCCTGGTCGACGCTCAGTGCTACCGAAACCGGAACCCCATCGGCGTCGGTGAACTGCCGTTCCGCCACCTTCTCGAGCAGCCGCGCGTGTAGTGAGGACTCGGGAAAGCGCAGGCTACCGGGTTGGCTGTCTTCGAGGTCGACCACCTGCGCGTTCGGCAACTGTGCGACCAGGTGTTCGTAGTCGGTTCCGCGCAACATACTTTCGAGAAGCTGGATCTCGATGCGCTTGAGCGGGCGCGGGGCGTCAATAGTCTGCTGTGACTGCATAGCGGGCATCCTTATCGTCAACACGGCACCGATGCCGCACTGATTATTAGAGGGATGCCGCGCCGATTCGTGACGCAGCTTCGGTAGCCGACTACACGGTGCTGGGGATGAGCCCGAGTGCGCTCGCCCGACGGGTGCGGCGCAGCGCGATAAGCGATAGCAGCACACTGCCCACACCGAAGGAGAGCAACGTCAGTGCAGCCGTGACGACGCCGCCAGGGTCACCACCCGCGATGATCCCCTGCATGCCGCTGACCGCATAGGTGAGGGGCAGGAATGGGCTGATCAGCTGGAACGGCGACGACAACAGCTCGAGCGGGTAAACGCCGCCCGTAGACGTGACCTGCACGGCAAGTACGAACAGCGAGACCACGAGCCCCGCACGACCCAGACCAATCGTCAGCAGATAGTGGAACGCGGTGAACGCGAGCGCGGTCAGCAGCGAGAACCCGAGCGTTGCGGGCAGCAGGTTCCATCCCACGCCGAGGGCGCCGTGCAGCAGCGCGACGAGCAGCCCAGCCTGGGCGCCGGTCACGAGCGCGGCGCGTGCAACGGCGGATGCCACAAGCCGACCACTGCGTGCGGTGGAGGTCAGGGCGCGGCGGGTAACCGGGCGCAACACCAGGAACACCGCGAGCGCGCCGATCCAGAGTCCGAGGGGAACAAAGAAGGTCGCAACGGCCTGTCCCACCTCAGACACGGCGTTGTCGGTGGTGACGGTGAGCCCAACGGGATCTGCCGCGATGGCAGCGGCGTCCGCCGCGCTGGCCGCGTCAGCATCCGGAATCTGTGAGGCACCGGTCTTTAGGCCCGTCGCGAGCTCGCCCGCGCCAGACCCGAGCTGGTTGGCGCCGTCGACGAGGGCCGGCCCGCTGTCAGAGAGTTGGGCTGCTCCGGACGCTGCCTGGTTGATGCCATCGTGCAGCTGGGACAGACCGGCCGCGCCCGCGGCGATAGCCGAACCGCTGCTTGCCGCCGCAGCGAGCCCACCCACGAGCTGATCGAACTGCGCCTGCAGTGCGGGGCTCGGAGCCGTCATGGCAGCGGCGAGCGCGCTCAGTCCGCCGGAAACCTGCGAGACACCGGAGGTGTAGCTCGAGATACCGCTGGACAGGTCGCCCAGCGAGGCGGTCTTATTACTGAGCGTCCACAGCCCACCCTCGAGAGAGTTGACGCCGTCGGTGTACTGGGTCAAACCCGATGCCAGCGAGGTGGCCCCGTTCTGCAGAGATGTCGCACCGTCGGCCGCGGCGGTGAGCGAAGTGCCCAGGTCGCCAAGGTTCGCGTAAATGCCGCCAATGTACTGGGCGGTGATGGCATTGCCGAAGGTGTCTGTCATCGTCTGGCCGACGACCTGCGCGACCGACCCCGTGAGATAGCTGTGCGCGTCGTCGGTGTGGATGGAGATGTCGGCCTTCTGCGGCTTGTCGCTCGACAGCGACAGAATCGATGACGAGAAGTTCTTGGGCACCGTCAGCACGGCGTACACCGTGCCCGCCTTGAGCTGGGCCTCGGCATCTTCCTCGTTGGTGATCGTCCAGTCGAAACCGTCCGCGCCGGTCAGCTCGGTAACGAGCTGGCGGCCGGCAAAGACCGGCTGCTTGTTACCCTCTGCGTCGGTCGTGTTCTGCAGCACGTCTTGGTTCACGATCGCCACCGGGATGCTGTCTAGCGCGTTGTCGCCCTGCCCGATCGCGCCGACGAAGAGACCCGCGAAGGCGAGCGGCACGAACACCACCGCGGCAATCCCTGTCCAGCGCAACCACTTCTGCTTCGTAGTCATCGCACGAGTCCTTCCGAGAGTTCATACAGATCGATCGCGACCAGGGGGCGATCCGAGCGGATGTCTGTCGCCCGGCTCGGCACGGGAGTGCCAATCACGAGCGTGGTCGTTGCCGGTGCAAGCCTGCTGATTGCGGCGACGTAGGCCTCTTCGTCACCGGACGAGGCGAAGGAGTCCAGTTGGTCGAGCATCACGATGGGGGTGCGCTCCGCGAGGGCGACGGAGGCAAGGGCGACCGCGCGCTCCAGCTGCGGGAGTTCGACGAGGGTGCTGGTGCGGCGTACCGTCGCGGTGCCACCGCCCGTGACATCCGTCAGCACCGAGTTAACCCGGTCGAGCCAGCGCTGCGCACTGCGATTAGTCGAGAACAGGCGATACCAGGGCTGAGTCATCTCGAGTCGCTCGACCAGCAGCTCGCCGATGGTCACGCTCGTCTCGGTGCGCTGTGCCCCGCCCACGTCGCCGAGTGCGACGAGCGAGCGCACCTTGGCAGCCTCAGACGGCAGCGGATGCCCGCCAACCTGGGCGCGCCCCGATACGGGCTCGAGACGGCCAGACAGGGTCGCGGCGACAAGCCTGCGGTCGATCGGGTCACCACTGGCCACCACGATCGCACCCTTGGGTACGACGATGCTCAGCGGTCCCACCTCGTGCTCCTGGGAGCCGGAGACCAGGTACTCCGTGCTCAGCGCGACAGCGCCCTCGGCACTGGCCCAGGCAACCGCGGCGCGGTGCTCACGCAGCTGCTCGCCCTCGATGTCGACGTTGGGCAGCAGGCGTTGCAGCCACTTCGGCATCCACCAGGCGGCGCGACCGAACAGCGTCATGAGCGCGGGTACGAGCGTCATGCGCACTAGGAACGCGTCGAATGCGATACCCACCGCGAGTCCAAGCGCGATCGGCTTGATCATGTCACTGCCCTCGGGCACGAAGGCGAAGAAGACAAAGAACATGATGAGGGCTGCGGCGGTGACGACGCGGGCGCCGTTGGCAAACCCGTGGCTCACGGCGTACTTCGCGTCGCCGGTCTTGACGAACTCCTCACGCATTCCGCTGACGAGAAACACCTCGTAGTCCATGGCAAGGCCGAACAGCACGGCCATCAGAATGATGGGCATGAAGCTCAGGATGGGCCCGGGATTAGCCACCCCGAAGACGTGCGACAGCCAGCCCCACTGGAATACGGCGACCACGACACCAAATGATGCCACTACCGACAGCAGGAAGCCGACGGCCGCCTTGATCGGCACCAGCACCGAGCGGAACACCATCATCAGAAGCACGATGCTGAGGCCCACCACGATCAGGCCGAACGGCACCAGTGCGTTGGTGAGGCGACTCGAAATGTCGATGCCGATGGCAGTGGTGCCCGTGACGGAGATGGGAGTGTCGAACTTTGTCTCGATCGAGGGGGCCAGGTCGCGGATTGTCTGAACGAGTTGCTTCGTTTCGATCGAGTCGGGCGCGCTCGACGGGGTCACCTGGATGATCGCCGTATCGAGACCCTCGTCGGGGAAGCCCTGCGAGACGTACGCGACATCATCGAGACCCTGAAGCTGGGTGCGGATGCCGTCGAGGTCGTCGACGATGTCCACCGTCTGCGTGATGTCGATTACCACCACCAGCGGACCGTTGTACCCGGGACCGAACCCTTCGGTCACCAGGTCGTATGCCTTGCGCTGTGTCGAGTCAGCGGGCTGAGAGCCACCGTCGGGCAGGTTGAGGTCGAGGCTGAGCGCGGGGATTGCGAGAGTTCCGAGAATCGCGACAACTCCGAGGGTTGCGAGAATGGGTCGCTTGGTCACGCCGGTCACCCAGCGCATTCCCATCGATCGCGACTTCGCTCGATCACCGACTGCAGCGCCCTCGGGCTGTGCGCGCTTCCAGGCTCGCGAACCCTCCTGGGGAATGAGGCGGTCCTTCGCCAAGCCCAGCAGCGCCGGCAACAGTGTGGTGGCGACCCCAATTGCGATGAGTACCGCGGCGGCCGCACCGACGCCCATGACGCTGAGGAAAGGAATCCCTACGACAAGCAGTCCGAGCAGCGCGATGATCACGGTGATTCCCGCGAAAACTACCGCGCTCCCGGCGGTGCCGACGGCCATCGCGGCGGACTCTTCGGGGTCTTCTCCTCTGGCCAGCTGGGTCCTGTGCCTGGAGAGAATGAAGAGCGCGTAGTCGATGCCAACGGCGAGCCCAATCATCAGTGCGAGCAACGGTGCCGAGCTCGAGACGGTCGCGAATGCGGTGTAGGTCATGATGCCGCCCATCACGATGCCGACACCGAGTAGCGCGCTCAGCAACGGCATCCCAGCGGCGAGCAGCGAGCCGAAGGTAATGAACAGCACGACCCCGGCGAAGAGAACGCCGAGACCCTCGGTGATCGTGATCGGCACCGAGGTCTCCTGGAACACCTGTCCGCCGAACTCGACCTGAAGGTCAGCGCTGTGGCCAATGGATGCCGCGTCAGTGAGCTGCGCGATCGTCTCGTCCGTGACATCCGTGCTTGCACCATCGAACTGCACCCTGATCAGAGCCATCGAGTCGTCAGTGCTCACCGCTTTGCCCGCGTACTCGTCGAACGGACCCACCACCGAGTCGATACCGTCGATCTTCGTGATCGCCGTGACGAGCTTGGCGATTGTGGCCTTCTCGTCTTGCACCGTGGAGCCGTCGGGCGCAACGACGACCGCCGTAGCACTTGCGCCCGCGACCGACGGGAACACGGCCTCGAGTCGGTCGAGGGCGGACTGGGACTCGGTGCCGGGGATCGCGAACGAGTCCTGCGTTTGGCCGCCCAGGGCGACGCCGGCGCCCAGTGACGCGATCAGCAACAGAACCCACACGCCGATGACACGCCAGGCGTTGCGGTACGAGAAGCGTCCGAGACGGTAAAGAAGGGTTGCCATGATGACCTTTCGGTGATCGAGGTTTAGCGGTTCATAGGGGTGAGCAAATCGCTCAGGATGGTGACGAGAGCAACCCTGGTCTCGTCTTCCGTGTCGTCTACAAGGTCGAAAGTCTGCACGCTGCACAGCATGTAGGCGGCGCCGCCGAGCGCGATCCCGAAGCGCATTTTCTCTTCGAGGGAGTCGGTGTTAACGGCGAAGAAATTGGCGAGCGTGAGAATCAACGCGTTTGCCCGGTCGATCACTGGCACGTCTACCAGCGACGGACCCTGGTTGATGAAGAGGTTGACCTCGAGTCGGTACTTCAGCAGGAAGTCGACGAACGCGGCGAGGAACAACTCGCGGTTATCGCCAAACAGCCCCGCAACAGCAACATTGGTGAGGATGCTCTCCATGTCGTCGATCGCGGGGCCGATAGCAGCGGCAAGCAGAGCTTCCTTCGAGGCGAAGTGGTAGAGCACGCTCGATTTGGAAAGGCCTGCGAGCTCCGCGATGTGTTGCAACGACGTCGCGGAATACCCGGCCCGCGCAAACTCGCTGAGTGCGATCGCGCGAAGGTCTTCCTGGGTCGTTGACATGATTTGACCGTACCTGACCGATCGGTCAGACGCTGACCGATCGGTCAGTTGTCGAGCGAACTGTCAGGTTCGCGGCTATCTGGATTCCTGCCACGCGCACAATTTCGCGCCTCACTGCACGGCGGGGTGGGCGTCGACGCACGGTACGGGTAGCGTGGAATGAAAGCGAAGGAGCCCCATGCGCAAGTTCATCTTCAACACCACTCTGCTGAGCGCCCTCTTCGGTGGCTGGGGCACGGTGCAGGCGACTCGCCGTGGCCCCCGTGACTGGCGACTGATACTGATGTGGGTCAGCTGGGGGCTTACCGTCGCAATTGCAGTCGGCACCATCATCAAGCAGGCAGAGAACCCCAACGAGCTGGAGGATTGACCAATGGACTTTGACGGATACGGACCCTGGGGGGGTGGCCCATTTGGCCACGTTCTCTTCACCATCCTCGGCGGGCTGCTCTGGCTCTTTATGCTGCTCGTGGCGGTCGCGTTGGCGTTCCTGCTCGTGCGCTTCCTGCTGGTAGCGACCAAAGCGGCACAGATCTACGTTGCCAAGAACTCGCCCCCGCGACCGGCAACGCCCACGACTTCTGCGGCACCGGCCGCCTCGGTACCGACCGTCTCGCCTGCGGCGCCCGCCCCGGCCACTGCCGCTGCCTCTGCCGCTACCGCTGCCTCCGCTCCGGCGGCAAAGCCGGTCAGTAAGCCGGCGACTAAGCCTGCCGCGACCACCAAACCTGCCGCGACCACCAAGCCCCGCACCCCCAAGCCCCCGGCCACCCCCGCGAGCTGACCGTGCCCATCACGTTCACCACCGTTCTGGAACGTGGCGGAGGCAACACGGTAGGCATCGTCGTGCCCGAGAATGTGATGGCCGAATTGGGGCCGGCGCGACGGTATCCGGTCGTTGTCACGATCGGCGACTACACCTTTCGCAACACCGTTGGTTGGTACAAGGGCGCGTTCCGCATCGGGTTGAGTGCCGAAAATCGTGCCGCGGCCGGCGTCGAGGGCGGCGACGAAGTGGACGTCACGCTGCACCACGACGACGCGCAGCGAGTGCTTGATCTGCCCGAGCACCTCGCGCTCAAGCTGCGCGATGCCGGAGTGCTCGAGGCGTTCACGACGCTGTCGTACTCGAAGCAGCGCGCTCTCGTCGAGCCCTGGATCGCCGCGAAAACGGATGCCACGCGCGACAAGAACTTCGAGAAGATGCTGGCGGCGACCCGCTAGCCTAAGAAGCCGCGGAGCAGCGCTGCGGAGCCCTCAAGGTGCTCGCGCATCGCGGTGCCGGCCCTGTCGGGATTGCCCGTGAGGATCGCGACGACGATTGCCTCGTGCTGCTCGTTCGAGTGCGCAATGTTACGCGCGAGCAACGGGATGCCGTCGAGCAGGCCATTGACGCGAGTGCGGTTGTCGGCCAGCAGCGACACGAGTGACGGGGTGCCGACAAGCTCGCCGATCGACAGGTGCAGACGTGAATCCAGGCGGCGGTAATCGTCTACGGGGGCTGCGGCGGTCTCTTTCATGCGCATCCACAGTTGGTCCCGGTCGGCCGCGGTGAGCTGCCGCGCTGCGGCGGCGCGAGCGGCGCCCACCTCGAGGATCTCGCGCAGGCCGAGCACGTCATCGATCTCAGCCGGGCTGGTGGCCCGAGCCGTGGAATCCCGGTCATGCGCAGGCAGCGTTTCGCTGACGAAGGTGCCGCCGTACCTGCCCCGACGGGCCACGAGATAACCGGCATCCGACAACGATTTAATCGCGTCACGAACAGTGTCGCGGCTCACCGAAAATCGCGTCGCCAGGTCGCGCTCGGCGGGCAGCGCACCGCCGGGCTCAACGATGCCGAGGCGGATCGTCTGCAGCAGGCGCGCGACGGTGTCTTCGAACGCATTGCCGCTGCGCACGGGTCGCAGCAGCACTTCGTCAGCCAGGCTGTCGTAGGTTGCGTCCTCCCCCGTGGCGCTCACTGTTACAGGGGCGTCACATAGGCCGAGCTGATGCCGCCGTCCACCAGGAAGGTCGAGGCGGTGATGAAGCTGGCATCATCGCTGGCGAGGAACGCCACGGCGGCGGCGAGCTCTTCCGGCTCCGCGAAGCGACCCTTCGGGATGTGTACGAGTCGACGCTGGGCGCGCTCGGGATCGTTGGCAAAGAGCTCCTGCAGCAGTGGCGTGTTCACCGGGCCAGGGCACAGGGCGTTGACGCGAATGCCCTGGCGAGCGAACTGCACGCCGAGCTCCTTGGTCATTGCCAGCACACCGCCCTTCGACGCCGTGTAAGAAATCTGGCTCGTCGCGGAGCCCATGACAGCCACGAACGACGCGGTGTTGATGATCGAGCCCGACTGCTGCGCGACCATGTGGCGCAGCGCCGCGCGGGAGCAGAGGTAGACGCTCTTGAGGTTCACATCTTGCACGCGATCCCACGCGGGAAGCTCCGTCGTTTCGATCGAGTCGTCGTCAGGAGGTGAAATTCCCGCGTTATTGAATGCGATATCGACCGAGCCATAGGTCGCGGCCGCGGTGTCAAACAGGTTGTTAACCTGCGCTTCGTCGGTCACGTCGACCTGCACAAAGAGTCCGCCGACCTCCGCCGCGGCGATCTCGCCGGTCTCGACATTGAAATCGCCGATAACTACGGTGGCGCCCTCTGCGGCGAACCGTCGGGCGGTTGCCAGCCCGATCCCGCTGGCGCCGCCGGTGATGACGGCGACCTTACCCGCGAGGCGCTGGGTGAGGTCGATCTTCGTGACTGCCATGTGATTCCTTTCATCGTCCGGTGATCCAGCGTGCCGAGAACTCGACTTCGCTCGATAACCGACTAGTCGGTGCTGATAAAGACGTTCTTGGTTTCGGTGAAAGCGGAGGCGGCATCCGGCCCCAGCTCACGGCCGAGACCGCTCTGCTTGAAGCCGCCGAACGGGGTGGAGTAACGCACACTCGAATGCGAGTTGACCGAGAGATTGCCGCTCTCGACGCCACGAGCTACCCGGATCGCCCTGCCCACGTCGCGGGTCCAGATCGACCCGCTCAGCCCATAAATGCTGTCATTGGCGAGAGCGACGGCGTCGGCCTCGTCGTCAAACGGCAGCACGGCAACAACCGGACCGAAGATCTCGTCGGTCACGGTGCGGTCGGTTCGGGATGTCGGGGTCAGCACAGTGGGCGCGAACCAGTACCCGGCGCCCTCGGGCTTCGACCCACGGAAAGCGACCGGCGCGTCATCCGGAACGTACGAGGTCACGGCATCGAAGTGCGTCTTCGAGACGAGCGGACCCATCTCGGTGGCCTCGTCGTTGGGGTCACCGACGACCACCCCCTTGACTGCTGGCTCGAGCAGTTCGAGAAACCGGTCGTACACGCTGCGCTCGACCAGGATTCGGCTGCGCGCGCAGCAGTCCTGACCGGCGTTTTCGAAGACCGAGTAGGGCGCCGTGGCCGCGGCCTTCTCCAGGTCTGAGTCGGCAAAAATCACGTTAGCGCTCTTGCCACCGAGCTCCAGGGTGACGGCCTTAACCTGATCCGCGCAGCCGGCCATCACCTGCTTGCCGACCTCGGTCGACCCGGTGAAGACGATCTTGCGCACGCTCTCGTGCGTGACGAACCGCTCCCCCACCACCGATCCCTTGCCCGGCAGCACCTGGAACAGCCCGTCGGGCAGCCCCGCCTCGAGGGCGAGTTCACCGAGCCGGATCGCCGTCAACGGGGTCCACTCGGCAGGCTTGAGCACGACGGCGTTGCCCGCGGCGAGCGCCGGCGCAAAGCCCCAACTCGCGATCGTCATCGGGAAGTTCCACGGAACGATGACGCCCACGACACCGAGGGGTTCGAGGAAGGTCACGTCCAGGCCGCCAGCAACAGGAATCTGGTGGCCGAGCATCCGTTCGGGGGCCGCTGAATAGTAGGTGAGAACGTCGCGCACGTGGCCGGCTTCCCACCGGGCCTGCGAGATCGGATGCCCAGAGTTGACCACCTCGAGGGCGGCAAGTTCGTCGATCGCTTCACCCACGGCCGCGGCGAAATCGCGCAGGGCATTGGCACGCCCGGCAGGAGGCAGCGCAGCCCACAACTTCTGCGCGCTCACTGCACGGGCGACCGCGTCATCCACACCTTCGAGCGTGGTGTGCTCGATCGTCTGGAACTCGACCTCGGTCGCCGGGTTGATCAGTGTTGTCGATGCCATCAGACGGTCCCCCGGTATGTGCGCGCCGCATCGACGAGTCCCTCGAAGAGCAGCGCGTCTTCTTCAGCTCCCTGCTCGGGGTGCCACTGAACGCCAAGGCCGAACGGCACTCCCGCGAGTTCCACGGCCTGGATCACGCCATCGTCGGATCGCGCCGAGACGACGAGCCCGTCGGCAATCTCGTCGATGGCCTGGTGGTGATATGACTTCACGTCGAACCCGTTGTGTCCTTCTAACACTCGCGCGAGTTTGGACCCTTCGTCGATTTGTACCTCAGTGTCGGCAAAGTTGCCCTCACCGAGGCTGTATCGGGTCGAGCCGATCACGTCGGGCAGGTGCTGGGTGAGCGTACCGCCGAGCGCAACGTTGAGCAGCTGTGCCCCTCGACAAATGCCGAGAAAGGGAAGCTCGCGGTCGATGGCCGCACTGAGCAGCGCGTCTTCCCAGGCGTCCCGGTCGCGGCGCGGTTCGTCGGTGAGCGGATGCGCCGACTGCCCGTACCGCTCTGGGTCAACGTCTTTGCCACCGGTGATGATGAGCCCGTGCAACCCGTCGAGAACATCTTTGGCGATCTGCTCGTCGACGGGCTGCGGCGGCAGCAACACCGCGATCCCGCCGGCACGCGTGATCGCGTCGAAATAGACCTTGGGCAAGAAGGCCGCCTGCACATCCCACACCCCGGTCTGCGCCTGCTCCAGGTAGGTCGTGAGACCGATGATGGGTTTAGAAGCGCTCAAAGCCCCGCACTCTCTCCCAGTCGGTGATGGCGGAATCGTAGGCGGCCTGCTCGATCTTCGCGTTGTTGAGGTAATGCGCGACCACGTCTTCACCAAACGCCTCAACAGCGATTTCGCTCGCTTCGAAGAGCGCGGCTGCCTCTCGCAACGATGAAGGCACGCGCGGGGCATCCGAGACATAGGCATTGCCCTCGAAGATCGGCTCGAGCTCAAGCTCGTGCTCGATACCGTAGAGGCCACCCGCAATGAGGGCGGCGACGGCGAGGTACTGGTTGACGTCGCCGCCGGGCACGCGGTTCTCGACCCGCAGCGATCGGCCGTGACCCACAACCCGCAGCGCGCAGGTGCGGTTATCGAGACCCCAGGCCACCGCCGTCGGGGCAAAGCTGCCCTCGACGTAGCGCTTGTACGAGTTGATGTTCGGCGCGAAAAACAGCGTCAGCTCGCGCAGGGTCGCCAGTTGACCGGCGATCCAGTGCTCCATGAGTTTCGAGAACCCGTGTTTGCCATTCTTATCGGCCATCACCGGGTCGCCGCCCTCGCCGACAACGGAGAGGTGGATGTGGCACGAGTTGCCCTCGCGCTCGTTGAACTTCGCCATGAATGTGAGCGACTTGCCATGGGCATCCGCGATTTCTTTGGCGCCGTTTTTGTAGATCGAGTGGTTGTCGCAGGTGCCCAGGGCATCGATATAGCGAAACCCGATCTCCTGCTGGCCGAGGTTGCATTCGCCCTTAACGCCCTCGCAATACATGCCAGCGCCATCCATCGAGTTGCGGATGTCGCGCAGCAGCGGCTCCATGCGCGTTGACGCCATCAGCGCGTAGTCGATGTTGTAGTCGGATGCCGGAGTCAATCCCTCGTAATTCTTCTTCCACGCGTCGCGGTACGTGTCATCGAACACGATGAACTCGAGCTCGGTAGCCACAAAGGGCGCGAGGCCTTTTTCCGCCAAACGAGCGATCTGACGCTTAAGTACCTGGCGCGGGTCGGGATTGACTGGGGTGCCATCGAGCCACGTGAGGTCAGCGGTGACCATCACGGTGCCGGGCAACCACGGCGTGTGGCGCAGGGTGTCGAGGTCGGGCATCATCGCCATGTCGCCGTAGCCGCGTTCCCACGACGAAATCGAGTACCCGTCGACGGTGTTCATCTCCACGTCGACCGCCAGCAGGTAGTTGCAGCACTCCGCACCATGTTCGGCTAGCTCGTCGAGAAACAGTCGAGCGGATGCCCGTTTGCCCACCAAACGCCCCTGCATATCGGTGAAGCCGATGATGACGGTATCGATCTCTTTCGCGGCGACGAGCTTCTTCAGCTCATCGACGGTGAGGTTGCCAGTAGCCACATTGCTCCCCTGCTGGTTCGAGTCATTCACGTGCGTTGCCGACCATTACACCACGACAATCGCCGGACATTGGGGCAAGCGTAACGAGTTTTTTGCGCCTAAAGGTAGACAGCAGGTACCAATAGCCGACAAACTCATGGGAAATCCGCAGGCAACGACGCCTGCACACCCGTAAAGGTTCACTGGAGGATCAATGGCTGAGAACAAGGGCACCAAGGTGTCCGGCGTCACCTATAACAAGGCTGGCGAAGGCTACTTCGAGAAACGCAGTCTCAAACGAACCGCAGGCGTGTGGGGCCTGTGGGGCCTCGCGGTCGCCGCCGTGATTTCGGGCGACTTCTCGGGATGGAACTTCGGCATCGACTTCGCGGGCTTCGGCGGAATGCTGATCGCCTTCGTGATTCTCGTGGCCATGTACTACGGCCTGATCTTCTCCATCGGCGAAATGTCGGCCGCACAGCCCCACACCGGCGGGGCCTATTCGTTTGCCCGCTCCGCTATGGGCCCCTGGGGCGGTCTCGTCACGGGTCTCGCGGAGACGATCGAGTACGTCGCAACAACGGGCGTGATCGTGTTCTTCTCGGCGCAGTATGCCAACGGGATCACCACTGAGCTGCTCGGTCTCGACCTCTCAGCGAACATGTGGATCTGGTGGGTCGTGCTCTACGCGGTCTTCATTGCGTTGAACTCCGCCGGTGCGAGCATCTCGTTCAGGTTCGCGATCGTTGTCTCGATTATCTCCATCGCCATTCTGCTCGTGTTCTCGGCCATGGCCCTGTTCTCGGGTGTCTTTAGCTGGGACTCGCTCTGGAACATCCCACCCGACCCGGGCCAGACCACCTTCCTGCCGCACGGTGTCACGCCGATCCTGTTCGCACTCCCCTTCGCCATGTGGTTCTTCCTGGGTATCGAAGCGCTGCCGCTGGCCGCGGAGGAATCGAAGACCCCTTCCCGCGACATCCCCCGCGCCGGTCTGTGGGCTCGCGGAACCCTCATCGCGACGGGCCTTCTGGTGCTGTTCCTCAACACGGGTGTTCTGGGAGCAGAAGCAACGGGCGTCTCGCTCGAGCCACTGCTCGACGGCTTCCGTGCCATGGTGGGTGACACGGCCGCGGCCGTTCTCGCGCTGTTCGCCCTGATCGGACTCCTGGCCTCACTGCAGGGCATCATGTTCGCCTACGGACGCAACATGTACTCGCTGTCTCGTGCCGGCTACTACCCGAAGTTCTTCTCGCTCACCGGCAAGCGCCAGACCCCGTGGGTCGCGCTCATCGTCGGTGCGGTGATCGGCTTCGTGGCGCTGGTCGTACTCGACCTGCTCGGCAAGGCAGACCCGACGGGGGCCGGTGCGGTTGCGGGTGCGATCATCCTCAACATCGCGGTCTGGGGTGCGGTGCTTGCCTACCTGCTGCAGATGGTGTCGTTCATCATCCTGCGCAGGAAGTTCCCCAACGCGAACCGTCCCTACAAGTCGCCGTGGGGCCTGCCGGGCGCCTACGTCGCCGCGATCATTGCGGCCCTGGTGTTCGTCGGTTTCCTCATCAACCCGACGTTCCAGCCCGCGATCATCGCCATCGCGATCGTGTACGTGTTGATCCTGATCGGGTTTGCCGTCTACGCACGCCACCGTCTCGTGCTCTCCCCTGAAGAGGAGTACGCGTTGAGTGGCGGCCTGCACGGGGACCCCGAAGCCGAGGGATACGACGCAATGGAAGCGAGCATGTTTGACGAGCCTGCTGCGAAGAAGGCTCCGGAAAACAAGTAACCGCCGCGTGGCCGGATGGCCTTCGTTCGCGCTAGGTTCGCACTGAACCGGTCGAACGGAGGCCATTCGTGGCCACGGAGGATGACATCGGGAATCACCACCGATGGCGGCCACCTCAGTTAACAGGGGTAAAAATGTTGTTTAACTAGATTATTGGGGTTAAACAATGAAATACTGCTGTTTATGTCCGTAGAGAGCGTTGATGGCTGGGAAGTGCGCATCGGCGATCAGGTGCGGGCGGTACGCATCGCGGCCCTCATGGCACAGGATGAGCTCGCCGAGCGCGCCAACATCAGCACCGGCGCGCTGCGCGCCCTCGAGCGCGGAACCGGCTCGTCGCTCAAAACCCTGATCAGGGTGGCCCGAGTGCTCGATCGCACCGACTGGCTCGACAGCTTCGACCCGCGCGGCGACGGGCCCAGCCCGATCGAACTTCTGCGTGAGCGCCGACGCCAGAGCCGCCGACCCCAGCGAGTTCCGCGGAGTCGATGATGGCCTACACGCCGGTAGATCTCGTTGAGGTGCTGGCTTGGGGCCGCGCGGTCGGCGCCATCGCTCCGGGCCGACAACGCGACAGCTACGTCTTCGAGTACGACCCCGCCTGGATCGCCGACGGCGCCGAAATCGCGCCCGCTCTCATGCCCGTGGCACGCCGCCTCTACAGTTTCCCCGGTTACTCCGCCGCGACCTGGCAGGGGTTGCCGCCGCCCATCGCCGACTCCCTGCCTGACCGGTTCGGCAACAGCATCGTGGATGCCTGGCTCGCCAGAAATGGCGTCGCCGCAGAACAGATCACCGCCCTCGACCGCCTCGCGTATCTCGGCGAGCGCGGAATGGGCGCGCTCGAGTTTCGGCCCGACCACACCCCCGCGCTTCCGCCACCCACCGCCATCGATCTGGCGCAATTGATCGTCTCGGCACGTCGGGCGGTCGAGGGCTCGCTTGGCAGTGAGGACGAGTCGCAGGCCGCGCTGAGGCGCATCATCGAGGTCGGCACGAGCGCCGGCGGGGCGCGAGCGAAGGCGATCGTCAACTTCGATCCGACGAGCGCCGAGATTCGGTCTGGACACGTGGCACCGCAGCCCGGGTTCCAGCCGTGGTTGCTCAAGTTCGACGGCATGGGCACCGACGCGCAGCTGGGCCCGGGCCGCAACTACGGACGGGTCGAGTACGCGTATTCGCTGATGGCTCGGGCGGCGGGCATCCGGATGTCTGAAACGCGGTTGCTCGAAGAACACGGCCGCGCGCACTTCATGACCCGGCGCTTCGACCGTACCGAGTCGGGCGAGCGGATGCACATGCTCACGCTGTGCGGAATGGATGGGCTGGACTTCAACGCCGTCGGCGTCAACGATTACGCGCAGTACTTCGCGCGCATCGTGGCCCTTGGCCTGCCTCGCGAGAACCTCGACCAGGCGTTTCTGCGCATGACGTTCAATGTGGTTGCCGCCAACTGCGACGACCACACCAAAAACGCGGCGTTTCTGATGGCGCCCGACGGCACCTGGTCGCTGGCCCCCGCCTACGACGTTACCCACGCGTTCGCACCCGGCAACCGTTGGCTCAGCCAGCACCTCATGGGCGTCAATGGGGTGTTCGCCGACATCCGGCGTTCTGACGTTATGGCGGTGGCCGACAGGTTCGCAGTGGAGGGGGCGCTGACCGCCCTTGCCGCCGTGCGCGACGCGGTGGCATCCTGGCCGCAGTTCGCCGCCCAGGCGGGCCTCGATCCGGCCCACGCCGACGCCCTGGCGAAAGACTTCTCACTGCTGCGCTGACCGGCGATCGAGCGAAGTCGAGATCTCGACTCCGCTCGATCACCGGATCGCGAGATCTCGGCTTCGCTCGATCAGGAGCCGGGCCCGAGTCCCGCGCGTGAGCCCACTCCCCCGTATCCGAATCACCAAGCGTCATGGAGGTTCCGCTGTTGTCGGCGAGGGGGCGAAACAATTCGATCTCTTCCGCGACGTCACGCTGGCCGCGGGCTCCGCGCTGTGGCTGCCCGCTCAGTCTCATTCCGGCGAGAACATCGGAACCACACCGACGCACACGATTCTCGTTGAGCTCAAGAAGAGCAGTCTCTCGGGCGGTGCCGGGGGGTTGGGTCCGGTGACGGACTCATGACGCTCACGACGCCCGACGAGACATCACCACGCGAGGCCGAACCCCGTGAAACTGCTGACCACCGCACCCGAGCCGAGGTCGACGATCACCGTCGTGGTGCTCGTCGAGCGGGCATCCGCCACGTAGCCATCTGAGGTCGATACCGCGATATCGGGCACGGTTTCGATTGCAACGTATTGCCCATTGGGCGACGCAGTGAACGATTGGATGCTACCCGCGTCTTGCACTGTGCGATACAGCACGCTCGTGGTCGTCTCGTCGAACCGCAGCACCGCGGTCACGTACTCGGGCGCGAGTACCGCTGTGGCGAGCACGCTCCCGTCCGCGACCCGGGAGATCGCGCCGAGGAAGACCTGCGTTTGGGCATCGATGGCGGGAAGCTCTAGCCGCTGCTGGTCCCCCGTTGCCAGGGTGAGCGTGAGCGCCCCGACCGCATCGGTGACGATGGCCGTTGCGCCGTCGGGTGAGACATCCAGCAACGTTTGGAACTGGCCCAGCGGCACGACTGTCCCACCTTGGGGGTCAATGAGCAGCAGGCTCTTGTCGCCGGTGAGCACCAGCATCGACGAAGTGCCGGGAACGAACCGCCAGCCGAGCGCACGCAACGGCGAACCATCCAGGCCGGTTACGGGATTCGCCTGCCCGCTCTTCTCAAGGTCGCGCCAATACAGCGGGGTGCCCGCCGTGGCGCCCTCATCGAGAATCATAAAGCCGATCTCGGTTCCCGACGTTGCCGCCGCCAAACCCTCAATGAAGCCGACGGCGGGCACGTCGAGGCGCTGTGCCACACCCGGGTCGGTGAGGCTCACAAGGTCCAGCGCGCTTGTCTCACCATCGATTGTGGTCACTACCAGGGCCTTACCGAGAGCAACAAAACTCTGGATGCCGACGGCCGAATACACGGACTCGCGGGTGTCACCAGCCGCCGTAGTGCGCACGATCTCGTCGAGCGGGTCACCCCGGTCAAGGTAATACAGTTGCGGCGAGTCGGTGGTGAAGGAGTAGCGAAGTGTGCCGCCCGCACCGCCGGATGGGCTCGTCACGCCGTTCACGCTCACGGTGTACTCGGTGGCGTACCGCAATCGATCCGTGAACTGCACAGCGACGATGTCACCGGATGTCGACACCGTAAACGGGGTTTCGGGGGAAAGCGTCACTTGGTCTGCCGTCACGTCTGCGATCGCTTGATTTGCGAATAGACGCAGCTGCTGGCCGGTCTGATTTATCACCCCGGTCGTGTCTACCTGGGCACTCGACAACTTGGGGCCCTGCAGGTACCCGAGGCCGAGAAACAGCCCGCACAACACCAGCAGCGCCACGATCGTGAGCCCGAAAGCGCGCCGGAACCGGGCATCGGTGCGTGTGCGCTCAGTAGAGGTATGGCTCACTGGGCTGCTCCACGACGGTCACGGATACGGGCTCAAGCGCGATGCCCTGCGCACTGCGGTCGCTCGGGTTGGTGACGAACTCGCCCGTGGCTTCGACCCACTGATCGAGCTGATAGGTGTCGGGCCAGTTGGGCAGGTACACCGGGATGCCCGCGGGCTGGGCATCCACGGCACAACACGTCACAACAAACCGGGAGACGTAGAACACGTTCTGGGGATCATCAGAGTCGGCCGTGATAAACCCCACCACGTCGACCGGCTTTCCGGAGTAGAACTCCAGATCACTGGTTTGGCGCAGAAGTGATGCCCAGTCCACCACCGTGAACGTCGCGAAGGCACCCGTGGGGGCCGCGTCGGCATCCGACACCGACTGCGTTGGGGTGGTAATCGCGCTGCTGTTGATATCGCGCTGGGTCGCCGTCGCGCTAGATAAGGTCGCCGGCGGAAGAATGATCATGGCGGCAGCGAAAAGCGTCGAAAGGCCGAGTGCCACGATTGACACGGCGCGGGGCACGCCGCGGACCGGGGCATCGTCGTCATCGTGACCGGTGCGTCGGATGACGACGCTGGCCACGGCGAGCGCGAGAGCGATGACAGACATGACCACCGTGAAGACGATATAACGCGGGTGGATGTAGAGCACTAGCTGGTTGCCGAGTGCAAGCCATACGGTCGCGATTACCGCGATACCGATGAGCACCACCCCACGCCAGCGATGCAGGTTACGCCACATAGTTGACCACCAGCCCGATTAGGGCACTGAGCAGCGCTACGACAACAGTCAGTTGCACGAGCACCCGAGTGGTGAAGGTGGTGCGCAAAATCGCGAGCATTTTGATGTCGATGATGGGCCCGAACACCAGGAAGGTGACGATAGAACCGGGCATAAAGGTGCTCGCGAACGGCAGGATAAAGAACGCATCGACGCTCGAGCACACCGCGATCACGAACGCGAGAACCATCATCGCAAGTATCGACCACAGCGGATTGCTGCCGAGACTCACGAGCGCATCGCGCGGCACGACCACCTGAATAGCCCCCGCAACCAGCGCACCGATGAAAAGTGCTGGCATGATCACGCTCGACTCGCGCACGAAAATGTCGAGACTCTTCGCGGCTTTGGTCTGCTGGTGTTCGTGCTGGTCGCGGCGGCACTCGGCCGCGAAGCTCGGCGTGAGCAGCGACTCCTGCCGCGGGTGCATGCTGAAAAGCCAGCCCACGATGTTGGCAATCGCGAGGCCACCGATGATGCGTGCGACAAGGATCCCGTCGTCGAATCCGAACGCCTGGTGGGTTGTAATGATGGTGATCGGGTTGACGATGGGCGCGGCAAGCAAGAACGTCATCGCCTCGGGCACCGTGAATCCGCCGACGATCAGCCCGCGCGCGAGAGGCACGTTGCCGCACTCGCATACCGGCAAGAAGATGCCGAACATAGAAATGCACAGCCGTCTGAGAACCGGGTTGCGCGGCAGGTACCGCATCAGGATGCCGTCGGGCAGCCACACCTGCACCAGGATCGAGAGCACGATACCCAGCACCACAAACGGTAAGGACTCGATGACGACGCTGATGCTGAGGGTCAGCAGGTCTTGAAGCTGGTTGGGCAGCGAGAACCCGGCGCCGTCCGCGATGCTACGCACGAACAGCAGGGCGGCAATGCCGACTACGCCGACCGCCAGCCAGATGACGCGCGCCTTACTCGGTCGCGGATGCTCGTGCTCGCGCGGTTCCGTGCGTTCGAGGGTGCGGTCCACCCCAGAATCCTACGTCGCTTGGATCGCCCGGCGGCGAGTACACGCGGGCGGCACCCGCACCGTCAGTCAACCATGTCGACCAGCAGGCTTGCGGTGACGTGAGCGAGCGGGTTTCTGTCGTCCTGCCGGAGAGTGCCGCGACAATCGGAGTGTCGGCGAGAACGTTCGCATTGTGAAGGAACCTCCTTCAGAATGCGAGGTTCATCGAAAGAAGCGGACCGGTTTCGCGAAGTTGCATCGCCTCAGCAGGGAAGTCGGGCGGCAGATCCGGCACGTCCAGAGCGAGCTTCAACCCTTGAAGATGGTCTGGCACGAGTCGTTAGCCTCGATGGATTCTGAGCCAGTGAATGACTACATGCATGCCGAGTCCGGTTCGCGCACCGATCTCCGCTCGTGAGACCGCGCCGCGTCCAATGGGGTCGAGAATAGCTTGGCGACAGTCGCGCGGCGATAGCCGTCTGGTCCTCTCCAATTCCACCGCGCGGGTGCGCGCAGAGAGCCAGTACTCGGTCCAACGCCCAGAACCAATGTGAAGGACGAGTTCCCTCGGGCCTGCAATAGCCAAGTGAGCGTCAGTTGGGGTCGAGAAAGAGGGTGCTCATCTCGATGCTGCCGTGCAGCCAACTCCACGCGCTGCGCTCGCAATCCCAATAGAGTTCGACGCCGTTGTTGTCGGGGTCGTTGAAGAGGTAGAACGCCTCGCTCTCGAGGTGGTCGGAGCTGCCGGTGAAAGTGTCAGGGTACTTCTGCGCGACCGAGTAGACGGCTGCAGCGAGCACTTCCTCGGTGTCGAAGAGAATCGCGGTGTGGAATAGTCCGGCGTCGCGCGGGCTCGCGTGTTTCAGTTCGGGCGCGTGCTCACCACCATGACGGGCGTGGTGCCGTGACCGAGGGGACGCACTGGCCCTCGGAATGCAGCACTGTTAGCGCGACTGCGTCGCGGTAGTAGCGGGTCATCGCGTCGAGGTCGGCCACGCGAAACGTGATGGGACCCATCGCGGTGTCTGCGGTGAGGGGATGCTCGGTCTTGTCAGCTACAACACCGTTGAGCACTCGATGCTTCCTGCGAGTTGTCTCCGGGTCGAGCGCGCTATGCGAGCCGACGACGCATAAACAGGATGCCGCCGCCGACTGCCAGCAGCGCCATTCCCCCGACGATCAGAGCCGAGCTGTCGACACCGGTCGCGGCGAGCGGCGCAGCTGTGACCGTGAGGTCGAAGTACGCGCGGTCGAACCCGGGGATATTGTCGTAGTAACTCGAGTAGGTGAGCTTATGGGCGCCCGCCTTTGTGCTCGCGGGGATCGTGAGGGTGAGAGTCGCTGTGCCATCGGGGTTCTGCACTGCGGCGCCGAGGTAGACCGGGGTTGAGTAGAGGATGGCGTACACATCGCTGTCACCGTCGGCAGTCACTGTCCAGGTGTATGTCTTGCCGGCCTCGACCGTGGTGGGCCCACCGACCGCGGCGCGGGGCGAGAACTCCGACTCGTCGACCAGGGTCGGGGTGAGCACAAAGTCTGCCGCAGCTGGGGTTGACGTCGTCACGACGAGACCGTTAACGGTGGAGGTTTGAAAGAAGCCCGAATCGTCGGTGACAGAAGCAGAGTATGTGTCGGGCAGGAGGCCGTTGATCGCGTAGGTGCCGTCGAGGAGTGGTAAGTCTTTATTTGAGCCGCCGAGGGTGCCACTCGCCGCGACGTAGAAGTCGGAGATCGGGGTGCCGATGGAGTTCGTGACAGAACCCGCGATGCTTCCGCCGAGGGCCAAGGAAACGTCGACGACGGCAGCTGAGCCCGGGGCGGGAAGGGTCACAGTCGTTGCAGCGCTCTGCATATAGGCGTTGTTGTACCACTCGTCGACCAGATTATCGTTGCTGTCGGTGTAGACGAAGATCTGGTAGCCACCGGGGGCGAGGTCGGGAATCGTGTAGGCACCCGTCAACGGGTCGGTGAATCCGCGCTCGGGTTGTGCGCTCGGGTCGTTGTCTGCGTACGCGAAGACCTGGCCCGTCACCGGCCCACCCAAGTAGTCGGTGATGGTGCCCGAGATGACTGAGTCGGTGTCGAGGCTCGCGTTGATCGTGACTGAGCCACCGTCGGTCACTACAACCGCGGCAGCTCCAGCGACGGTGTACGAGTTGTTGTAGTACTCCGGGGCGTAACCCGTCGCGTGGATGAAGACGGTGTAGGTGCCTGCGGGAACAAACCCCGTCAGGGCGCCGCTCGCATCGCTGTAGTAGTAGTTGGTGCTGCTGTTCTGCTTGAACTCCACGACGGCGCCGTTGATGGGTGCCGAAAATGAATCGGTGATCGTGCCCGACAGCGTGCCCGATGCGAGTGCGGAGGAGGGGGCGACGCTAAGCCCCAGAACCGCGAGGGCAAAGACGGCGAGCGCCGCAAGAAGTTTGTTCACCGTCGGATACTAGCAGACACCAGCCCGAGCCTCGTCGAGTCGCTGCTGCCGCTTGAGCTCCGTAATCGACGGCTTCCAGGTGGGCCAGTACTCCCCGCGCACGGTACCGGCGGCCCGACGGGCGAGCTTCGACGCGTCGCGAGCATCACGCTCCGCCGCCTCTGGGCAGCGGCAGGCAGATGCGACCCGCGCGCTGAAGTCCGCCGGAACGTAGCCCACGTGATTGCCGCGGATTACGACCTTGACCGCGTTGCGATCAAACTGGTTGCTCGGCTCGGGAATCAGGGGCGCCTGCTGCATAGTTACACCGCCCTTATTACGCCCGATGCCGTTGAACAGGCGAACAATCGCCGCTCGACGGTATGCCTCGCCTTCGACCTCGATGTCGCGCCAACCCGCACCGATCGCTATCGGCTGGTGCGATGCGGCCACTGGCTCCTCTGATCCGCCCAACAACCGAGAGAAGGACCCCAACACGTGACCTCCTTGATTGAGTCGAATGCTACCCGCAACGCACATGGTTGAGGAAGTGTCAGCAGGTTCCTTGCATTGGTCGTTATGCCCGCACCTATCGTCGATCGCAGAGTTGCGACCCGTGCCGCGGTTAGATCTGCTCGGGCAAGAACTTGCCCTGGCCCGAGAGCGAGGCAAGGGTCACGAGCTGTTCGCGCTGATCTTCTCGAGCGACGACGCGCGCCGCGTCCGGGGTGCAGAACCGTCCAGCTGGACGCAACGGCCAGCGTCGCCGTGGATGGGCAGCAGCTCGACGCGCCGACCTTCGCTCCGCGATGGCCGCCCCCGGAGAAGATGATGCGCAGGTCGAATGGCTGGAGCTGAACGCCTGGATCAACTGGCTGCGGCACACCTTCGGACTCAGCGCGGGCGTCATCCCACCGCTGTGGCACCGGCATCCCGAACTTATCTGGGAGCTGTCGGCGTTGCGCCAACACTGGCTGAGCGCATACGACCCGAAGCAGCACGGTTCGGCCCCGATCGGCTGGCACCGCGACTTCGCTGACGCCAAGCAACGGCTGTACGACTGGGTCTCCGCCTGCGGTACCCGCCTCGACAGCGACCGGCCGACGCGGCAGGTCGCGTGGCCCGGCGAAGACCCCGCCCCGACTGTCGAGGAATCGGCGATCACCAACCGGGACGAGGACTTCGCGCAGTTCGTCCGTGACGACATAGCTCGGCGTCGCGCTGCGGAGGACGCGTTCTACGCACAGCTCGCAGTGGATCATTAGGTCGTCGTCCTTGGAGTGGTGACGCATGGCGCAGCGGCGACTTCGGAAGCCTTCGCCGAAGCAGCTCAAGTTCGACCTCTGGGGTCTCGACTAGGCAACTACCGACGAGGCCTCGACCGCTGCACACGACGGTGCGACGCTGGTGAGCTAACCCTCGGTCGCGGATACGGCGGCAGTCCGCATAGAGCCCGTCGATCAGCTCGCCGGGCTGGGCCACGATCGTTTCGCAGCTCAGGCACCGTGTGCCTCGGAAGATCACCGCGGGCTCTCGGTGGATGCTCGTCGCAGGTTCGGCGTTGTGGAGATCGGCGTGCGCGGCGGACAGCCGCGGGTGCTGGCGTGCTACCGCGCTATGGAATTGGGCCGCGGTGGTCGGCGGCGCGACTTGGCGTTCGACGAACAGGTCGATCACGAGTGCATACGCCTCGCGGGTCAGCCGCTCGGCGACGAACAAGTCGGGGTTCACCGCCGATATGCCGAGGCTGATGAGGTCGACTTCAGCGAAATCGTCCACGTCTTCGGTGACGAGGAATCTCGCCCAAACCGGCCCGCGATGTCGCCGGTCGGCCCGAGGGGGATTTCGAACCGGCGGCGAACATCAGTGGGTGTGACGGCGCGCGGACGTAGGTGCCGAGCGGCTTCCTGCTCCGCACTCTCGCTCCAGAGCGCGTGGAAGCCGCTCGGCACGCCTCCGACCATGAGGAGGGTGCGGGTGACCGGTTTGGCGAGGACGTTTGCGTCGAGGAAGACGATGGTGGCGCTACCGGGCGTCACCGAAGAGGTCCGCCTCGATGTCATCGCGCACCAGCTCCACCATGTCGCCCATCGTCTTGGCCCAGAACCGCTCGAACTCCTCGTACGGGACGCGGTTGCGATTGCCGACCCTCACCGCCTGGATCTCGCCAGCCTTGATCTTTCGCGAGATCGTCGACCGGGAGACCCCCATCGCTTCGGCGACCTGCTCGGGCGTCAGCATCCGCAGCTTCGACGTCAGCGTCACCGTTGCGCCCTCGGCTGCGGCGCGCTGCACGTAGGCGGCAATCTCCTCCAGCCAGGCCGGGCGCGAACCAGTCTCCCGCGTGCTCGCGCGCACGTCCTCGGGATTGATCGTCAAGTGTGCCAGTGACATGACCCCATCCTCCCTCGACTTGCACACTCGATCCAGCCCAAGTGTGCAGCGGATCTCGACTAAGTGACATCGTCGATACCCTCATCAAGCTCAATCCCCCGCGCACGCATGCGGTCACGAACTCGGCGGGCGCCCCGTCGTCGATGAGGGTCACAATGCCGCGCCCCCGCGCAAATTAGAAACGTACCTTCGGCTCGGCCCTGCTCTTTTAATAAAGCAACTGGGGGACTAGGAAGGCGCTAACGCCCAGGCCCAGCACAGCACTGAACGCAGCGCTCCAGCGAAGCAGCTTGCCCCACGCGTCCGGGGCCAACGCACCCCACTTCCGCTGATCTTTCTGCAAGTGGGGCAGCGAGAACGTGCGGCCGACCAATGCCACGACGGCCACGATAAGACCGAAGAGGGCGACCCTAAACAGGAAATCCTCCACGGTGGTGATGGGTGGCAGGAAGGCGGCTACCGGGGCAAAACCGAGCAGCAGAACCCAGAGCGGCATCACGCTGTTTACATTACTGTGCCGGGCCGCGAGTGCTTCTTGATGAGGTCGAGAAGGCATGCCCCACGTCGATGCCCGGCTCACCGAGCTGCGGCACCGATGCGCAGCGCCGCATCCAACCTGCCTCGTCGATGGCATCGAGCACATCGTTGGGGTCCAGGCCCCGTGAGGATGTCCATATCCAGCACTTCGACTCCCTCGAACTCCAGCGTTGAGACCACCCCGGCGGCGCGAGCCGGATGCGAGAGGGTCGCGTGAGTCAGCAGGATGCGGCGCCACGCGGCTTCCGGCGTGTCGTCCACCAGTAGCGCGTCAATGGCGGAGATATAGGTTAGGGACTTCCGGAGTAGGTGATGGTCTGGCCGTCTTTGTTGTTGAGGTAGTTGGTCTCGCCACCCGACCCGTCGGAGATCGAGGCGACAACGTTTTCAACGCCGGACGAGCCACCAGGGTCATAGTCGAGCGTGAAGCCGAAGTCAGATTCTCCGCTCGCTCCGATGAGGGCAACCCCGATGTACTTGAAGTAATGAGTTCCGCCGAAAACGCCGAGATAGGTCCAGTTGGTGTTCTGAACGGGCCCGCCAACCGAGGTGACGAGGGTGGGGTCGTATGGTGCGACCGTGTACTGGCTGGACTCGGGAATGCTCACGATCACAGCTTGAGCCGCCGTGGTGGATACAGCATTGATCTCGAAAATCTGGATGCGCGCCTGAATTGTGGTAGACCCGGTGAAGGTGGTCGGGTCGAACCTCATGATGGGGGTCAGATCCGGCACGGTGATCGGAGTCGGAGCGGGGATGGATGCAGCCGCTGGGCAGGGGTCAGATGCCGACACAGATGCCGAAGCGGACGCCGTCGGCCCCGCAATTACCGCGCCACCGACCAGCAT
>Ga0105048_10002527_pt1 | contig 29779 bp, 31 predicted proteins | sample MAT05_FD_78382 | JGI IMG/M metagenome (GOLD analysis project Ga0105048, IMG submission 78382) | Freshwater microbial communities from Lake Fryxell liftoff mats and glacier meltwater in Antarctica - MAT-05 | ecosystem: Environmental > Aquatic > Freshwater > Ice > Liftoff microbial mat | place... | reverse complement strand
TGGTGCGACGCCGATCATCGAACGGAGGGCGGTCTATGGCACCGTCGAGGTGCGCGACCGCATTCCGGCACCGGCGCGCTTCGGAGGGACGTTGATCGCTCGGTCGGTGACAGCGGGCGATCAGGTCAGCGCCGGGCAGGCCACCGTCGTCGACGACAAACTGGACTTCCGGCTTGCCAAGATGGCAGCCCGGCACCCGGCGCTGGCGGCGCAATTGGCGAAGGCCGGGGCAAACCTTGTGCGGCGCGAAAAGATGTTGAAAACCGGTGTCACGACGACGCAGCGGGTTGATGTGCGGCGCCCGCAGGTCGATGTGCTGATGGGTCAGATCGCGGCGCTGCAGGCGCAGGCGGCGATGATCACGCAGCAGGGCAAAGAGGGCAGGGTGCTGTCCCTCCTCGCCGGTCGAGTGCTGGCAGTGCCGGTGACAAACGGCGCGGTCGCCCTGCCGGGCGCAGTGGTCGCCAGCATCGGCGGCTGTGGCACCTACCTGCGGAGTGCCGTGCCGGAGCGGCCCGCGGGCGCGCTGCAAACCGGCGGCAGCATCCGCAGATCCGGCCCCCGCGGCCACCCGAGAAAGCCGGGTTCCGAACATGGTCTTTGGCATCGTCATCGGGGTCGTGGTGGCACTGCTGGATGGTTCGACGCATCTGCTGCTTTGGGTGGTCCGGGCGAACCGCCCCGCCCGTGGTGCCGAACTCGGTCTTTCGACCCGTCTGCGCGCGGTCTTTTCGCAGCACCCCAAGCGCCATCAGCGGCGGATAGGTCGTTGCTGCCACATCGGTTGATAAGCGGTTGAAGGGCCGGTCCGATCCTGAACCTCGATTGCCCGGTATCGACCGAAACGCCCGCATGGAACATCGCCGGACTGGCGAGCCTGATTGCCCCGCAATCCGACCATGCGCGGCACGTGCAACCCAGCCGCAGACGGACCGGGGCCGGCGCGCAAGGCAACAGCAATTTTGCCATGGCATCCGGGGCAGGGCAAAGCCTGGTGCAACCCGGGCTTGTATCTGGGAAAAACAGCCCGACCGCCAGAAGTCGCCGGTGCAGACCTCTGGCCGCGATGTCAGCCTCAAACCCGGTGCCACTGGTCTGACGGGGCAACTTTGGCACCGTGGCTTTATCTTGATTGAAGTGGTGCCCGGAGCCGGAATTGAACCAGCGACACGCGGATTTTCAATCCGCTGCTCTACCAACTGAGCTATCCGGGCACGGCCCTGAACGACGATGTTCCGTTCAAGTTGCGGGGTGATACGATAGCGGTGCGGGGCTGTCCAGAGGGTTCGGGCGAATTTCCCGGGCGGCGGTGGTCATTGCGGCCAGTCCTTGCCGGGGGGCGCGGGCGGCGGGTTGTCGTCATCTTCGTCGGTCGCCTCGCCCGGGATCGCGTAGCTGCCGCGCAGCCAGCGGGCGAGGTCCACGTCGGCGCAGCGGCGCGAACAGAACGGGCGGTATTTGGTCTCTGCCGGCTTTGCGCAGATCGGGCAGCTCATGCCAGCACCTGCGCCAGCGGCAGCCGGTCGCGCTTTCGGGTCATCTCGAACAGGCCAAGCGTGGTCCAACCGGCCAGATTGGCCTCGGAATCCGCCTTGAACGCGGCACGGATCACCTGATCCAGAATGGCACGGTCCTTTTTCGGCATCGGGGCGAAGTCGACAACGATCTGCCCGCCAAGCCCGCGCAGCCGCAACTGGCGCGGCAGGTCGCGGGCGGCGGCGATATTGGCCTTCAGGCTGGCGGCGGGCGAAGTGTCGGGGCCGGTGTTCACATCGACGGCCAGCAGGGCGCGGGTGGGTTCGATCATCATGTGGCCACCGCCGGGCAGATCAACACGGGCGGTCAGCAGCGCGTCGATCATCTCGGCCACCCCATGATCGTCAAAGCCGCCCTCAACCACCTCGTCCGGAGCCGGATCGGCCCAGTCGCGCCAGGCGGTTTCCTGCGCCGCAGCACCCTCGACCAGCAGTTCGGGGCCGCCGTCCAGATCGGCCAGCACCGCCTCGGCAAGGCTGCGCATCGCGGCGATATCCTCGGTGATGTCGGCGTCGTCGGCATCGACACAGGCCGACCGCAGGATCAGGCCCAGCGTCTCGGCAGCCCCCGCCATGCCCTCGGCGGCCAGTGCGGCCAGGGCCGCCCGCGCATCCTCGTCCTTGATCCGGCGCGAGATGTTCAGGCCGGGGGCCTCGGGCGTCACGATGGCGTAGCGCGACTTGAACAGCAGGCGCAGGGTGACGGGCAGCGCCTTGCCCGGCTCGGCAGGCCCGGTCACCTGCACCAGCAGGCGCTGGCCGGGGGCAATTCCGGCAGTCTGGCGCAAGAAGCCCGATCCTGTGGGCAGCTTGACGAACAGCCCGCCCTGACCCTTCATCGGCCGGTCCGCCACGGCGCGGTAGATCGCACCGGGCAGCGGGTCGTCGCCCGCGGGGTCGACCAGCAGATCTTCGATCTGGCCATCGACGATCAGCGCCGCCGCGGGGCGTCCACCGATCTGGTCCAGCAGCACGACGCGACCCTTCATGCCTGTCTCCACAATGGATAGCCCGCCGCCGTCAGCAGGGCTGCGGTTTCGGCCAGCGGCAACCCGACGATGCCGGTGAAACTGCCCGAAATCCACGGAATGAACGCGCCGGCCGCGCCCTGAATGGCATAGCCGCCGGCCTTGCCCTGCCAGTCGCCGCCCGCCAGATAGGCGTTCAACTCCAGGTCCGACAGGCGTTTCATCTTCACTGCCGAGACGGACTCCCTGCTCCAGACCCGCGCACCGCGCCGCACGGTGACGGCGGTGATCACCTGATGCCGCCGTCCGCCAAGCGCCAGCAGAAACGCCGCAGCCTCGCCCGCGTCGGCCGGTTTGCCGATGATCCGGCGACCAAGCGCCACGGTGGTATCTGCGCACAGCACGATGTCATCGGGCTCCGCATCCACCGCCCGCGCCTTTTCCAGCGCCAGCCGGCTGCAGTAGGGCCGGGGCAATTCGCCCCGCTGCGGGTCTTCGTTGATGTCGGGGGGCAGGATCGCGTCGGGGGTCACCCCCAACTGGGCCAGCAACTCGCGTCGGCGCGGGCTGGACGAGCCTAGGATCAGTCGCAAGTCACTTGAACCGATAGTTGATGCGGCCCTTGGACAGGTCATAGGGCGTCATTTCGACCTGCACCTTGTCGCCCGCCAGCACGCGGATGCGGTTCTTGCGCATCTTGCCCGCCATCACCGCAATCAGTTCATGTCCATTGTCGAGCTCGACCTTGAATGTCGCGTTGGGCAGCAATTCCTTGACGACACCGGGGAATTCGAGAAGCTCTTCTTTGGCCATGGTCACTCCAACAGGATTTTGCCCGCGCTTGGGGCGCAGGCTTCGGGCGGTGCTATGCGCCCAAGCGGGCAGGTTTTCAAGGGGAAAGTGGCGGGCCGTCGCACAGCGTGACCTGCGTTGCACCGGCGTCAGGGCGCACAGGCCGGAGCCGTCAAACGTCGCGCAGCCAGAATTGCAGCGGTTTGGCGGTCTCCACCGCATCCCCCACATCCAGCCAGCGAAATTCGGCCACGGCGCCGGGCAGGGGGGCATAGCCATGCCGCCGCCAGAACGCATCGTTGGTCCGCGCGCCGGAGGGGCGGGCCGGGTGGGCGTCAGGCCGCTGCACCGAACAGAAGGCCACATGGCGGCGGCCCAGACGCCGGCAATGCTCCTCGCGCAGCGATATGAACCGGCTGCCGAGCCCCTGGCCGCGATACGCCGGAAAGATCACCGATTCCGCCCCATACAGGATCGATTGCACCGGCAGGCCCATGGCGTGCAGGGGGGCGGCGAACGAGTCTGCATGATTTTCCATCGGGGTCGAGGTTGACGCCCCGATCAGCCTGTCGCCGTCGAACGCCCCGACCAGCAGCGCCTCGGCGTTGTCGCGGTAATGCGCCAGATACTGCTGCTCGTAACTCAGGGTGCCGTCATAAAGGTAGGGCCAGTCGCGGAACACCGCGATGCGCAGGGCGGCCACGTCGTCGAGCGCGGCTTCCAGATCATCCCCCCGCAGCGCACGGATCTCGATCATGCCGAAACCTGCGCGATCCAGTCGGCAAGGTTGTAAAAGGTGGTGATGCGGCTGATCCTGCCATCGCGAAGGTCAAGGAACGCTCCTGCGGGCAGGGTGTAGGTCTGGCCATGGGCTGCGGGCAGGCCGGGGTCGGTTTGCAGATAGGTGCCGCGGACCACGAATTCGGCCGCCGCCCGGGTGCCGTCGGGAGTGGCAAAGATCACCATCTCGTCCAGCACTTCGGCATAGCTGACGCCCATATGGCCGCAGAACTCGGCAAACAGCGCCCGGCCCCGGCGGATGCCGCCTTCGTTGACGCGGTGTTCGATATCGTCGGTCACACAGGCAAGCATCCCCGCGGCATCGCCGGCGTTGAAGGCGGCGTAATAAGCCTCGATCGTGGCGCGGGCGGAGTCTGACATTGGCGATCCTGTCGCAAGAATGGGCCTGTCGCAAGAATGGGCCTGTCGCAAGAACGGGCCTGTCGCAAGAATGGGCCTGTCGCAAGAACGGGCCTGTCGCAAGAACGGGCTTGCGGCAGCTATAACCGGTTTCGCGGCGACGTGCCACCGGTCGGATGGTGGGACCGGCACGCGGCGGTCGGCGCTGCGGCGGATGATCGGCGGGGTCAGCGAACGGATCGCAGACCCTGGGTCGGGGCAGCCCTCGACCCAAAGCAGCCTCAGACCGGGGTCCGTTCGGTCGGCGGACCGAACCGCGCCAGCATCCGGTCGCGGATCTGGTCGCGGGTCTGGCGATAGGCGGTCAGTTTGGCCTCGCGTCCGTCGCCAAGCCCGGTGGGGTCCATGATGGGCCAGTATTCCACGTCCATGTGGTAATACCGCGTCAACTCCAGCGCCATGCGCTGGCTGGCGGGGGACAGCGCCACGATCAGGTCGAACTGCGACAGATCATCGCCCCATTTCTGCATCTCCTCAAAGCTGCGCGACCTGTGGCGGCTGATCTCGATGCCCAGTTCCTGACTGACGGCGACCGAGAAGCCGTCGACCTCCATGTCATTGCGCACCCCGGCCGACTGGACGTAGGCGCGCTGGCCATAAAGCTGCTTCATCAGCCCCTCGGCCATGGGTGATCGCACGGAATTGTGGTCGCAGCAGAACAGGACAGACTGCGGAAAGTCCGCGCGCGGCAGGTCAGGCTTGGGAAGATCGTCCACGATCACCCCCAATGCAGAACGCAGATCAGGGTGAACAGGCGGCGGGCGGTGTCGGTGTCGACCTCGGCCTTGCCCGACAGCCGCTCTTGCAGCACCCGCGCCCCTTCGTTGTGAATGCCGCGCCGGGCCATGTCGATGGCCTCGATCTGGCTGGGCGGCAGGCGCTTGACGGCCTCGAAATAGCTTTCGCAGATCTGGAAATAGTCCTTCACCACCTGCCGGAACGGCCCCAGCGACAGATGGAAGGCGGTGACGGGCGTTTCCGCCTCGGTCGCGATGTCGAACACCAGCCGCCCCTCGCGGATCGCAAGGCCAAGCCGGTAGGGCCCCGGGGCATGGCGGTCGTCGCGCACCGGCAGGGCAAACGCGTTGTCCTCCAGCAGGTCGAAAATGGCGACCCGGCGTTCCTGTTCGATCTCGGGCGTGGGCCGGGCCAACCCGCGCTCGTCGATCTGGATGTGGCAGATGCGGTTCATGGTCGGGTCCCCGGGGCTCCGCCCGTGATGCCCGAGGTCGGCCAGCCGATCAAGGGCGAAGGCGGGGTCGGGTTGGCGGGCAGGGTTGGGGGGGGGCCGGGGGCCTACCCGTTCAAACGGTCCAGCCGGGCGCGCACCGACAGTCCGTGCGCCTCCAGGCTTTCGCTGATCGCCAGCCGCTCTGCCGCCGGGCCTATGGCCGACAGCGCGGCAGGGGTCATGCGTGCCATCGTGGTGCGCTTCATGAAATCCATCACCGACAATCCGCTGGAAAACCGGGCCGATCGCGCGGTGGGCAGCACGTGGTTCGGACCACCCACATAATCGCCGATCGCCTCCGGCGTCCACGCGCCCAGAAAGATCGCCCCCGCATGCGGGATCATCGCGGCCAGCGCTTCGGGGTCCGCGACGCACAATTCAAGGTGCTCTGCGGCGATACGGTTGGCCAGGGCTGCCGCCTCGGCAAGGTCGCGCACCGTGATGATCGCGCCATGCGCGCCCCAGGACGCCCCGGCAATCGCCCGGCGTTCCAGAGTTGCCAGCCGCTTTTCGACAGCGCCTGCCACCGCCACCCCGAACGCAGCATCGGTGGTGATCAGAATCGACTGCGCGCTGGCATCATGTTCGGCCTGGCTCAGCAGGTCCAGCGCGATCCAGTCCGGGTCGTTGTCGGCATCGGCGATCACCAGAATTTCCGACGGCCCCGCGATCATGTCGATGCCCACGCGCCCGAACACCCGCCGTTTCGCCGCCGCGACATAGGCGTTGCCCGGCCCGGTGATCTTGTCCACCGCCAGGATCGTCGCGGTGCCATAGGCCATCGCCGCAACCGCCTGCGCCCCGCCGATGCGATAGACGGTGTCCACCCCGGCAATCTGCGCCGCCAGCAGCACCAGCGGGTTGACCGCCCCCCCCGGCGTCGGGCAGCAGATAACCAGCCGCCCGACCCCCGCCACCCGCGCCGGAATGGCATTCATCAGCACCGATGACGGATAGGACGCTGTCCCCCCCGGCACATACAGCCCCGCCGCCGACACCGCGGTCCAGCGCCATCCCAGGGTCGCCCCCGCCGCGTCGACCCAGGACGCATCCTGCGGCAATTGGCGCGCGTGGTAGGCGCGGATGCGGTCTGCGGCCAGTTCCAGCGCGTCACGGTCAGCCGCGGGCACGCTGGCCGCCGCCGCCGCAATCTCGGCAGGCGAAAACGCCATGGTCGCGGGCGTCAGCGTCAGGCGGTCGAACCGCGCGGTCAGATCAATCACCGCCCGATCGCCCCGCGCCCGGACATCGGCGATGATGCCGGCCACGGCCAGATCCACATCCTCGGCCTCTTCGCGCTTCATCGACAACAGATCGGCAAAGGCGGCGTCGAAACCGGCATCTTGGCTGAAGAGGATCATCGGCACGGCGTCACCTTTTGCTCAAGCACGGATGCCCGCGAACCGCAGCTGCCATTCGGCGCGCTCTTCGTCGGTGATCTTGCGGAACAGGTTTTCGGGCACGTCATAGGCATGACCCGCCGGCAGCACCTGCAAGGCCGCGTGCACATCGTCAGGCCAGGTCCAGTCGTCCGATTTCAGCGCCGCCATCATCGCCTGCGCCGCATCGGGAATGAACGGCGCCGAGGCGATGGCGAACACCCGGATCAGGTTCATTGCCAGCCGGATCATCGCCCCCGCCTGTTCGGGGTCGGTCTTGACCACGGTCCAGGGTGCGGCCGCCTGCAGGTATTCGTTGCCCAGAACCCACAAGGCCCGCAGATCGGCGGCAGACTTGCGCACCTCCATCGCCGCCATGTTGGCCTCGTAAGCCCGCAACCGGGTGGTCAGGTCGGCCAGCAACTGCGCCTCGCGCGGGCCGGTGGCCCCACCTTGCGGGATTTCATCGCCGAATTTCGCCCGCGCGAACTTGGTCACGCGGCTGACCAGATTGCCCAGAACATCGGCCAGATCCTTGTTCACGGCGGTCTGGAAATTCTCCCATGTGAACTCGGCATCGCTGCTTTCCGGCGCATGGCTCAGCAGCCACCAGCGCCAGTAATCCGGCGGCAGGATCGACAGCGCCTGATCCATGAAGATGCCGCGCCCGGCGCTGGTGGAAAACTGCCCGCCGTCATAATTCAGATAGTTGAACGACTTGATGTAATCGACCAGCTTCCACGGCTCGCCCGACCCCATGATCGTCGCGGGAAACGACAGCGTGTGGAACGGCACGTTGTCCTTGCCCATGAACTGCACATAGCGCACGTCCGCAGCCCCCTTGTCGGTGCGCCACCAGCGCTCCCACGCGGCATCCGGCAGGCCATGGGCGTCGGCCCATTCGGCAGCACAGGCGATGTATTCGATCGGGGCGTCGAACCAGACGTAAAAGACTTTCCCCTCCATCCCCGGCCAGTCCTCGGTGCCCTTTTTCACCGGAACGCCCCAGAACAGATCGCGGGTGATGCCCCGGTCCTGCAGCCCGTCGCCGTCGTTCAGCCATTTCCTGGCGATCGACGTGGTCAGGATCGGCCAGTCGGTCTTGCTGTCGATCCACGCCTCCAGCCGGTCGCGCAACGACCGCTGGCGCAGAAACAGATGCGTGGTCTCGCGCACTTCCAGATCGGTCGAGCCTGAAATCGCACTGCGCGGATTGATCAGGTCGGTCGGGTCCAATTGCTTGGTGCAGTTCTCGCACTGGTCGCCGCGCGCCGAGGCATAGCCGCAGTTCGGACAGGTGCCGGTGATGTAACGGTCGGGCAGAAACCGGTTGTCGGTGATCGAGAATACCTGCTTCTCGGCCACCTCGGCAATCAGCCCCGCGCGGTCCAGCGCCCCTGCGAAATGCTGGGTCAACCGGTGGTTGCGCAGGCTCGACGACCGCCCGAAATGGTCAAACGACAGCCGGAACCCCCGCGCGATCCCGGCCTGCACCGCATGCATGTCGGCGCAGAATTCGTCCACCGGCTGGCCCGCCTTGGCGGCGGCCAGTTCGGCGGGCGTGCCATGCTCGTCGGTGGCGCACAGAAACATCACCTCGTCGCCCCGCGCCCGGCAGAACCGCGCGAACAGGTCGGCAGGCAACTGACTGCCCACCAGATTGCCGAGATGCTTGATTCCGTTGATGTAGGGAATGGCGGAAGTGATCAGAATCCGTGCCATGCTGGCCCTTTCGGTCGATGTTGCGCCCCGTTTACCGCAAGCCGTTCCCAAGAACCAGACAGCACGCGCCGCAGCCCTGATCCTCTCTGCTCAAATATCCTCGGGGGGTGAGGCGGCACGCCGAGGGGGGCGGAAAGCCCCCCTTTCTGAAAATCCTTGCATCAAGGATTTTCCTTCGCCGCCAGACGCACTACCGTGCCTAGAAAGCAGACGCACTACCGTGCCCCGAAACCAGACGCACCCGTGCCTCAGAACCAGACGCACGATCCAGCCTCAAAAGAGAAGACTTCCATGCGCACCCTCCGCCTCGGCCAGACCGGCCTGACCGTTCCCGACCTCTGCCTCGGCACCATGACCTGGGGCAGCCAGACCCCGGCCAGGGATGCGCATGCCCAGTGCGACATCGCGATCGACCATGGGCTGACCTTCTGGGACACCGCCGAGATGTATCCGGTCAACCCGGTCCGCGCCGAGACGGTGGGCCATTCCGAGGCCATCATCGGTGACTGGCTGGCCACGCGCGGCCAGCGCGACCGGCTGGTGCTGGCCAGCAAGGCCAGCGGGGCCGGCCAGTTGGCGGTGCGCGACGGCGCGCCGATCACCGGGGCGGTCCTGCGCACCTCGGTCGAAGGCTCGCTGCGCCGGATGCAGACCGATTACCTCGACCTTTACCAGTTGCACTGGCCCAATCGGGGCCATTACCATTTCCGCAACAACTGGCAGTACGACCCCCGCAAGGTGGACCGGGCCGAGGTGACCGCCCACATGATCGACGTGCTCGAGGCCGCCCGCGATCTGGTCGCCGAGGGCAAGATCCGCCACATCGGCCTGTCGAACGAAACCGTCTGGGGCACCGCCCGCTGGCTGCATCTGGCCGAGGCGCACGGCCTGCCGCGCATGATGACGGTGCAGAACGAATATTCGCTTCTGTGCCGCCAGTTCGACACCGACTGGGCCGAGCTTGCCGCCGCCGAAAACTTGCCGCTGCTGGCCTATTCGCCGCTGGCGGCCGGGCTGCTGACCGGCAAGTATGCGGGCGATGTGGTGCCCGTCGGGTCGCGCCGGTCGCTCAGCCCCGAGCTTGGGGGCCGGATTTCGCCACAGGTGTTTCCTGCGGTCGCGGCCTATCTCGGCATCGCGGAGCGTCACGGCATCGACCCGGTGCATCTGGCGCTGGCGTTCTGCCAGAACCGGCCCTTCCCGATCATCCCGATCTTCGGCGCGACAACGGCCGACCAGTTGCGCCATGTTCTTGCAGGGGCCGATGTCACCCTGTCGCCCGAGGTGCTGGCCGAGATCGACGCCGCTGTCCGGCTGTATCCGAAACCCTATTAGGCTTGCGTCGGGGCGGCGGATCGGGCCTTGTGGCACGAAAAAGCAGGAACCCGATGCGGCGAATGTCCCTGATCCTTGCGGTGCTGCTGGCTGCCTGCCAGATGACCCTGCCGGGCGGCGGGGCCAGGTCGCCTGAGGTCTCCAACCCCATCACCGGTGCCGCCATCGAGGTGTCGTCACTCGACGCCCCGCGCCCCGCGCCCAAGGCAGCCGCGGTGGCCGCAACCCAGCCTGCCCCAACCCAGCCCGCCGTAACCCAGCCTGCGCGTGCACCGCTCCCCGGTCCTGAAACCGCCGCAGCCGCCGAAACCGCGCCGCCCCCCGTCCGCAAATCGCCCGAACAGATCGCCTGCGAGAAAACCCGAGGCTCCTGGTCGGCGGCGGGCAAGACCGGCACCATGCTCTGCGTCCGGCCGACACGCGACAGCGGCAAATCCTGCCGCAAGGGCACCGAGTGCGAGGGGCTGTGCCTTGCGCGGTCGGGCACCTGCGCACCGATCGCCCCGATGTTCGGGTGCAACGACATTCTGCAAGACAATGGCCAAAGGGTAACCCTGTGCATCGACTGACCGCCGGTCTGCTGCTGCTGCTGCTGGCCGCCTGCGCCGCGCCCGTGGTGACGGGGCCCGGCTACCGGGATGTCGCAACCCCGATCTATTCAAGCGCCGTCCTGCAGACCGAGGGTCTGTCCGGCCGCTGGGTGCAGGTCGCGGCGTTTGGGGCGACGACCAGCCGCTGCACACCCGGGGGGGCAGAGTTCACGCCCGCGGCCGGTGCGATGCAAGCCACGCTGCGGCTGTGCCTTGGCAAGGACGAGGTCCGCTCTTCCGGGCCGCTGACCCCTGCGGGGCCGGGGCGCTTTGCGGTCAACGGCTTTGCCGATCCGTGGTGGGTGCTGTGGGCCGACGCCGATCTTCGCACGCTGGTGATCGGCACGCCGTCCGGGACCTTCGGGTTCATCCTGAACCGCGACGGGGCGCTGCCCGCAGACCGGCTGGCTGCGGCACGCGAAATCCTTGACTGGAACGGATATGACCTGACGCAGCTGCGCGTCTGGCCCTGACGTAAACCGGCCCAGACGTCAACCGGCCCTGATTTCGACTGGCCCTGACGTCGACTGGCCCAGACGTCACAGGGCCCAGACGTCACAGGGCCCAGACGTCATCCGGAACAGATTTCAATCGGGGCCGACCGTCGATCGCAGGGCGCGCAGATGCCCTGCGGCCTCGCGCGCTCCGGTGTCCGAGGCGCGCACCAGCCAGTCGAAATGCTGGCTGATCTGCATCACCCGGTCGGGGTCGCGGAACACGACAAACTGCTGGCCCAGATAGATCACCGCCAGATGCGGGCCGAACACCGTGACCGGGGCGGAAAACACCCGGTGCGCGTCGAACACATAAAGCCGCAGCGCCGGATACAGCGTGTCGACCAGCGCGATCAGATGGTCGATCTGCGCCAGCCGCACCGCCACCGGCACCCCGGCGTAATAGCCGGTTCCGGCGGCGAAACTGGCGAGTTCGTGCTGCGGCACCGCAATCTCGTAATCCGACCGCGCGCCGCGCATCCACTGCAACTGATCCTCGAACGCCGCGATCGCCACTTCGGCGCCGGGGGCCAGCGGATCGCGGTATTCCCATTCGACCACCGCCCGGGTCTTGAGCATGTCAGGCAGCGAGGCGGGAACGTGCCGCACCTTGTAGCCGGCCGCATCGCGGTGCCAGCCAAAGATCGTGGCGTCGAACAGCGCGCGGGGGGCCTCGGTCATCGACACGGCCTCGGTCAGCAGCCGTTCTACCGGGGCGGGGCGGGTGGTCAGCCCCAGCAGCCAGTCCGTGCTGACCCCAAGTGCCTGCGCACAATCTGCCGCAAGCTGCGCATTCGGCAGCCGCGTTCCGGGTGCCAGCAGGGCCGACAGCGTCGACCGATCCACGCCCGTCGCCCGGGCAAGGGCCGACTGGGTGACCGCTCCGTCGGCCATGGCCTGCGCCAACCGGGTGCGGAACAGGGTTGCGCGGTCGCGTTTGTCGATCATATCCATACTTCGGTGATAATACAAAGCGGGCGTGACTATCTGTTGCGTATCTTCCGGATTCCCGCGCAGCAAGACAAGTGGTATTCACCGCATTGTCAGACCTACAGGAGCATTTGCGTGACCATCGTCCCCGACGCCCACCGTTCTGTCGCAAAGCGGACCGGGGCTATCGAATGGCCGACTGTCGCAATCCTGATCGGGGCCTATGCGATCTGGCTGTTGGGAACCGGGCCGCTGTGGAGCCTGTCGCCGCTGGTGGGCCTGGTCGCCACCACCATCGCAATCGCCCAGTTTTCGTCCCTGCAGCACGAGGTGTTGCACGGCCACCCGTTTGCCAGCCGGCGCGTCAACGAGGCGCTGGTGTTTCCCGGCCTGACCCTGGTCATTCCCTATGGGCGGTTCCGCGATACCCATCTGGCGCACCACTATGACCCAAGCCTGACTGACCCCTACGACGACCCCGAGTCCAACTATCAGGACCCCGATGCCTGGGCCCGCCTGCCGCGTTGGGTGCAACGGGTGCTGCGGCTGAACAATACCCTGCTGGGGCGCATGCTGCTGGGGCCGGCGGTGTCGATCGTGATGTTCGTGCGCGGCGATCTGGCGCTGCTGCGGGCGGGGGATGCGGCGGTCCGGAGCGCGTGGGTGCTGCATGGCTGGGGGGTGGCGATGGTGCTGGTCTGGCTGCTGGCCTTTGGCGCGATGCCGATCTGGGCCTATGCGCTGGCGGCCTATGCGGGGATCAGCCTGCTGAAGATCCGCACCTTTGCCGAGCATCGCGCCCACACCGCCGCCCGCGCCCGCACCGTGGTGATCGAGGATCGCGGCCCGTTGGCGCTGTTGTTTCTCAACAACAATCTGCACTCGGTGCACCACATGCATCCGACGGTGCCGTGGTATCAACTGCCAGCCCTTTATGCGGGCAACCGCGACCACTATCTGCGGCGCAACGAAGGATATGTGTTCGCGGGCTATGGCCATGTGTTCCGCAGCTATCTGTTCCGGGCCAAGGACCCGGTGCCGCATCCGGTCTGGCCGATGCACAGGCTCGACCTTCGCGACGCCGACCCGCGCGACGCCGACCCGCGCGACGCCGACCTGACCGACTAGACCAGCCGGTGAAACACCGGCCGCGCGCCGGAATTGTCAAAGAACGGCACGCCGGGCTGGGTCTGCCCGGCCAGCAGCGCCGTCACCTCGGACAGCACCACTTCGGTGATGAACGGCAGGTCCAGCGCCCGCGCGTCGCGCAGGCCGATCCAGTGCAGGTGCCTCAACTCGTCTGCCGCCGCGCCGAAATCTTCGGGGTCGCCGTCAACCGCCGTGGCCGGGGCCAGAAAAAACCGCGCGTCGAACCGCCGGGTGCGACCGGGCGGGGTGATGGCGCGAAACACGAAGCGCAGCACGCCAGGCAGCGGGCGCAGCGCCAGTCCGGTTTCCTCGGCCACCTCGCGCAGCGCGGCCCCGATCAGGGCACTGGCAGGCACAACCGCCGGCGCATGCACCGCCAGCCTGCGGGCGCAGTCGGGGCCGACCATCGCGGGGTCGCCGTGGTCTCCTGCATCGACAGCGCCGCCGGGAAACACGTATTTCGACGGCATGAACACCGCCTGCGCGCCGCGCTGCCCCATCAGCACCTCGGCCCCCGCAGGGCGGTCGCGCCACAGGATCACCGTCGCCGCGGGGCGGACCGGCTCAGTCAACCGCCGCCTGCCCGAACCCGTGCATCCGCTTGGCCCATTGCAGCGCAACCATCGCCCCCTTCAGACGGGGCAGCAGGAACAGCGACAGCCCCACCGTGCCCACCGAAAAGATCGACGCCAGAACCAGCGGCTCGGGCCGCCAGGTGGTGAACGCATACAGCAGCAGCGGTGCCATCACATGCCCGACGATCAGGATCGTCAGATAGGCAGGGCCGTCATCGGCGCGTTGATGGTGCAATGCCTCGCCGCACACCGGGCAATTGTCGCGCACCTTCAGATAGCCGCGCAGGATCGGGCCCGCGCCGCAGTTCGGGCAGCGCCCCTGCCACCCGCGTCGCAGGGCGGGGCCAAGCGGACGCTCGGCGGCAAGGTCGGTGGCGGCAAGATCGGCGGGTTGGGGGTCTGACATTGGATCACCTATGGGCAAGACCACCGACCATAGCTGCAACCGGGGCCGGTGTAGAGGGGGTCCGGATGCGCCGTGCGGGTTTGTCGCAATCCTGGACGCCACAGATTTTTCACGGCCCGGCGACGGAAGCGCCGGGGGCGGGCGTTTCACTCTGCACAACGGCCACGGCGCGACGCCGGGCCAGTCAGACCGGAGAGACCGATGAAACCGATGTCGATATTCACCACCATCACCCTGGCCGCGATGACCGTGGCCACGCTTGGCACCGCCGTCATGGCACAGACCACGCCCGCCCCGGCCGAGACTGGCCCGACCGAGACTGCCCCGACCAAGATTGCCCCGGCCGAGACTGGCCCGGCCGAGACTGGCCCGGCCGAGACTGGCCCGGCCGAGACGGCCCCGGCACCGGCTCTGGCTGAGGCCACCGCGACCGACGCACCGCCGATGCCCGGATTCGACTTTGACGCGATCGACGCCGACCAGGACGGCCTGATCACCAAGACCGAGATCGCCACCTATCGCCAGGCCCAGGCCGCCGCCATCGACACCGACAGCGATGGCCTGCTCAGCGCCGCCGAACTGGCGGCGATGCATCGGGCCCGGATGACCGACCGGGCCAGCGACATGGCGGCGAAGATGGTCGAACGGCTTGACACCGATGCCGATGGCAAGCTGTCGGTCGTCGAGATGGCCGCGCGCCCGATGCCCGAAATGATGTTTGACCGGGTCGATGCCGACGGCGACGGGTCCATCTCGAAGGCCGAGGCCGAGGCGGCACGCGAGAAGATGGCAGAGCGCGGACCGCGCCACGGCAAAGGCCCCGGACATGGCCGCGAAGGTCGCGAAGGCCGCGAAGGTCATGAGGGCCGCGAAGGCCACGAGGGCCGCATGGGCGGCGAGCGCGGCTTCTGGTTCGGCACGTTCGGCGAGTGACCTTTGTTCCGGGGCGCGGAGTCCCCTCCGCGCCCCACCCTTTGCCCCTGCACCGGGGGCGCGATTGCGGGTTTGGCGTGAAGCAGATAGACCTCGGGCATAATGACAATGGCCAAAGACAGTCTCGTCGACAGCGACCCGCTTGCCGATCTGTCGGACGAAACGCTGCTGGTGCTTTACGCCCGGGGCGACGTGGACGCCTCCCGGCTGTTGATGCAGCGGCTGTTGCCGCGCATTCTGGGCTATGCCGGACGGATGCTGTCCGACCGGACCGAGGCCGAAGACGTGGCGCAAGAGACAATGCTGCGGCTGTGGCGGATTGCGCCCGACTGGCGGCAGGGCGAGGCGAAGATCTCGACCTGGGCCTACCGGGTGGTGACCAACCTGTGCACGGACCGGCTGCGGGGTCGCAAGCGGCGGCAGGGCGTGACGCTCGATGATGCGCCCGATCTGGCCGACGGGGCGGCGGGGGCCGAGGCGGGGCTGATCGAGGCCGACCGGATGGCCGCATTGCAGGCCGCGCTCGACACCCTGCCAGACCGGCAACGTCAGGCGGTGGTGCTGCGCCACATCGAAGGGCTGGCCAACCCCGAGATTGCCGCGGTGATGGACATCGGGGTTGAGGCGGTTGAAAGTCTGACGGCGCGGGGCAAGCGGGCGTTGGCCGCGGCCCTGTCGGGGCGGCGCGAGGCCCTGGGATATGAGGAAGGAGCGGGCGGATGAGCGGATGGGATGACGAACTGGACGGCCTTCTGGCGCAGGCCCGCGCGACGCCTGCGCTGCCTTCGGAGGTGCTGATCGCGCGGGTGATGGCGGACGCGCGGGCCATGCAGGGCGGTGCTGTCGTGGCGCACGCCCCGGCTGCGGCATTAACGGCGCGCCCGGGGTTCTGGGCAGTGCTGACGGGCGCTCTGGGCGGCGGCGGCGCGTTGGCTGGGATCAGCATGGCGACCCTTGCGGGCGTCTTTCTGGGGGTGACGCAGCCGGCACCGGTGGCGGCCTTCACCCAGACCTATCTGACCGGAACGGCGCTGGACCTTGTCGATCTGCTGCCGGCGGACGATGCGCTGTGGGCCGAGGAGTGACGCGATGAGGGATCCGCAGATGCCCCGATCCGTGCCTCCGGCAGCCCCCCCGGCCGGCCCGTCGGCGTCGCGGGTGACGCGGATCGTGCTGGTGGTGTCGCTGGCGCTGAACCTGGCGGTTGTCGGGCTGATTGGCGGAGCGATGCTGCGGGGGCCACACGCCGGCGGGCCCGGCGGCGGGCCGGTGCGTGACCTGGGGTTCGGGCTGTTCACCGAGGCGCTGACACCGCCGGACAAAAAACTGCTGCGCGAACAGTTTCTGGACCGCAGCCCCGGTCTGCGGCTGGAACGGCGGGCGATGCGCGACGATCTGGATGCCATTCTGGCGGCGCTGCGGGCCGACCCGTTTGATCCGGCGGCGCTGGATGCGGTGCTTGCGGCGCAGAACGCCCGGCTGTCGGCGCGGCTTGATCTGGGCCAGACACTGATCCGCGATTTTCTGGTCGACCTGTCGCCTGAAGCGCGGCAGGCCTTTGCCGACCGGCTGGAAGCGCGCCTGACGCGCCGCAAGCCGTAAGTCGGCCGGTCAGGCGGCGGTGCGGCTGATGTTCACCTGATTGCGGCCCTGCGATTTTGCCGTCAGCAGGGCGCGGTCGGCGCGGTCCACCAGATCGGCGACGGGGGCGGCGCTGCAGGCCTGCGCATCGGCGCTGATCGCGAGGCCGATCGAGATGGTGACCGTGACCTGCGCGCCGCCGGGCAGGGCGATCGGGGTTTCCTCGACGCTCAGGCACAGGCGCTGCGCCACGTCGCGCGCCTCGGCCAGAGAGGTGCCGGGCAGGGCGATCAGAAACTCTTCGCCCCCGATCCGCGCCAGCAGGTCGGACGCACGCAGATTGGCCCCAAGCCGCGCCGCCACCTCGATCAGAACCGCATCACCCGCCGCATGGCCCCACTTGTCGTTGACCGACTTGAACCGGTCGAGATCGGCCACCATCACACCAAAGGGGTTGCCATCGGCCTGCGCCCGTTCGGCAATCGCCGCCAGTTGCGCTATGCCGTAGCGGCGGTTGTGCAGGCCGGTCAGCGGGTCGATCATCGCCAGCCGCAGACCGTCCTGCACGCTGGCCCGCATCCGGTCGCCGTCCCGCTTGCGCCGCAGCAGTGTGCGCAGCCGCAACGCCATTTCGGCCGGATCGACCGGTGCCGTAACCTGATCGTTCGCGCCAAGGTCAAAGGCCATCGCGGCGTTGCCCGGCCCCGGTTCGCGGTTCAGGATGCAGAACGCGGCATAGCGCGAGGTCTGGCGGCTGCGCAACTCGGACATCAACCGCAGTCCGGCCCCCGCGCCGCCTGCATCGGCGTCAATCACATAGACGTCAGGGGTGGTCGCGGCGGTGTCGCCATCGCGAAACACCTCGTCCAACCCGCGGATCACAAACCGGTTCTGGGTGTGGGCCGACAGATCCTTGCGCAGTTGCAGCGCCGTTTCGGGCCGCTGCGTCACCAGTGCCACCAGACCGGGCATCTCGAACGCGGCGGCGGGTTCGGACAGGCCCAAGAGGCCAAGGCCGCCCTCGGCCGGTTCCAGATCTTCCACATAATCGCGTGCGCGCATGAAGCTGCGCAGCCGGGCCAGCAGCGTCTGGTCGTCGATCGGTTTGGTCAGAAAATCATCCGCCCCCGCCTGCAGAGCCTGCATCCGTGCCACGGGGTCGCAGGCTGCCGAGAACATCACCACCGGAATGCGGCGCGTCATCGGGTCGGCCCGCAGCCTGCGCAGCACCTCCGTCCCCGACATGTCAGGCAGGTCCAGATCCAAAAGGATCAGGTCGGGCTGCCGATCCCGCGCAATCTGCAGGCACGATGCCCCATCTGCGGCCAGCAAAGGTTCATAGCTGGCCGCAGTCAGCTTGACCTTGAACACGATGCGGTTCGTCGAGACATCGTCTACGATGAGGATTTTGCCAACCATGGCGGCGTTACCTGCGTTACCTGCGTTACCTGACACATCTGATCTTACATATGGACCGGAAGTGGTTAAGAATTCCTTTCAATCTTAGGCGCGATTTGCCAACTATTCGCAGGATATCTGCAACCATTCGGGGGGACGCGGCTTGAACTGGCAAGAATCTGCCGAAACCCTGGCCTTGCGGGCGATGGCCTGGCTGATTGCGGATGATGACAGGGCGGGGGCGTTCCTGCAGGCGACGGGGGCATCGCCCGGCGATCTGGCGGCGCAGGCCGGCGATCCGGTGTTTCTGGGCGCGGTGCTGGACTTTCTGCTCAGCGACGATGCGCTGGTCACCGGGTTCTGCGATGCGGCGGGGCTGGCCTATACCGTGCCGATGCAGGCCCGCGCCGGGCTTCCGGGCCATTCGCAGATGCATTGGACCTGACGGATGCCCGAGGTGCCGATCAGCGCAATCCTGTTTGACAAGGACGGCACGCTGTTTGATTTCCGCAGTTCCTGGGGGGCGTTCGCGGCGGACCTGCTGGCGCGGCTGGCGCGTGACGCGGCGCATCGGGCGGACCTGGGGCGGGCGATGGGCTATGATCCGGTGACCGGGCAGTTCGCCTGCGACAGCATCATGATCGCCGCCACCACCGACGAGATTGCGGCCGCGATGCTGCCGCATCTGCCCGGCATTGACGCCGACGACCTTGTCGATCTGCTCAACACACTGTCGGTCTCGGCGCTGATGCATCCGGCGGTGCCGCTGCGCCCCGTTCTGGACGGGTTGCGGGCGCGCGGCCTTCGGCTGGGCGTGGCCACCAACGACACCGAAGCCCCGGCACGCAGCCATCTGGACGCCGCCGGGATCAGGGATCTGTTCGATTTCGTCGCGGGATGCGACAGCGGCCACGGCGCCAAGCCGGAGCCGGGGATGCTGCTGGCCTTTGCCCGCAGCCAGGGGCTGCAGCCGGCGCGGGTGGCGATGGTGGGCGACAGCCGCCATGACCTGATCGCGGCGCGGCGGGCGGGAATGTGGGCGGTGGCGGTGCTGACCGGGGTCGCAGGCCGCGCCGAACTGGCACCGCATGCCGACGTGGTGCTGGCCGATATCGGCGCACTTGGGGCGTGGCTCGACGGGTTGGCCACCGCCTGACGGCCTCATCCCCCAAAAACGACGCGGCAAGGTCGGGAAAGAAGTGTCCAATCGCTGCGGCTTTCGGTCATCCTGTGGTCCACAGGGCCCTTTGGGGCAAGGGGAGAAAGATCATGACCGACGAACCGGATCGCCGCCGCCGTGCCGGGGGACGTGCTGGCAACAAGATTCGCGCCGGATCGTCGGTGATCGACCAGATGCCCTGGCGCATTCCCGTCAACCCCGACCGCCCGACCGAACCGCTGGATGCCGACGGCGTGCAGGCGATCCATCGCGGGGCGATGCGCATCCTGCGCGAGATCGGCATCGAGTTTCTGAACCCCGAGGCGGTGACCATCCTGAAAAAGGCCGGTTGCAAGGTCGAGGGCACCAACGTCCGCATGGACGAAGACTTTGTCATGGAAATGCTGTCTCACGCGCCCGAAACATTCACCATCACCCCGCGCAACCCCGAGCGCGAGATCATCATGGGCGGCAAGCACATGGTGTTCGTCAACGTCTCGTCGCCGCCGAACGCGTGGGACATGGAGCGGGGAAAACGGTCCGGCGACTTTGAATCCTTCAAGGAATTCATGAAGCTGACCCAGTATTTCAACTGTATCCATGTGGCGGGCGGCTATCCGGTGGAACCCATCGACATCCATCCTTCGGTCCGCCACCTCGACTGCCTTTACGAAAAGCTGACCATCACCGACAAGGTGGTGCATGCCTATTCGCTCGGGTCCGAGCGGGTGGAGGATGTGATGGAGATGACGCGCCTGGCGGGCGGGTTGTCGGAGGACGAGTTTCAGGCCAGACCGCGGATGTATACAAACATCAACTCGGTCTCGCCGCTCAAGCATGACTTCCCGATGCTTGACGGCGCGATGCGGCTGGCGCGGCGCGGGCAGCCGGTGGTGGTGACACCGTTCACGCTGGCCGGGGCGATGGCGCCGGTGACGATGTCGGGCGCGGTGACGCTGAGCCTTGCCGAGGCGCTGGCGGCGATTGCCCTGCTGCAATACATCAATCCGGGTTGTCCGGTGGCGATCGGCACCTTCACGTCGAATGTCGACATGAAATCGGGCGCACCCGCCTTTGGCACCCCGGAATACATGCGCGCCACCCAGATGACCGGGCAACTGGTGCGGCACTACAAGCTGCCGATGCGGTCGTCGGGGGTCTGTGCGGCCAACGTGCCGGACGGGCAGGCGATGTGGGAAACCTCGAACAGCCTGTGGGCCGCCGTGCAGTCGGGCACCAACATGGTCTATCACGCGGCAGGCTGGCTGGAGGGCGGTCTGATCGCCAGCCCAGAAAAGTTCATCATGGACTGCGAAGTGCTGCAGATGATCCAGCGGTATTTCGAAGAGGCGACCTTTGCCACCACCGACGACGACATCGCCTTTGACGCGATCAGGGAGGTGGGCCCGTCGGGGCATTACTTTGGTTGCCAGCATACTCAAGACCGCTATCAGACAGCGTTCTATGCGCCCATCGTCTCGGACTGGCGCAACTATGAGGCCTGGCAGATCGACGGGTCGGTGTGGACGGCGGAACGGGCGCACCGCATCTTCAAGCAGATCATGGCCGAGTTCGAGCCGCCGGCGATGAACGGCGACCACCGAGAAGAGCTGATCCGCTTTGTCGCCCGCCGCAAACAGGAAGGCGGCGCGCCGACCGATTTCTGAACGCGGGTGGGGGAACCCCGCCAACCACAAGGCCCCATCGACCTGCCGGCCCCCACGGCGGTTGGTCGGGCCAGCGGCGGGGTCCACTGATCAGCTTGGATTTTCTTTGGAAAAACCCGATTTCGTGGCGGTTTGGCTCGCCGGGCGGCCGCCTCGTCAGGTCAGGGGAACCGGACTGGAGTTTGCCGTGCCGGCCCGGTAAACACTGCGGCAAGGGCAGGAGAGCATGATGACCGGAACCTTGCAGCAGCGCGGACTTATGGCTTTGTTGGGGGCCGCCGCCGGGATCAGCCTTTACGTTCTGGGCGAGCTTCTGGACGGCGATCTGCTGGGCGAACGGGTCAGTCTGGCGCTGGCGGCCTTTACCGGCACGTTCTTTGCCGCCCTGCTGGGCATGGCCGGGCCGCTGTCATTGGCGCGCGCGGCGGCGGGTGCGCTGGCCGTGGCCACGGCGGTCGCGGCGCTGCTGAGCCTTGCGGCCCTGCGGTTTGCCAGCATCGACGATCTGGCCAATTCGCCAATTCCGGCAGTGGCGACCTTTGTGGTCGGCAGCCTGCCCCTGCCGTTCATCATCGCGGGCTTCGGCCCCGGCTGGCGCAATTACTGCGCGCTGTTCTCCGAAGCCTGGGGCATCTTTGTGCGCTATGCCGTGGCTTTGGTGTTCGTCGGCGTGGTCTGGGCGGTTATCCTGTTGTCTGACGCGCTGTTCGGCGTGGTTGGCCTGACGTGGATCGACGACCTGCTGCAGATCGACCCGGTGCCGTTCCTGATCACCGGCACCGTTCTGGGGCTGGCGCTGGCGGTGGTGCAGGAGATGGCCGATGTCGTGACGCCCTATCTGATCCTGCGGCTGTTGCGGCTGCTGGTGCCTGTGGTGCTTTTGGTGATGGTGGTGTTCATCGCAGCGCTGCCGGTGCAGGGGCTGGCGGGGCTGCTTGGCGGGCTGTCGGTGGCGGCCACGCTGATGGCGATGGCGGCGGCGGCGGCAGTGCTGGTCACCGCGGCGCTTGATGACGAGGACGCCAACGCCCCTGACACTGCCCTGATGCGCCGGGCCACGCAGGCTTTGGCCGCCGTGATGCCGGTGCCCGCCGCGCTTGGGGTCTATGCGGTCTGGCTGCGGGTTGACCAGTATGGCTGGACCCCGGACCGGCTGTTTGCCGCCACGGTGGGGGTGATGGGGTTGGCCTATGGCCTGCTGTATCTGCTTTGCGTGGTGCGGGGGCACGGCTGGATGGACCGCATCCGCGCCAGCAACATGGCAATGGCGCTGGCGCTGATTGCCGTGGGGGCGCTGTGGCTGACGCTGCTGAACCCCGAGGCAATCTCGGCCCGCAGCCAGGTGGCACGGCTGGTCGACGGGCGGCAGGCGGCGGCGACGCTTGACCTTTATGCGCTCGACCAGTGGGGCTATGCCGGACAGGCGGCCCGGGCCGAACTGGCCGGGATTGCCACCCAGCCGGGACAAGAGGCGCTTGGTCTGTTGCTGGCCAACCCGGCGCCGTCCACCCCGCAGCCGGTCGGCCCCGATCTGGCACCGCTGCGTGCCGAACTGGTGGCGCTGTTGCCGCTGCAACCGCCGACCGCCACCGCGATCCGGGACGGGCTGCTGGCGGTGGCCGAGGACTATGAACTGACAAGCTGGATCAATGTCTGCAAGATGTCGCTTGACGACGGCGCGCCCGGCTGCGTCATGGTCGTGGCCGATTTCCTGCCGGGCGAGCCGGGCGAGGAAACCCTGATGATCCTGCGCGATACCGACAACGGCTACATGCGGTTCGAGGGGCTGTATCTGCGGGACGGCATCATCCAGTATCGCTCGGCCTGGTCCAGCACCGGCGGCCTGCCCGAGATGGACGCGGGTGCTGCGATCATCGCCGCGCTGCAAAAGGCCCCTCCGGCGGTGTCGCCCGCGGCGCTGAACCAGATCGGCATCGGGCCGGGCGATGCCGGACTGGCGCTGGTGCCCTGATCTGCCGCCATCCGCGCCGGTCTTTGGCAGTTGTTAACGGCTTGCCGCTAGCCTGATGCGGTGAATCAGGAGATGTGCGGGCCATGCATGGCTTGATCAACCGATCTATCCAGTGCTTCTTGCGCGACACCTACGGGGCGTCGACCTGGGCCGCTGTCGTTGTCGAGGCGCGGCTTGGCTTTGACAGCTTCGAGGCGATGCTGACCTATGATCCGGTCCTGACCGAACAGGTGATCCGCGCCGCGACGCGGGTGCTGCGCCGCCCCCGCGAGGTTCTGCTCGAGGATCTTGGCACCTATCTGGTGTCGCACCGCAATCTTGAATCGCTGCGCCGCCTGCTGCGGTTCGGGGGTGTGACCTATCTCGATTTCCTCAACTCGCTGGAAGATCTGCCGGAGCGTGGGCGGCTGGCGCTGCCCGATCTGGATCTGCCGGTGCTGCACCTGACCGATCTGGGCGAAGGGCGGTTCCGCCTGTGCTGCTCGGTCTTGCTGCCCGGGGTGGGGCATGTGGTGATGGGGCTGCTGCGGGCGATGGCCGACGACTATGGCGCGCTGGTGCTGCTGGACCATGACGGGATCGTGGCAGGGGCCGAGGTGATTACCATCCACCTCGCCGAGCAGTCCTATGCCGAAGGGCGCCGGTTCGATCTGGCCGTGCAGGCAGGCTGAGGATGGACCCAAGGGCGCGCGCAACCAGCCTGACCACCGCCGCGCTCGACCGGCTGATGCCGCTGCATCTGCTGCTGGATGCCACGGGAGCCATCAGGTCGATCGGCCCGACACTGGCCAAGCTGATGGCCGACCGCGATCTGACCGGGGCCGATGTGATGACCGTCTTCATGGTGCGTCGCCCAGCCGGCATCGCCACCGCCGCCGATCTGGCGGCCCGCGCGGGCCAACGGTTGCACCTGACGCTGCGCGGCGGGCCGTCGACGGTGTTTCGCGGGCTGGCGCTGCCGCTGGCCGACGGGCAGGGCCTGCTGTTGAACCTGTCCTTCGGCATCGGCGTGGTCGACGCGGTGCGCCAGCACGCGCTGACCGACGCCGATTTCGCCCCCACCGACCTGACGGTCGAGATGCTGTATCTGGTCGAGGCGAAATCGGCCGTCATGGACGAGCTGCGCAGCCTGAACCTGCGCCTTCAGGATGGCAAATCGGCGGCCGAGGAACAGGCGCTGACCGACACGCTGACGGGCTTGCGCAACCGCCGCGCGCTTGACATCAGGCTGGCGGCGCTGACCGCACAGGCGCGCGACTTTGGCCTGATGCACATCGACCTCGACTATTTCAAGGCGGTGAACGACACGATGGGCCATGCGGCGGGCGACCATGTGCTGCGCGCCGTGGCCGTGGTGCTGCAGGCTGAAACCAGATCGTCCGACACCGTGGCGCGGGTGGGCGGCGATGAGTTTGTGGTGGTGCTGCCAGGCCTGACCGACCCTCAGCACCTGTCGCTGACCGCCCGGAGGATCATCGACCGCCTGACCCAACCGATCGACTTCGAGGGCCGCCCGTGCCGGATATCGGCGTCAATCGGCGTTACGCTGTCGAACTTCTACGATCCCCCGGACCCCGACCGGATGCAGTCCGACGCCGACCACGCGCTTTACGCCTCGAAACGTGCCGGACGGGGGCAGGCGCAGTTCCACGATCCGGATCGTCAGTCGGCATAAGCAGGGATATGGCAGCCCGTAGGGGAGTTGAACCCCTCTTCCCAGGTTGAAAACCTGGTGTCCTAACCGATAGACGAACGGGCCACGGTGCCGTGGCGGCTTGCGTTGTCTAGGTCAGCGAACCCGTCTTCGCAAGGGGCAAAAGTGCCCGCCTACCCGCCGATCTGCGCCCCCATCAGGGCAATGGCCTGCTGATAGACCTTGGCGGCATTCCAGTCCTTGATTGCCGCAAAGTTCGGCTCGCCTTCCTGATAGCCCTTGCCGCGTTTCCAGCCCTTCTGCGCCAGAAAATTCGCCGTCGAATGCAGCGCGTCGGACTGATTGTTCAGATCGACCCGACCGTCGCCGTTGCCGTCCACCCCATAGCTCAGCGCGTTGCCCGGCAGAAACTGGGTGTGGCCCAACTCGCCATGCTTGGCCCCGACCGTGCTGGTGCTGATCGAGCCTTCGTCGACCAGTTTCAGCGCGCCGATCAGGTGCCCGGTAAAGAAATCCGACCGGCGGCAGTCATAGGCCAGCGTCGCGATGGCCGACACCACATTGGTATCGCCCATGAAGCCGCCAAAGGCGGTCTCCATGCCGTGAATCGCGATCAACACGCCGGCAGGCACGCCATAGGTCTGTTCCAGCCCGGCGTAGAAGTCGGGGTTCTTGCGCAGCCGCGACCGGCCCTGCGCGATGATGGTATCGGCGCCCCGCACCGACAGGAACTTTTCCAGCGTGTATTTGAAGCTTTTCTGGTTGCGGTCGGCCGAGATCGTGGCCTTGGAATACCCCGCACCCATCAGCGCCTTGCGCCCGGCGTCGCCCACGCCCGCCGCCTTGGCCTCGCGCGCCATCTCCGGCTTCCAGTCCTCGAACCCGGCCGAGGTGTCGCCACAGGGGGCGGCCAAAACCGGGGCTGCCAGCAGCTGACAGGCCAGCACAACAATGGTCAATCGCACGGAACACTCCCAACCCTGAATTTCAGGCAGTGTAGCGGCGGATGGCCGGCTTGCAAGCCGCGAGTGTCCCGCCGGCATCAGGGGCGATCACAAGCGAGGGAAACTGGCAGCCCGTAGGGGAGTTGAACCCCTCTTCCCAGGTTGAAAACCTGGTGTCCTAACCGATAGACGAACGGGCCACGCTTCAGTGGCGGGTGTCTAATCGCGGGGGCGCGGCTTCGCAAGCGGAAAATGCAGATCAGGCGCGGGCGGCGTCTTCAAGCCGCAACTGCACCTTCGTGCGGCCGGCGTAGGTGTTCAATTCCAGCCGCCCGGCCAGGTGAAACCGCTGGTGTCCGGGGTCAAGCAGGGCAGGGCCCAGCGGGCCGTCGAACGCGCCGAACGCCACCGCCTCAAGCCGCGAAGGCCCCTCGCCAAACTGCAGGCGCAGGTGGCTTTCGCCCATCCGGCGGGCCTGCACAGCTTGGGTTGCGAAGGCGAACCGCGGGGCCGGGGCGGCGGCGCCGAACGGACCCGCCTGTTCGATCTGTTCCACCAATGCCGCCGTGGCCGCCCCCGGCATCAGCAGGCTGTCGATGCGGAGGTCCTCGCGCGCCCCGGCCCCCGACCCCTGCCGCGCCAGCAATTCGGCCAGTCGCGCCATCGCAGGCTCGATCTTCTCGCGCGCGACGGTCAGCCCCGCCGCCATCTTGTGCCCGCCACCGCGCAGCAGCAGCCCCTCGGCGGCCAACAGATGCACCGCGGCCCCCAGATCGACGCCGGCCACCGACCGCGCCGACCCCTTGCCGATGTCGCCGTCCAGCCCGATCACCACCGCTGGCCGGTGCGCCGCCTCTTTCAGCCGCGCCGCCACGATGCCGACGACGCCCGGATGCCATCCCTCGCCCGCTGCCCAGACCAGCGGGCCGTCGAGGCCGCGCGTGGCTGCCTGCTCCATCGCCGCCTCGCGCACCCGCATCTCGATGTCGCGCCGCTCGGTGTTCAGCGCGTCAAGCCGTTCGGCCAGCGCCGTCGCCTCGAACACATCCTCGGTCGCAAGCAGCCGCGCGCCAAGGTCGGCCGCCCCGATCCGGCCCCCGGCGTTGACCCGGGGCCCCAGCAGAAAGCCAAGGGCATAGGTGTTGGGCGCCTGATCCATCCGCGCCACGTCGGCCAGCGCGCGCAGGCCCACCCGGTCGCGCCGCGCCATCACCCGCAGCCCCTGCCGCACGAAGGCCCGGTTGACGCCGGTCAGCGGGGCCACATCGGCCACCGTCGCCAGCGCCACGAGGTCCAGCAGCGCCATCAGATCGGGGCCGCTGACACCGTCGGCCCGGAGCAGCCGGTTTGCCTCGACCAGCAGCAAAAACACCACCGATGCCGCGCACAGATGCGCCAGCGCCCCGGATTCGTCCTGCCGGTTGGGGTTCACCACGGCATAGGCAGGCGGCAACGTGTCGCCGCCGAGGTGGTGATCGAGCACCACCACATCACAGCCCGCCGCCGCAATCGGATCGTGGCTGAGCGTGCCGCAGTCGACGCACAGGATCAGGTCATGCGCCGCACCCAAGGCGGCCATCGCGGGCACGTTGGGGCCGTAACCTTCGTCGATGCGGTCCGGGATGTAGAGCGTGGCCGCCAGACCCATCCGGCGCAGCCAGATGATCAGCAGGGCCGCCGACGCGCCGCCATCGACGTCATAATCGGCAAAGATCGCAATGCGTTGACGCGCGCCTGCCGCTGCCAGCAGGCGCTTTGCGGCGCGGGTCATGTCGATCAGCCCGGCGGGATCGGGCAGCAGATCGCGCAACGACGGGGCCAGATATCCAGCCGCCTCGGGCGCGGTGATGCCGCGCAGCACCAGCGTCTGGCACAGCGGCATCGGCAGGCCGGTGCCCTGGGCCATCGCTTCGGCCAGCCGTTCGGCCTCGACCCCCGGGCCGGTCCAGCGACGGCCCGTGAGCGAGGCCTCGACGTCAAGATAGGCGCGGGGTGTCATGGCCCCGGTCTGCCCCATGGGCGCCCGAACCGCAAGCGGCTGCCGCGCCCAAAAGTTTCAAGAAAATTTCTGACGGAATCCTGTCAAAGGATTTTGTCCGGACCCTACTTCGCAGGACTGCGATAGGACATCCGCCGCACCGATCCGGTCTTGGACCGCATCAGGATGGTTTCGGTGGTGACCCAACCCGGCTCGCGCTTGATTCCGGCCAGCAGCGACCCGCTGGTCACCCCGGTCGCCGCAAAGATCACGTCGCTGCGCACCAGATCGTCGCGGGTGTAGACGCGGTCGAAATTGGTGATGCCGGCGGCGCGCGCCCGGGCACGCTCGTCGTCATTGCGGAAGGTCAGCTTTCCAAAGAACTGCCCGCCCATGCAGCGCATCGCCGCCGCCGCCAGCACGCCCTCTGGCGCACCACCCGAGCCCATGTAGATGTCGATACCGGTCACATCCGGCTCGGCGCAGTGCATGACGCCCGCCACATCGCCATCCGTGATCAGCCGGATCGCGGCCCCGGTCGACCGGATTTCCTCGATCATCGCCTCGTGGCGCGGGCGTTCCAGCACGCAGACGGTGATCTCGGTGGTCGAGCATCCCTTGGCGGCGGCCAGCGCCGAAATTCGCTCGGACGGGCTCATGTTGAAGGTCACGGTGCCGGGCTTGTAGCCCGGACCGATCGCCAGCTTTTCCATGTAGACATCCGGCGCATGCAGCATGGTGCCGCGCGGCGCCATGGCAATGACGGTCAGGGCGTTGGGCATGTCCTTGGCGGTCAGCGTGGTGCCTTCCAGCGGGTCCAGCGCGATGTCGACCGCGGGGCCCTTGCCGGTGCCGACTTCCTCGCCGATGAACAGCATCGGCGCCTCGTCACGCTCGCCCTCGCCAATCACCACCACCCCGGCGATGTCCAGAAGGTTCAACTGCTCGCGCATGGCGTTGACGGCGGCCAGATCGGCGGCCTTCTCGTCGCCGCGCCCGATCAGATCGGCCGAAGCCAGCGCTGCCGCCTCGGACACCCGGGCCAGGCCCAGAGACAGGAGGCGGTCCTGAAATTCACGCGCGTCGGCCATGGGAAATCCTTTTCGGTCGCAATCACTGTGCTGTGCTGCCCCCTGCTAGCCCGGCGGGCGGGCATGCGGCAAGCCTGATCACGCTAACAGCCTCAGACCTCTTCGATCCGCAGCGCAACCGGGGCACCCACCAGCACGCCAGTGTCGCCAAACCGGGCAATCGCGTGCGCGATGTCGTCCTGCGACGCCTTGTGCGTCACGATCAACACCGGGGCCTGCACGCCCTGATGGCCATACTGGCGCATCTGGTCGATGGACACGCCCGCCTCGCCCAGACAAGTGGCGATCTTGGCCAGCGCGCCGGGTTTGTCGATCAGCGTCATGCGCAGGTAATACGCGGCCGGCGTCGTCGCCTTGGCCGCGATCGGCACCGCCAGCGTGGCCGCAGGCTGGCCGAACACCGGGCCGCGCCGCCCCCGCGCCAGATCGATGACGTCGCCCATCACCGCGCTGGCGGTCGGTCCCGCCCCGGCCCCGGGTCCCCGCAGCACGATCTGGCCCACGGCGTCACCCTCGAGCACCACCATGTTGGTGCCGCCCGGCAATTGCCCCAGCGGGCTGTCTGCCGGCACGAGGCAGGGCGTCATCCGCTGCTCCAACCCGCGCCCGGTCATCTGCGCGACCCCCAACAGCTTGATCCGGTAGCCCATGTCGGCCGCCAGCCGGATGTCGTCGATCGACACCGCGCCGATGCCCTGCAACTCCACCGCGTGAAAGCTCACCTGCATGCCAAAGGCGATGGCGGCCAGCAGGCTCAGCTTGTGGCCCGCGTCGATGCCCCCGACGTCAAGTTCGGGGTCCGCTTCAAGATAGCCAAGGGCGCGCGCCTCTTCGAACACCTCCGCGTAGGGCAATCCGGCGCTTTCCATCCGCGTCAAGATGTAAGTGCAGGTGCCGTTCATCACCCCCATCACCCGCCGCATCCGGTTGCCCGCCAGCCCCTCGGTCAGCGCCTTGATCACCGGGATGCCCCCCGCCACCGCCGCCTCGAACCGGATCGCAGAGCCCCGCGCCTCGGCCGCCAAGGCAAGGGCCTGCCCGTGATGCGCCAGCAACGCCTTGTTGGCGGTCACCACGTCATGCCCCGCGGCAATCG